>JACCEC011254117.1_pt1 | contig 10037 bp, 5 predicted proteins | sample 7450121 | NCBI WGS metagenome assembly JACCEC01 (sample SAMN15323455, study PRJNA562643) | freshwater metagenome | isolation source: river surface water | place: USA:Blue River Watershed | collected 2017-08-18 | reverse complement strand
TGGTTCTAACGGATCATCTGGTCAGTCTGGTGCTAGTGGATCGGATGGTTCTTCAGGAACATCTGGTTCTTCAGGTATTGATGGGGTTAGTGGTATAAGTGGTATTTCTGGTACTTCTGGCTCCGATGGTTCTTCAGGAACAAGCGGCGAGAGTGGTTCTAATGGTTCTTCTGGCGAATCTGGTCAATCAGGTTCTTCTGGTAGCAATGGTTCTTCTGGCGAATCTGGGTCAAATGGTTCATCAGGTGTATCAGGTGAGTCTGGTTCATCTGGTTCTAACGGTTCCTCTGGTGAGTCTGGTGCTAGTGGATCGGACGGTTCTTCAGGGACGTCAGGTATAAGTGGTAGTAATGGGTCTTCAGGTCTTTCAGGTGAATCTGGAAGTAATGGGTCTTCAGGTATAAGCGGATTAAGTGGTTCCAACGGCTCTTCAGGTGAGTCTGGTTCTTCTGGGTCAAATGGGTCATCTGGTGCTTCAGGTTCATCTGGATCAGATGGTTTTTCAGGTAATAGTGGATCAAGTGGTTCTTCTGGAAGTTCAGGTCTTTCAGGTTCTTCTGGATCTAATGGTTCATCTGGTAACAGTGGTTCTTCTGGTAGTGATGGTTCTTCTGGTACTAGCGGGGTAAGCGGATCTGCTGGTTCATCAGGTATTTCTGGTGTTTCTGGAAGTGATGGTTCTTCAGGAACAAGTGGTGTAAGTGGATCTGATGGTTCTAGTGGTATAAGTGGTATTTCGGGTTCAAACGGATCATCTGGGTCAAGTGGTGAATCTGGTTCATCAGGATCTAACGGTTCTTCAGGTAATAGTGGTTCTTCTGGATCAGATGGTTCTTCTGGAACAAGTGGGTTTAGTGGATCTTCAGCAACTTCAGGTTCATCTGGGTCAAGTGGTGAATCTGGGTCAAATGGTTCATCAGGTATATCTGGTGAATCTGGATCATCAGGTTCTGATGGTTCTTCTGGACTTTCAGGTGTTAACGGCGTTAGTGGTGTATCAGGTTCTTCAGGAACAAGTGGTTTCTCTGGGGTTGATGGTACCGCTGGTACAAGTGGATTAAGTGGATCTGATGGTTCTTCGGGATCATCTGGTTCGTCTGGTTCTTCAGGATCATCAGGTATTTCTGGTGAATCTGGTTCTTCAGGAAGTTCTGGATCATCGGGTTCTAACGGTAGTTCAGGTTTAAGTGGTTCATCTGGTAGTGATGGATCTTCAGGTTTAAGTGGTTCATCTGGTTCGAGTGGATCTGATGGTTCATCTGGTTTAAGTAGATTATCTGGTTCTTCTGGTTCTTCTGGATCTTCTGGATCTAACGGTTCTTCAGGTATTTCTGGTGAATCTGGATCTGACGGATCAAGCGGTTCATCTGGTTTAAGCGGTTCATCTGGTTCTGATGGTATTTCTGGCGAATCTGGTTCTTCTGGTAGCAACGGTTCAAGTGGTACTAGTGGTAGTTCAGGTATTGATGGTGTTAGTGGTATTTCAGGTATTTCTGGTACTTCTGGTTCCGATGGTTCTTCAGGAACAAGCGGACAAGCTGGCTCTGACGGGGTTAGTGGTTTAAGTGGTTCTTCTGGTTCTGATGGATCTTCTGGAACGTCAGGTTTAAGCGGTAGCAATGGCTCTTCAGGTGAGTCTGGATCTTCAGGATCAAGTGGTTCTGATGGTAGTTCAGGTACATCTGGTGAAAGTGGTTCTTCAGCATCTTCAGGGTCAAATGGCTCCTCAGGTTCTTCAGGTATAAGCGGTGAGAGTGGGTCAAACGGGTCAAACGGTAGTTCGGGTATAAGCGGTTCTTCAGGTTCTGATGGTATTTCAGGTGTTTCTGGATCTTCAGGTTCTGATGGTTCAAGTGGTACTAGTGGTTTATCAGGTATTGACGGTACTAGTGGTTTATCAGGGCTTTCTGGTTCTTCTGGATCAGATGGTTCTTCAGGGACAAGTGGACAATCGGGTTCTGATGGGGTTAGCGGTTTGAGTGGATCATCAGGTAGCGATGGTTCTTCTGGAACCTCTGGATTCAGTGGTTCTAACGGTTCCTCTGGTGAGTCTGGATCTTCTGGATCAACAGGTTCTTCAGGTATAAGTGGTGAAAGTGGTTCATCAGCGAGTTCTGGATCATCGGGTTCTGATGGTTCTTCAGGAACAAGCGGTTTCTCTGGTAGTTCAGCAAATTCTGGTTCTTCTGGTTCATCAGGTAGCGATGGTTCTTCTGGTATAAGTGGGTTATCTGGTTCATCAGGTTCTGATGGTTCTTCAGGATCTAGTGGTTTGGATGGTGTTAATGGTGTTAGTGGTGTATCAGGTAGTGATGGTACATCTGGTTTCTCTGGAGTTGACGGTACTGCTGGTACAAGTGGATTAAGTGGATCTGACGGTTCTTCGGGAACGTCAGGTGTTTCAGGTAGTGATGGTTCAAACGGTAGCTCAGGTTTAAGCGGATCTTCTGGTTCAAACGGCAGCTCAGGTTTAAGCGGATCATCGGGATCTTCAGCAAGTTCAGGTTCATCTGGTTCTGATGGTTCTTCAGGTACATCTGGTTTCTCAGGTGAATCTGGGTCATCGGGATCTTCAGCATCAAGTGGTTCTGATGGTTCTTCAGGTACATCTGGTTCTTCAGGCGAGAGTGGTTCCTCAGCATCTTCAGGTTCATCGGGATCAAATGGTAGTTCAGGTATAAGTGGTGAATCTGGTAGCAGTGGCTCTTCAGGTTCTAGCGGTAATAGTGGTTCCTCTGGATCGGATGGTTCTTCAGGAACATCTGGTTCTTCAGGTATTGATGGTGCTAGTGGTATTTCTGGTATTTCTGGTACTTCTGGTAGTGATGGTTCTTCAGGTATAAGTGGTAATAGTGGTTCTTCAGCATCTTCAGGATCAAGTGGTTCTGATGGTAGTTCGGGTTCTTCAGGTATAAGTGGTGAAAGTGGTTCATCAGCATCTTCAGGATCTAGCGGTTCTGACGGTTCTTCAGGTATAAGCGGCGAAAGCGGGACTTCTGGTTCTTCAGCATCTTCTGGTTCTTCTGGAAGTGATGGTTCTTCAGGAACTTCTGGATTCAGTGGATCAGCTGGATCGGACGGTTCTTCAGGCACATCTGGATTCAGTGGGTCAGCTGGTAGTTCGGCGTCATCGGGTTCATCTGGTTCTGACGGTTCTTCAGGTACATCTGGTTTCTCAGGTGAATCTGGTTCATCTGGTAGCAATGGTTCATCTGGTTCTTCAGGTGTTAGTGGTTCTTCAGGTTCATCAGCGTCTTCAGGTTCTGATGGTTCTTCAGGAACCTCAGGATTTAGCGGTACATCGGCTTCATCAGGTACATCTGGTTCTTCAGCAAGCTCTGGAAGTGATGGGTCTTCAGGTACATCTGGTTTCTCTGGTGAAAGCGGTTCTTCAGCAAGCTCAGGATCATCAGGTTCTGATGGCTCTTCAGGTACATCTGGTTTCTCTGGTGAAAGCGGTTCTTCAGCATCTTCAGGTTCTAGTGGTTCTGACGGTAGTTCAGGTATAAGCGGGGAATCGGGTTCCTCTGGTTCTGATGGTTCTTCAGGATCTAGTGGTTTGGATGGTGTTAATGGTGTTAGTGGTGTATCAGGTTCTTCAGGAACAAGTGGTTTCTCTGGGGTTGATGGTACCGCTGGTACAAGTGGATTAAGTGGATCTTCAGGATCTAGCGGTTCTGACGGATCTTCAGGATCATCAGGTATTTCTGGTGAATCTGGTTCATCAGCATCTTCAGGATCTTCTGGTAGTGATGGTTCTTCTGGATTCAGCGGATCAGCTGGTAGTTCAGCATCTTCAGGTTCTTCTGGTAGTGATGGTTCTTCAGGAACAAGTGGTTTCTCAGGTTCTTCAGCTAGTTCTGGTTCATCAGGTTCATCAGCATCTTCAGGTTCTTCTGGTTCTGATGGTTCTTCAGGAACAAGTGGTGTTGATGGTATGAGCGGATCTTCAGCCTCATCTGGTTCTTCTGGTAGTGATGGTTCTTCGGGAACTTCAGGATTTAGCGGATCTTCGGCAAGTTCTGGAACTTCAGGTTCTTCAGCATCTTCTGGTTCTTCTGGAAGTGACGGTTCTAGTGGTATAAGCGGTGAGTCTGGTAGTTCAGCTTCAAGCGGTTCTTCTGGTTCATCTGGTTCTGATGGTTCTTCAGGGACATCAGGTATAAGTGGTGAATCGGGAACAAGTGGTTCAAGCGCATCTTCAGGATCTGATGGTTCTTCAGGAACATCTGGATTCAGTGGATCCTCAGCAAGCGCTGGTTCCTCAGGATCAAGTGGTTCTGATGGTGTTAGCGGACTAAGTGGTTCATCGGGTAGCGCTGGTTCATCGGGTTCTAATGGTTCTTCAGGTGAAAGCGGTTTAAGTGGTAGTTCAGCAAGCTCAGGGTCTTCAGGGTCAAGTGGCGAGTCTGGTAGTACTGGATCTTCAGGGTCAAGTGGGAACAGTGGTTCTTCTGGTTCTGATGGGTCTTCTGGTACATCTGGTTCTTCAGGTATTGATGGGGTTAGTGGTATAAGTGGTATTTCTGGTACTTCTGGTTCTGATGGTTCTTCAGGAACAAGCGGTGAATCTGGGTCTAACGGTTCTTCAGCAAGTTCAGGTTCTTCAGGATCGGACGGATCTTCAGGTACATCTGGATTTAGTGGTTCAGCTGGTAGTTCAGCATCTTCAGGATCAAGTGGTTCTGATGGTAGTTCGGGTTCTTCAGGTATAAGTGGTGAAAGTGGTTCATCAGCAAGTGCTGGTTCATCTGGTAGCAATGGTTCTTCAGGAACAAGTGGTGAAAGCGGTTTGAGTGGCTCGGCTGGTAGTTCAGCAAGTTCAGGTTCATCTGGTTCTGATGGTTCTTCAGGTACATCTGGTTTCTCAGGTGAATCTGGGTCATCTGGTTCTTCAGCAAGTTCTGGGTCATCTGGTTCCGATGGTTCTTCAGGAACAAGCGGTGAAAGCGGATTGAGTGGTTCTTCAGCAAGTTCTGGGTCATCTGGTAGTGATGGATCTTCAGGTAATAGTGGTTCTTCTGGTTCTTCAGGAACAAGTGGTTCTACAGGTATAAGCGGTGAGAGCGGTTCTTCGGGATCATCTGGTAGTGATGGTTCTTCGGGAACATCTGGATTTAGCGGTTCTTCAGCAAGTTCGGGTACATCAGCATCTTCAGGTTCTTCTGGTTCTGATGGTTCTTCAGGGACATCAGGTATAAGTGGATTCAGTGGTTCAGCTGGTTCTTCAGCATCATCAGGTTCTTCTGGTAGCGATGGTTCTTCTGGTACATCTGGTACATCTGGTTTCTCAGGTGAAAGTGGGTCTTCAACAAGTTCTGGGTCGTCAGGATCTTCAGGTAGCGATGGTTCTTCAGGAACAAGTGGTGAAAGTGGATTCAGTGGATCTTCAGCATCATCAGGTTCTTCTGGTAGCGATGGTTCTTCTGGAACTTCAGGGTTTAGTGGATCTTCAGCAAGTTCGGGTACATCAGCATCTTCAGGTTCTTCTGGATCAGACGGATCTTCAGGTACTAGCGGTATTGATGGCACATCTGGTTTATCATCGTCAAGTGGTTCTTCAGGATCAAGTGGTTCTGATGGTTCTTCAGGTACAAGTGGTTCGTCTGGTATAAGCGGGACATCAGCTAGTTCGGGTTCTTCAGGTAGTGATGGTTCTTCAGGAACATCTGGATTTAGTGGTTCAGCTGGTAGTTCAGCATCTTCAGGTTCATCTGGAAGTGATGGTAGTTCAGGTATAAGTGGTTTCTCTGGTAGTTCAGCATCTTCAGGATCAAGTGGTTCTGAGGGTAGTTCAGGAACAAGTGGGGTTGATGGTACTTCTGGTTTATCAGCATCAAGTGGTTCTTCAGGGTCTTCGGGTTCTGATGGTTCTTCAGGAACAAGCGCTATGAGCGGTGAATCTGGTTCTTCGGCATCATCTGGTTCTTCAGGATCTTCGGGTTCTGATGGTTCTTCAGGAACAAGCGGTGAATCTGGTTCAGCTGGTTCTTCAGCGTCATCAGGAACTTCAGGTTCAAGTGGTATAAGTGGTGAATCTGGTACATCAGGTTCTTCAGCATCTTCTGGTTCATCTGGAAGTGACGGGTCTTCAGGAACATCTGGATTCAGTGGATCTTCAGGTTCTTCGGGTACATCAGCAAGTTCTGGCTCTTCTGGGTCAGACGGATCTTCAGGGACAAGTGGGGAAAGTGGATTCAGTGGATCTTCAGCTTCTTCAGGTTCATCTGGAAGTGATGGGTCTTCAGGAACATCTGGTTCTTCAGGAACATCTGGTTTGTCTGGTGAAAGCGGTTCTTCAGCATCTTCAGGATCATCTGGAAGTGACGGTTCTTCGGGAACAAGTGGATTTGATGGGTCAAGTGGTTCTTCAGCATCTTCAGGATCTAGTGGTTCTGACGGTAGTTCAGGTTCTTCAGGTATAAGTGGTACTTCAGCAAGTTCTGGTTCTTCTGGGTCAGACGGATCTTCGGGTACATCTGGATTTAGCGGATCTTCAGCAAGCGCTGGATCTTCAGGTTCTTCGGGATCTGACGGTTCTTCGGGGTTAAGTGGATCGGCTGGTAGTTCGGCTAGTTCAGGAACATCTGGATCGAGCGGTGAGAGCGGTGAGAGTGGTTCATCGGGTTCTTCAGCAAGTTCAGGATCTTCAGGATCTGATGGTTCTTCAGGAACTTCAGGATTCAGTGGATCTTCAGCAAGCGCTGGTTCTTCAGGATCTTCAGGATCTGACGGTTCTTCTGGTACATCTGGTGAAAGCGGATTTAGCGGATCTTCAGCATCTTCAGGATCTAGTGGGTCCGATGGTACTTCAGGAACTTCAGCTTTAAGCGGTTCTTCAGCAAGCTCAGGTACATCTGGTTCATCTGGTACAAGCGGATCGTCTGGAACAAGCGGTACATCAGCATTAGCTGGTTCTTCAGCAAGCTCAGGTACATCAGGTTCTTCTGGTAGTACTGGTACAAATGGTACGTCAGGCGCCTCATCATCTTCATCATCTTCAGCAACTTCAGGAACTTCTGGTTCTTCAGGTTCAGCTGGTTCAACAGGTACATCTGGTGAGAGTGGTGATTCGGCATCTTCAGCAACTTCAGGAACTTCTGGTTCTTCAGGTTCAGCTGGTACATCGGGTATATCAGGTTTAGAGTGTTTCTCAATAGCATACCTTTGGGGTGTCGGTGGTTCTTTACCAGCTAACGGTCAAATAGTTAGCCAAGACGGTTCTTTAGGTAGTTTTGTTACAAGTATATTAATAAGTGACCTAGATGCTAATGGTGTTAATCGTGATATAGCTTTAGATGCGATAGCAATCGGGTCAACAATAACAATTAATGGTTACATATACAGAATAGAAAGTAACACCGATTCGGGTAGTTTCCATTCTTATAATGTCGTATTTATCGGTGGTGGTTTAGATGAATCCCCAGCCCCTGGTACACCGATAGTATTAGAATTCTGCGCTTCATTGGGTAGTGGTTCAAGCGGTACTTCGGGTACAAGTGGTACATCTGGTTCATCGGGTACATCTGGTTCATCGGGTACAAGTGGTTCATCTGCTTTAAGTGCCTCTTCAGGAACTTCTGGTACAAGTGGTTCATCAGCTTCTTCTGGTACAGAAGGTTCTTCAGGTAGATCAGCAGCTTCAGGTTCTTCAGGTACAAGTGGTTCTTCAGGATCAACTGGTACTGCTGGTTCTTCAGCTTTATCAGCTTCTTCAGGAACTTCAGGTTCTTCAGCAAGTTCTGGTACGACTGGTACATCGGGAACCTCAGCATTAGCTGGATCATCAGCATCTTCAGGTACAAGTGGTTCTTCAGGATCAACTGGTACTGCGGGTACTGCTGGTTCTTCTTCTTTATCAGCTTCTTCAGGTACATCTGGTTCATCTGGTAGTACTGGTACGAGTGGAACTTCAGCATTGAGTGGATCTTCAGCAAGTTCAGGTACAAGTGGTTCAAGTGGTACATCCGCTTCATCTGGTACGAGTGGAACTTCAGCATTAAGTGGTTCTTCAGCAAGTTCAGGTACAAGCGGCTCAAGTGGTACATCGGGAACCTCAGCATTAGCTGGTTCTTCAGCTTCTTCTGGAACATCAGGGTCAAGTGGTACATCTGGTACTTCAGCTTTAAGTGGTTCTTCAGCAAGCTCAGGTACATCAGCGTCTTCAGGTTCAACTGGTACGTCTGGTACAATCGGAGCTTCGGCTCTTTCTAGATCTTCAGGAACTTCTGGTTCTTCAGGAACAAGCGGTACTACTGGTATTGATGGTGTTAGTGGTGCGAATGGAACAAGTGGTTTATCTGGTACATCTGGTTCTACTGGTACAAATGGTTCATCTGGTGGTTCAACTTCTTCAGGAACTTCTGGTTCTTCAGGGACTTCAGGATCAACTGGTACCGCTGGGTCATCGGCATTGGCTGGGTCATCGGCAACATCAGGAACTTCAGGTTCTGCTGGTAGCACTGGTACTGCGGGTACAAGTGGTAATTCATTATCTTCAGGAACTTCAGGATCCGCTGGTACATCTGGTTCTTCAGCATCTTCAGGTACATCTGGTTCAAGTGGTTTAGCTAGTTCATCAGGAACAAGTGGTTCTTCAGGTTCAACTGGTACCGCTGGTACAATTGGTTCATCTGCTTTAAGCGCTTCTTCAGGTACTTCAGGTACATCTGGGTCAACTGGTACAACTGGTTCCGCTGGTTTATCGGGTGCTTCAAATAGTTCGGCAACAAGTGGATCTTCAGGTTCATCAGGATCAACTGGTACAACAGGTACAGCGGGGTCTTCAAACGCATCAGCATCTTCAGGTACATCTGGATCATCTGGTAGTACAGGTACTGCTGGTACAATTGGTTCATCTGCTTTAAGCGCTTCTTCAGGTACGTCAGGAACTTCAGGTTCTAGCGGTTCTTCTGGTACAGAGGGTTCATCTGGTAGATCAGCAGCTTCAGGTTCTTCAGCAACAAGTGGTTCTTCAGGATCAACTGGTACTGCTGGTACATCTGGTAATTCATTATCTTCAGGAACTTCTGGTTCAGCTGGTACATCTGGATCATCAGCAACTTCTGGTTCAGCTGGTACATCTGGTTCATCAGCGTTGAGTTCTAGTTCAGGTACATCTGGATCATCTGGTAGTACAGGTACTGCTGGTACAATTGGGTCTTCTTCTCTAAGCGCAAGCTCAGGTACAAGTGGATCTAGTGGTAGTACTGGTACCGCTGGTTCAGCTGGATCTTCTTCTCTAAGCGCATCTTCAGGTACATCAGGAACTTCTGGTTCTACGGGTACCGCTGGTACAATCGGAGCATCCGCTTTAAGTGCTTCTTCAGGAACTTCTGGTTCTTCTGGTACATCTGGATCTGGTGGTACTTATGGTGGTAGTTCATTATCTGGTTCTTCTGGTACATCTGGATCAAGCGGATCTTCTGGTACATCTGGTATAAGCGGTAATGTTGGTACAAATGGTACTTATGTTAACGTTAACGTAACCGCACCAGTTACTGGTGGTGGTGCTTTATCATCTGATGTAACGGTTGGCCTTGATATTAACGGTGCCACACAAAACGGTGTGTTTATTTGGGATGCGGCTAATAACAGATTTGAGGTGTTATCTGATTACAAATATAATTCAACGCATAACGCGTTAGAGTTAGGTGTGTACTCAATGATATTGTCCGATAAAGCAAGCTCAACTTCAGGTGGTGTTACGGTGTTAAAAGCGATTGATAATAGTGGTACTGATATAGTGGGTATGTTTGTTGATTATGTAATTGAAAATCAAACTAGTGGCGGTCTTAGAGCTGGTACTTTAAGATCAACGCACACTGGTGGTTTAACAGTTTATGACGAAACGTCAACAGCTGATATCGGTGGTACAACAGGTGGTTTGAGATTGTTAACAGATATTTCTGGTACCGATTTCAGATTATTAGCTGATAACGCTGACGCATCAACGTATAACGTAACGTTCAGTATAAAATTAATTGTAAAATAATCCCTAATTACTAGAGTTTTTTAAGGAAAAAATATATTTATAG
>JACCEC011292221.1_pt1 | contig 10039 bp, 10 predicted proteins | sample 7450121 | NCBI WGS metagenome assembly JACCEC01 (sample SAMN15323455, study PRJNA562643) | freshwater metagenome | isolation source: river surface water | place: USA:Blue River Watershed | collected 2017-08-18 | reverse complement strand
CCTTTCATGGTCCTGGACAGGCGGTGATTTATTTACTGTTTGCTTTACGTCGCAAAGCCAAAAAAATACTGCCGCGCGAATTCGTTACCCGCATAGAACAAGCCGTGATTGATACGCTAGCGGCGTATAATTTAAGCGGTGAACGCAAGTCTGGTGCGCCCGGTATTTATGTAGCCGAGGGCGACTATCATGGCGCGAAAATTGCCGCACTGGGTCTGAAGATTCGAGGTAATGGTTGCACCTATCACGGCGTATCGCTGAATGTGGCTATGGATCTTGAACCTTTTTCGTGGATTAATCCCTGTGGCTATCCCGGCTTGCAAACGATCGACATGAAAACCTTAGGTGTAACAGCCTCGCTGAATGAAGTACAGCAGTGTCTCACTCACCATTTGCACCTACAGCTGACCCAACCATAAATCGCATGAGCTCTAACGATATACCACCACCCTACCAAGCGAGCGACAAACAAAAAGGCGCTGGAAAAACTGCACGTATCCCTATCAAAATTATTCCGGCCGAAAGATTACCTAAGCCTGATTGGATACGCGTAAAAGCCGCCTCGCCGACAACGCGCTTCTACGAAATCAAAGATATTTTACGCAGCAATAATTTAGTTACTGTTTGCGAAGAAGCTTCTTGCCCGAATATTGGTGAGTGCTTTGGAAAGGGCACCGCCACATTTATGATCATGGGTGATAAATGTACGCGTCGCTGTCCGTTCTGCGATGTGGGCCATGGCCGCCCCGACCCACTCGATACGAACGAACCAGAAAATCTAGCCAAGACGATTGCGGCACTCAAGCTATCGTATGTTGTCATTACTTCCGTCGACAGGGATGATCTGCGTGATGGCGGCGCGGCTCATTTTGTTGAATGCATACAGCGAGTACGCGCTTTATCGCCATCTACTCGTATCGAAATACTGACGCCCGATTTTCGTGGTCGCATGGACCGCGCATTAGACATTCTCAAAGCCGCGCCTCCCGATGTGATGAACCACAATCTCGAAACGGTGCCGCGGCTTTATCGCGAAGCTCGTCCCGGCTCTGATTATGCGTATTCCCTGAGTCTACTAAAGCGCTTCAAAGAACTGCATCCTGACGTGCCGACTAAATCGGGAATCATGGTGGGCTTAGGTGAAACCGATGAAGAGATACTGCAAGTGATGCGCGACTTACGTGAGCATAATGTTGACATGCTGACACTAGGCCAATACCTGATGCCTAGTGGCGATCATTTACCCGTGCGTCGTTACGTGCATCCCGATATTTTTAAGATGTACGAAGAGAAGGCCGTTGAAATGGGATTTGCTCATGCTGCTGTTGGGGCGATGGTGCGTAGCTCTTATCACGCGGACCAACAGGCAAAAAATGCAGGGCTAGAATAAGCCGAGAAACTACTAGGCCAACAAAACGAGTATTCGCTTTTATTGGCCTAGATTTTAAATCGCTAGCGCTTTTTCTAGTAACTGATGCATAGATGCGAATTCGGGAATGCCGACATAGCGTTTCAATATAGTGCCGTCTTTACCAATCACAAAGGTGGTTGGTGTAAGTTTGACGTCACCAAACGATTTAGCCGCTTGACCATCGGTATCCAACGCTACTTTGAATGGTAACTGACGGCTCTCGGCATAATTCAGCACATAGTTAGGTGGGTCATAGCTCATAGCCACCGCAATAAATTCCAAGCCACGATCAGAATATTTTTTATACGTCTCTATCATCTCGGGCATTTCTTGCACGCAGGTAGAGCAGCTGGTCGCCCAAAAATTTACCATGACGACTTTGCCACGCAACGATTCCAAGGCAATCTGTTCGCCATTTAAGGTACGAAAGCTCACCGCAGGAGCTGATTCTTTTTTAAATAAAGACAGTGCCGCAAACAAAACGATGCCAAGAATGGTCAACAGCGACATCGTTTGAATGATAGTCAGACCGGCGATACGGCGGGGGAAATGACGAGACATAAAAATCCTGTGTAAGCAAAAGTGCGAACGCAATTATAGGCTAGTCAGGCAAGGCCTAGCATGAGGCCCGCCTAACTTCCCTCTTATTTTGCCGCATCCTTGTTCGGCGCATCCTTAGGCTGCTCAGCAGCGGGCCTAGGCGCCAAATCCTTCAAGTCATCCTCAGTGATGTACTCAAATAGCTTTACCACTTTTTTGATTTTGCTGGCTGCGTTGCGCGCCACTTCAGCGGCGAGTTTTCCTTCACGCTGAGTAACTCGACCCATCAAATACACTACACCTCTATCGGTATGAACCTTGAAAGCACTGAGGTACAAATCCTTAGTGTCGACGATCGCCGCTTTTACTTTGCTACTAATAACCAAATCATTGGATCGCACTCCCAGGCTCGAGACAGGCGCAATTTCTAAATCATTTTCGATTTGTTTAACGCCATCAATCGTTTTAATTTGCTGCTCGACTTCGGCTTTCATTTTTTCATCTTTAACTTCACCGGTTATCAACACATGCCGATTGAAGCTGTTGACTGACACACGTCCTTGATCGCCCGTTATTTTCAAGGCACGACCTTCGGCTTTGAGTACAATCGCCGTGTCATCTGTCTGCGAGCCTAAGCTGCGCCTATCCGTAGCTGTCATTGCACCCATTACCGTGCCGCCTACCATCACGGGAAGACAACCTTGCAATGTCACTACCAATGCTGCCGACCAAGTGACGAGCAACAATGGGCGGCGAATCGCCTTCAAGGTAGCGGAAAACTGTGTGTCAGATTTCATTCTGAATCTCCTCCGAAAAGTGCGACATCGATACCATCGCAAAGACAATTGACAATCAATAAGTGAACTTCTTGTATGCGTGCTGCGCGCTCGTAAGGCACGCCAATGTATACGTCTGCGTCGGTCAGTGATCGTGGAATGTTGCCGCCGCTGGCACCGGTGAGCGCAACCACGCGCATATCACGTTCCAGCGCAGCGTCTATCGCCGCCATTACATTAGCTGAAACGCCTGCGCTTGATAGCGCAAACAATACATCACCGGCTTGACCATAGGCTTGTACCTGTTTTGCGAAAATATCGCCAAAGCCATAATCATTACCCACTGCCGTAACTATGGATGAATCGGTAGAGAGCGCCATCGCAGGCAGTGGCAGACGCTCACGTTCAAAGCGGCCGACCAACTGCGCAGAAAAATGCTGACACAGTGCAGACGAGCCACCATTGCCACATGCCAGTATGCGATTGCCGTTGGAGAGCGCGACGAACATCAGCTCTGTCGCCTGCATAATGGGTTGTGCCAATTCGGCAGCTAGCTGTATCTTCAGCTCGGCGCTTTCGTTGAAATGATTGATGATTCGTTGCTTGCTCATGATGGGCAGATTATAAATGCTGCTATGAATACAACGTCAACGGATTCGCTTAATTTAGTGATTTTATCGATTGAATTACCGATTAATGACAGCGCGCATCCAGGTTAAGGTATCGCCATCAATCGCCACTAAGTCAAATCGACATGCGGGCAGTGTGCGATACCGCATCAAATAGTGCTCGGCAGTACGCCACAGTCGTCGCTGTTTCGCTGCATCGACGCTGGCAGCGGCTCCACCATAATTCGAATTCTTACGCATTCGCACTTCAACAAACACAAGTAGAGGTCCATCGTTCATTACGAGATCGATTTCACCATGTCGACAGGCATAATTACGCGTGACGCATACTAGACCTTGTTGCTGTAGATAGACAAGCGCTCTTTCCTCAGCGAGCTTGCCTAGCGACGACGTGTTTAACTCATGTGTCATTTAGCTCGCTGCCGAATATGCTGTATTTTGTACAATGCGACGATGACAGGTGTATGACGCACCTGTAAGTCCCTAATTTTGATGCCATCTAACATGTCCACGCCTTCATCTTTTCTGCTTACCAGTCTTGTGCAGCTCGCCAGCGATCTGGAGCAGCAGCGTTTTCCTGAGGGTGCATTGTATGTAGTCGCTACGCCGATAGGGAATATCGCGGATGTGAGTTTGCGCGCATTGAAGGTGCTTTCACTAGTTGATGCTATTGCGTGTGAAGATACGCGCAACACTGGGCTTTTAATGTCGCGTCTTGGCTTGTCAACGCCATTGTTTTCTGCTCATCAGCATAATGAACGCGAGTCTGCAGAAAAAATTATAGGGCTATTACGCAAAGGCGAGCGCATCGCTTTAGTTTCCGATGCAGGCACACCAGCCATATCGGATCCGGGTGCGCGCATTGTCGATGCCGTTATCGACGCAGGCTTGAGCGTGATTCCGATTTCAGGCGCCTGCGCTGGTATCGCAGCTTTATCCGCCAGTGGTTTGATGACGGATGAATTTCACTTTGTCGGTTTCTTGCCCAGTAAAACCGGTCAACGCGCTCAGCTGCTTTCGCGCTTAACAAGCACTCGGGCCACCCTGGTATTTTATGAAGCTCCGCATCGAATTCTTGAAACAGCACAAGCGTTGGCTAGCGCTTTAGACGGCACGCGGCGCGTAGTCGTTGCGCGCGAAATCTCAAAATTATTTGAACAAATTCACCGCTGCCCATTAAGTGAGCTACACGACTGGCTAACCCAGGCTCCTGAGCATCAAAAAGGAGAGTTCGTGTTACTTGTCGAAGCTGCCGTGGTCAGTGATGAACCGGATCTATCGGAAGCAATCAGAGTGTTAACTATTCTGTTGGAAGGCAACTCAGTCAGCCAAGCGGCGGCACTAGCTGCGCGCATTACCGGCTTAAAGAAAAATGCGCTATATGACTTAGCGCTGAAAATGCAAACTAACGACGAATAAAACGAGCAGCAATAACAACCATTATTTTTGAACGATCGACGTCTGAATTTGCGAAACTTCTTTTAACAAATCAGCGGCTGTTTTTGCGGTCTCGCGTGAAGTAAATGGGCCACTATGCAAACGATACAGGCCACCTGTTTGTACGATAACAGGCTCGGGCAGATCTTGCGGCCATCCTGCGAGTAATCGAATTCGCATCGCATCAGCATTGTGTACTTGCGCGTACGCACCAAACTGTAAAAAAATACCGCCTGTCTCAGCCGCTACAGGGGGCGCGCTGCCACTCGCTAATCGAGTCATTGGATCAACCGACTCTTTTGCTGTAGCGAGCGTACCTTTGCGACGCTTATCTTCCTGCATGCGCGCAATTTCGTCGGGCAAGATGCGCTCGACTTCAAGCTCTGCACTGCCGATTTGAATAAAACCTAATTTCAATGCAGCGGTGTACGACATGTCAATAATACGCGACGCATGAAATGGTCCACGATCATTAATGCGAACAATCACCTGCTTACCATTACGTAGATTAGTGACTCGCGCATAGGAAGGAATCGGCAATCTTGGATGCGCGGCTGTCATCTTAAACATGTCATAGATTTCACCTGAAGCAGTACGCTGGCCATGGAATTTTTTTCCATACCAACTGCCTTTGCCGCGCTGTATAAACGGCTTATCATCCGTGATCGGCACGTAGGTTTGATCGAGAATGGTGTAAGGCTTACTCGGGCCTTTAGCGATAGGCTCGATTTTTGGTTCAGCATCGGGCGTATCCACTAATCCGTCAGGAATGGCATCTCCTGGGCCGTCATCCTTGTAATAGCCACCCGGCTTTTTTGCTTCCGCGCTTGGTGGCGTCGGTGTAACACCCGCTGAAGAAGAAGCCGAGGGAGCCGAGGAAGCTGCAGGTGGCGTGGGTGCCGAGCTGCGCACTGGCTCATCACGCACACTCAAATCGACAGTGGTACAAGCAGACAAAACGAGTGCTGATAGCGTTATATTGAACGCGGCTAAACTCCGCCACATGCCACACCTGTTCATCGTGAATTGAATACGCATAGTCGCCTCATCAGGTCTGTACTAAGGTGCGATGGCGCTGAATACTCATCAGCGTACCGACACCTAAACTCAATGTCACAAACGCGGTACCGCCATAGCTCATGAAAGGCAATGGCACACCCACCACGGGGAGAATACCGCTCACCATGCCCATATTCACAAACACATAGGTAAATATCGATAGCGTCAGCGAGCCCGCTAGTAAGCGAGAAAAAAGTGTCGGCGCGTTCGCTGCAATGATCAGGCCTCGACCAATTAACAGCAGATAGAGAACTAACAGTACACCGTTACCGAGCAAACCAAATTCTTCAGAAAATACTGCGAAAATAAAATCGGTTGTGCGCTCAGGTATGAACTCAAGGTGTGACTGCGTACCATTTAGCCAACCCTTGCCGATCAATCCACCTGAACCAATCGCAATCGTTGATTGAATGATGTGAAAACCTTTTCCTAGAGGATCCGACGTGGGATCAATCAAGGTCATGATGCGGTGGCGCTGATAGTCATGCAACATGGTCCAAACTAACGGCAAACTAGCCAAACCTGCGACACCCAAACCAATAATCAAACGCCAGGACAATCCGGCCAGAAAAATTACAAAAAATCCTGACGAGGTCACCAACACCGCGGTACCCAAATCCGGCTGACGCATGATCAGGCCCACGGGTATCGCCAACAACAAGCCCGCCATCAAGAAGTCGCGCCAGCGGATCATGCCTTCGCGTTTTTGAAAGTACCACGCAAGCGTTAGCGGCAACGCAAGCTTCATGATTTCAGAAGGTTGAATAATCACGCCGACATTCAACCAACGTCTGGCACCGTTCTTTATTAATCCAAACAGCGCGACCCCCAATAGCAATGAGAGGCCTACAACATATATTGGCACTGCGAAACGCATTAATTTTTGCGGTGGAATCATGGCCGCGATCCACATCACCGCGATACCGACGGCGATATTGCGCAAATGACCTTCAAAGCGCCCGGGGAAATTCCACGCAGCCGACGATACGGCCAGACAGCCCAACAAAAGAATTAAACCAATAACGATCGTCAGAGAGCGATCAAATATAAAAAAGCGTCGCTTGACGGTTTCTAGCACCGGATAACGCGCTCCTTGAAAACCAGACATCATTGTGGCGCCCCTCGATTCGGTTCAACAGGCTTGGGTATGCTGGGTTTAGTCGAGTCGGATTTAACCGCTGCTGGCTGTGTTGGTTCGCTAGCTTTCACTACGGGTTTAGTGGCATCCGGTTTAACGGCTGCAGACTGCGTTGCTGTCTCGGCAGTTTTAGCAACCGGCTTGGTAGCATCCGGCTTCACCGTCGCAGGCTGCGCTGGTTGTGTTGGTTGTGTTGGTTGTGTTGGCTGTGTTGACTGCGCTGGATCGCCGACTTTAGCAGCAGGCTTGACGGGCTCATCAGGCCGCTTGCCAGTCAAGTAGTAATCCATCGCTAAGCGCGCAATTGGCGCGGCGGCGGCGGCACCGAAACCAGCATTCTCAACGATGACTGCTAATGCAATCCTTGGTTTGTCTGCGGGCGCAAAAGCGATATACAGCGAGTGATCGCGCAAACGCTCTGAAATTTTACTGGCATCGTATTTAACATTTCTACTCAAGGCGGCTGCCTGAGCGGTACCGGTCTTACCACCCGAAATATACGGTGCATTCGCGAATGAACGTGATGACGTACCTTCTTTGGTCACGCCTATCATGGCTTGCTTGATGAAATCGATATTGTCTTGTTTGAGCGGTATGCGATAGCTCTCTTTGGGCACGGTGAGCTTGCGTGCTTTAGTCGTTCCGCTTTCAACCATCTTCACCAAATGCGGTTTCATTACGACGCCATTGTTACTGAGATTAGAAACGGCATGCGCTAACTGCAGCGGTGTGAAGGAGTTATATCCCTGTCCAATGCCAACAGAAATTGTCTCACCGGCATACCATTTTTGCTGCTCAGGTTTTTTGTAAGTATTGCGCTTCCATTCCTGCGAAGGCAGCACACCGCGACGTTCGTTTTCAAGATCAATACCGGTTAGCTGTCCAAAACCCAAAGGCTTCATGAAATCGTGTATTGCATCAATCCCTAAATCATTCGCTAAATTGTAGTAGTAGGTGTTGCAGCTTTGGACGATCGATTTATACATGTCGACGCGACCATGGCCACCTTCTTTATCATCGCGGAATTTATTATTACCGAACCAAAAATAACCTGGATCGAAGATCGCTGCCTCAGGTGTACGTTTACCTAACTCTAGCGAAGCAAGTGCCATGTACGGCTTAAAGGTCGAACCCGGCGGATAACTACCAATCAACGGACGGTTCAACAAAGGTTTGTCGAGTGAGGTATTCAACTCTTCCCAACTTTTTGCATCAATGCCTTCAACAAATAAATTGGGGTCAAAGGTCGGCATAGACACATACGCCAATATGTCACCCGTCGATGGTTCGATCGCCACTAGCGCGCCACGCCTGTCGCCAAACGCATGTTCGATAATTTTTTGTAATTCGATATCAACAGACAAAATTAAGTTATTGCCTGATGTCGGTGCGGTACGAGATAAATTACGTACGGCTCTGCCGCCCGCAGAAACTTCAATTTCATCGTAGCCAGTGGTGCCGTGCAATTCTCTTTCGTAGCTTTTTTCTATACCTTCTTTACCGATGTATTCGGTACCACGATAGTTGGCGGCATCATCGCCACTTTCTAAACGTTCGGCTTCGGTTTTATTTACACGGCCGATATAACCAATCATGTGCGAGGCTGTCTGTCCGAGTGGGTACTGACGGAACAAACGCGCTTGAATATCAACACCGGGGAACCGGTAACGTTGTGCTGCAAAGCGCGCAACTTCTGCATCACTTAATCGTGTGCGAATAGGAAGACTTTCAAATGTTTTTGATTCTTCCATCAGTCGACGGAATCGCTTGCGATCTTTTGGCTGTATATCTACTAGCTGAGCTAACTCGTCAATCACCACGTCAAGATTGCGTTCGATTTTGGCGGGCGTAATTTCTAAAGTGTAGGCAGAAAAATTACGCGCCAAGACCACGCCATTTCTATCCACAATCAATCCGCGGTTGGGCACCGCCGGAACTACGGAGATACGATTACTTTCTGCGCGCTCGAAATATTCGCTATGCCGAACTGCCTGCAGCCATAGAAATCGCAACATCAGCAAACCAAAGCAAACAAAAACGATCACGCCGGCCACCGAGAGGCGCAGCCTGAACAGTTGTAGTTCGCGTTCGGTATCTTTAATTTCTGTCATTGCTGGCCGCGTTGAACGGTCGGTGTTTTGCGTGCTGTGAAATCATTAGATAGGACGTGTTTCATCGCGATCCACGGCGCGTCGTTGCGGCGCCAGTAATAACCAACAAACCACTGGCCAGATAATGGTAGCGACGATACTTTGTGCAAAATACAACCAACCTGGAAATTTTCCGGTCACTGCTAGCTGTATCAGCATTTGTACGATCTGCATCACGACGAGCAAAGGTAATACGTGCAGCGCCTGTACTGAAGGTCGAAACCAAAGCACGCGGCGATGAATCGTGATCGCGAAATACGATAGCAGCGTGTAAGCCAGTGCGTTTTCACCGAGTAGCGATGCACTGTGCACATCCATCACTAGGCCCATTAAAAATGCGATACCAATACCGACTTTGCGAGGTTGGTAGATGCTCCAGAAAATTAAGGTGAGCGCGACAAAATCTGGCACCCAACCCCAGCCGCCCCAAGGGAATAGATTCATGAAAAACGCTGCCACCAAACTAAAGCCGATAAAGGCTGGATTGACGGGCAGCAGAATGTGGTCGCGATCAATCATGGAGATTCCGGATCTTTTTGTCGTTTGCGGGCGTCGTTTTGAATCGGCGCTTCCACTGGTGGTGGAGGTGCAGTCATTTGTTTAGCGTCGGCCAGCAATACCAGTAGCTGACGATGACGGGCAATTCCTGCCGTGGGTTGCAAAAGAATGCGCGCAAACGCATCTGACGTTTTTGCATCAACCGATACCACCGTTGCAACGGCCAATCCTGTTGGATAAACACCATCAATACCAGAGGTCAGTAACACGTCGCCACGTTGAATATCGGCATTCGATGCCATAAAACGTAATTCAAGTACACCTGTCTGACCGCGACCATACGCTACGCTACGCACACCACTGCGCAACACCTGAACGGGTATGGCATGGTCTTTATCGGT
>JACCEC010846411.1_pt1 | contig 10039 bp, 14 predicted proteins | sample 7450121 | NCBI WGS metagenome assembly JACCEC01 (sample SAMN15323455, study PRJNA562643) | freshwater metagenome | isolation source: river surface water | place: USA:Blue River Watershed | collected 2017-08-18 | reverse complement strand
TTATGATTGTAAGGTTTATAACAAAGCACTCACAGCATCAGAAATCCAACAAAACTTTAATGCACTTCGCGGTCGTTGCGGTATTTAAGAAGAAACAAAAATGGGAGTTTATGCAGGACCAGACATTATTGAAAGTGGATTAGTTCTTGCACTTGATGCTGGGAACTCTAAGTCTTATCCTGGTTCTGGAACCACTTGGACTGATTTGAGTGGGTTGGGTAATACTGGAACTCTTGTGAATGGTGTTGGGTATAATAGTGGTAATCTGGGTTCTTTGGTTTTTGATGGGGTTGATGATTATATCAATATTCCATTCAATGCATCCACTATGGACTTCTCATTAGCACAAACAATCTGTATGTGGATGAGACCAGCAACAGGTTCTAATACTAGTCGCAGAAATCCTTATAATCAAGCATATGGTGGACCAGGAACACTAACTTATGAAACTGATGGAACTATAAATTATTTTTTTGGTACTAATGGTGGTAATAATAATCCTTATGTTGGTAGAGGTTCTGGGTTTACAATTGCAGCAAATGAACTTGCATTTATATCAGTTACAAGAAACCAAACAACAAATGTCTGTAACTGGTATAAAAATGGTGCTTTAATAACAACTGCTGATGCTGGTGGTTATGCTACAACTGCTAATGGAACGTCACCCATTTTGATTGGTGATGGGTATGTTAATGGATTTTTGGGAAATATTTATGATTGTAAGGTTTATAACAAAGCACTCACAGCATCAGAAATCCAACAAAACTTCAATGCTCTCAGAGGCAGGTTCTCAATCTAAATAAAAATAAAAATAAAAAGATGGGAATATCTTACAATCCAAGAGTGGTTACGGATGGGTTAGTCTTAGCACTTGATGCAGGAAATACTAAGAGTTATCCTGGAAGTGGTACTACTTGGAGTGATTTGAGTGGTAATGGTAATAATGGAACTCTAACGAATGGACCAACTTATAATAGTGCTAATGGTGGTTCTATTGTGTTTGATGGAACTAATGATAGGGTTACTATTTCAATAATATCTCTTGGTAATGGTAATTTACCTTGGACTTGTACTGCTTGGGTAAAAACAACAACCTCAGTAAATTCACTAGGTGCCGGTTCAGTCTTATCTAATAGTAGTGGTGGTCCAGTTTATAGTATGATGGGAGTAAATAATGGAAAAATAGTATATTGGACATATCAAAATTCTGCTTGGGCACAGAAATTAGGTGTCGGCAAAACTGTTAATGATAATATATGGCATTTTTTATCTTGGGTAAATTATTCAAATTATACAATGGACATGTATGTTGATGGTTTATTAGATAGTAATGTTGCTAATTCTACATCAGGGAATAATAATCCAATCAATATTATTGGTGCATCTTGGTCAGCGGCATTTTCGGCAAACATAGCACAAGTATCAATATACAACAAAGCACTCACCGCACAAGAAATCCAACAAAACTTCAACGCACTTAGAGGGAGGTTTGGCATTTGATGCAACAGGTGCTATGATGCTCTCAAGTTATTATGAAGCATTGATGAGGTTTGAAAATCCAACAAAATGGGAACTCTTCCTTGAAGGATTCCATAACTTCTGGAATTGCCTGGATTGTTATGATACTATAGAGCACTTCCCTGATGACTTCTGGGAATCGCTCTCAAATGGTTGGATGCAAATGGAAATTTATGACTATGATGACCCATTTAATCCATTTGTATTAAGTAAACAAAGGAAAATGTTGTATGGGATTTATGAATAAATAAAAATACCTAATTTGGTGGTTCTTTTTAGGTTGGGATAAAGCACCTTCGGGTGCTTTTCCTGTATAAATACTAATAACCACCAAATTAGAGTAGAACTATGGAAACTCCCAAAGAGTATTACTATACCTATTATTCTTATGAAGAATGGGGAATGGGTTACTTCGGTAGTAGAAGTTGTGATTGTTTGCCAGAGGAAGATGTAAACTATTTTGGAAGTTTTAGTGATAAAAAATTTAATCCAACTTATAAAATTATTTTAAAAAGTGATTATAAAACAAGAGAAGAAGCAACTGCTGATGAAATAATCCTTCACAATTGTTATGAAGTAGATAAAAATCCACATTTTGCAAATAAGGCAAAACAAACTTCTGTCAGATTTTATTATGGATCTAAAGAACATTCTAGAAAAATAGGAAGGGATAATGCCAAATTGAAAAGAGGTTTTTGTGGAATGTCAAAGGAACAAAGAATTGAAAATAGTAGAAAAATTGGAATAAAGCATAGAGAAAATAAGACGGGTTTTTTCAAATTAACCAAAGAAGAAAAAAGTGAATTGGGGAAAATAAATTCAAAAATTAATAAGGAAAATAAAAAAGGAATATTTGGGATGACAAGTGAGGAACTTTCAAAATCAGGATCAAAAGGTGGAGCAAAAACATTTGAATTAAAAAAAGGAGCATTTGCAATTTCAAAAGAAGAGAGAATTAAAATTGCCAGGAAAGTTGCTCAAAAATATTCAAAAATTAATGGGAAAAAATGCTATGAACTTGGAATTGGTATTTTTTCTATATCTCCTGAAGAAAGAATAAAAATCTCAAGTAAAGCAGGAAAAATTGGTAGTAAAAATACAAATACTCAAAAATGGAAGTGTTTGATTACAGGACACATTTCAAATCCAGGAGGATTATCTAAATATCAGAAAAAAAGAGGTATTGACACATCTCAACGAGTTAGAGTAGAATGAACTTAATTATTTGAATAAAAAATGTCCCTAACAAACCAAGTGGAAGATGGACTCAAAGAAGCAGAAGGTTGTCTGCGAAATGCTCTGCATTGGGCTGCTAAAAATGAAAAACCCTTTGTTTCGCGTGAGATTTCGGAGATGATTTGTCGTATTGATAGTTTAATCAAGACAGATCAACTTCTAGATAAACTAGAAGATCGAATGAAAGGATTTGGTGATGAACGAGGTGGATTTGGTACATTTTTCAGTTGATTGGAATGTACAATTCGGAAGATGATGGGTGTTTTGTTGACATTAAAAAATACAAAAACTCAAGAGAATACGAAAAAGTCAAATTGCAAGAATATAAAATGAATCAATTATTTGATAGAATCTTTGAAATACAAGAAAAAATTAACAAAGTAACTTTCCCAAAATATGAAGGAATGGATCAGGGTATGTTCCTTCCACAAGACCAAGAATCTCAAGATGTTTATTGGAGAGATAATTCGTATTGGAATGATGAAGAAACTGTTTATTCTTTTGCGTTCTCTACACATGGTGAGTATCAAGGAGATTTGCCTCCTGATTGTGCGTTAGAAATTCTTACTATTCTAGAATCTTATAAGAGTTAAGAAACATTAACCAATCCCAAAGAGAAAATTAAGAAACCACACAAACCTCTTAAATACTGTTAGGATTTGAACATAATCACGGGAGCAAACTTATGACTCTTCCATCAAAGGGACAAAAGAATCTTACAGATGACGAGTGGAATGAAATGGATGCTCTTAGAAAAGTCATCAGTCAAAGACCGCAAGCACTTATACCTGAGAAGATGGAAAAGTTTTCTGAATACATGGTGCGAAGTTTAAGAGAGATGGGAAATTGATAAAGAGGGTCAGAAATGACCCTCTTTTTTTCTAAATATTTGAAAAAGTATTATGGCAGATCCAAAAACAGATATAAATGAATCTTTATGTTGTATTGCACTAAGATATATTGATAAGTATCCAACAAATAATGTAGATGACTTTGTGGATATGATAACTACTGAGGGTAAAAAACCAGAAGAGTGGAGTGATAATGGTGTCTTGGAAAATTTGGAAATAGGAAGAGGGAAATTTAGAACACATTCAACATATAGATCTGCTTATGGTCAGAAAGATTCAAACGGAAATTTAAAATATGAAACTTGGATTAAAGGATCATTTTATAGTGCTCAAGCAATAAGAAAAAAACTAAATGTTGTTTTAAGTCAATATATAATATCCAGACCAGATAAAGAAGAAAATAATAAAGCGTTTGTAATTAAAGAGCAATGTACTTCTGCAATTAAAAACTGGGCATTGGTTTTTGATAGAACTGATGTCGCAAAAGCACAAAGATGGTCTCGTGGAATTTTATCTAACTTGAATTCTGATAAAATTAATATCGCAGATATTATGTTGATACATAAAAATTCTGAAATTTATGATGAACTTGATGAAATTCAAAAAATAACCAATAATATAAAGTGGAAAGATGTTAGTAATAATCCATCAATAATTAAAAAATTACTAACACCCAAAAAATATAATGAATACATGAATAGAGCATGGTTAATAAAAGATATATTCAATATTTCACTAAAACAAGTATTGTCTGAAAATTTTCCTTTAAAACTAGTAAATTTAGATAGAAACTCTGCCAAAGAATATGATAGTGATATTGACGAATTTCAATTTTTGCTAACATCATTAGTTGGTGCTGCTAAATCTGGTTCTCTTTCTAATTTTGAAAACTTGATTAAAAAAACTATTGATTTAGAACCTGTTATTTTTTCTGCAAATGATAGATTAGAAGTAAAGTACAAATTAAATATCAAAAATCTTAACCTGAATAAAGTAAAATCGTATGATTATACAATGTGGACTAATTTTGGTGGAGGTCAAAATTCTGTTTATTTTTCCCAAGCAGGTAGTGGATCTGCTTCTGGAGAGGGAGGAATAACACTTACTTACTTTTCAAATTTGGTTAAAGATATTCCAAAATTAAGAACGTTTCTAACATATATGAAACTAAAGAGAAAAGAATATTTTGATTCAGCATGTCAAAAGTATGGTGTAAATTTTAGTGATTCTAAAATGGGAGATTCTTCGCTATCAAACGTGAAGTATAATTCTATTCTTTATACCTCAAGTGATTTTAAAAAGTTAGTTCATATTTTATTGACTGATACTGAACCAGTAACACAAAAAGACGTAATTACGCCTATAAAATATATTACTAAAAGTGATGGAGAGGTGATTATAAATGATGGTCAAAAATTAACCAAAATTGATTATAAGTCAATGTTAGTTTTGGAAGAATTTTTTAATTCATATGTTAATTTTTTATCAAACAATAGTAGTCAAATGGGAACATATTTTGGTTTGAGTGAGAGAACGAAAAAAAGTTTGATAACTCAAGGGAGAAAAATGTATCAAAAATTTGAACAAATTTATAATAGAGAAGTTTTATCAAAGAAAAAGAAAAAATTAGACCAAAAAAAATATGAAACTTTAAAAAAAGAAATCGGTAAAATTAGAGGTACTAGTGGAACAGAGACAACAAAACTAAAAAATGAAAGAACACTTAATGCAGTTCCCTTAACCGAGAGTGAAATTAAATCAATTAGACAATTTTCTGTCTCAGAAGCAAGAAGTTGGAAACGCAAAGAATATAAAAGTTTTGAAGAATCTTATAAAAAAGGATTTGCACTCCTTGCAAACGCAGAATTTGGTTATATGTATTCTGAACATGCAGATAAAATTAACGAATTGGTGAAAAAACAAGTATTGTTGTCACTATATGCTGCAGCAAGTGGCAGAGGATATATTGTATTTGAGGGAAAAAAATTTGAAATGGATGATTATTTTGAAAAAGACGTAAAAGGCGCTCCCTATCTAAAAGTTGGAATGTGACACTCTGCAAACTGACCACTGCACATGGATTTTTTTGAAAATGTCCCCTATAATAAAATTGTAATTAAAAGACAACCATGATCAAAGATTTCAACATAGATCTTGATGAACGGGAAATCAACACCATTTTGTACGCTTTAAATTGTCTTTCCGAATCAACACAAGAATATACTGCATACAACGATAATCTGGAGTATTCTGTATCATTAAAAGAAAAGTTTGAAGAGATTATTGCAAAATAACCAATCCAACAACTGGCACACGCTCTTGCCACAGGACCAGATTCCTGATATGATTACTTCATTGATTTGAACTTCATGCTTTCTCTTCGTCCTCATCAGCAAGAGTGTTTGGATGCAACTCAGAATCATAGCAAAGGTATCATTTGTGCTGTGACTGGTGCAGGTAAAACACTTGTCGGTGTTGCTGATACGATGCGGGAGTTTGAACAAGAAACTCCACAAACTGTTGTGATTGTTGCTCCTCGCATTTTGCTTGCGAATCAACTCTCTTCTGAGTATCTTGAGCACATTAATAACGTTGCCGTTCTTCATGTTCACTCTGGAGAAACGCATCATTTCAGCACTACTAAACCTGCAGAGATTCAGAACTGGGATCAGATAGTGAGAGTTGCATTTAATCCTGATGCTCCCAAACACAAACTAATCTTCACTACATATCATTCCCTTCATAAAATTATGGAGGCAGGTATCAAGGTGAATACAATTCACTTTGATGAAGCACACAACTCTGTGCAAAAGAACTTCTATGTTGCTACTGAATACTTCAGTCAACATGCAGATCGTTGCTATTTCTATACTGCAACTCCAAAGTATTCTTCTACTCCCAAGAAACCTGGGATGAATAACTTTCAGGTTTATGGTAACATCATTGCAAATGTTGCTGCTCCTCGCATGGTGAATGAAGGATACATCATTCCTCCTAAGATTGTTGCAAAGCAAGTGTCTTTGAGCAGCATCAATGTCTTTGAACGTGACTGCAATCATCTGCTGGAAAGTATTGATGAAGCGGAGGTTTCTAAGGTTCTTGTGTGCGCCAAAGCAACCAAACAAATCACCAATCTGATCTCTCAAACCGATTTCTGCAAAGAACTGGAGGATCGTGGTTATTCTTGGATGGTTATTACATCCAAGACAGGTGCAATTATTGATGGTAAGAAGGTGAATCGTGAGCAGTTCTTTGACACTTTGCACGATTGGAGTCGTGATGACTCTAAGAAGTTTGTTCTTCTTCACTATTCTATTCTGTCTGAAGGTATCAATGTTTCTGGTCTAGAAGCAGTGATCTTCATGCGCTCTATGGATGCTATTGGTATCTGTCAGACTATCGGACGTGTTGTGCGTTTGCATCACAAGGATGCTGCACGTTTGCGCTCTGGGGACTTGACACCTGGACATCTGGAGAACTATCATAAGTCGTATGGTCTGGTGATTATCCCGACCTTCAACTCTGTGGGAATCTCTACCGCAAAGAAAATCCAAAATGTTGTTGATACTGTTTTCAATGCTGGGCAACCTGCTATTTCCACTATCAAACGCTGATCATGATTGATTTCAACACCTTTGAACTAAATCGTCTTTCTAAACTTCTCTGGAGTTTGAAGGACTATACTACAAATAATCTTCGCTTTCCAAAAGCAGGAGAACTTGTAGAAATTGCATATGATGTTTACAGCAAAGGACAACTCAAGAGAGTTAATCTACCTGGAGTAGATCTTATAGGAACTGACAATCACACTTATGAATCAAAAGTGATTCAGTTCAAGAATGTTTCAAAAGCAGCAGTGCGAGGTGTAATTCTTAAGAATAGTCGTGCAAGTAGTTCTGTCAATGAAAAACTTGCAGATTTCTTCATCTTCACTGATGTAAAACTTGGAAAAGCATGTTGTGTTCCTTCTAATCTCATTTACAACACAAAGTTTAGTGGTGCAGTATTGACTGGTAGTTGTAATCCAGAGGAAGATCATTTCTTTCTTCATGGATATGAAGAATCTTATGATGCGGACTATTTTGCAGAAGCAGAAGAGTTTGATTATCAATATGTGAAGAGTTTTTAATCTTCGCATATTGGGGCTTGACATCCCCACCCAAAGACGTTATCCTGGTTCAGTTGGTCAGAACTTCTGTTCAAATACCGACACTCAAAGCAAATTGCTAATTTTTAATCATGACTCAAATTATTCCTTTTTTCCAGTCCAACGTGACTTCTTGGGATGCTCTTTTGAGCAATCCTACCTTTGATTCTCTTGATATTCCTGAATTTGAATGTGCAGAATTTGATGATATTCAAATTCTCAAGTGGAACCAACTTCAAATTCAACAACAAACAAATAAAGCGCGAGCAGGTGGAGTTGATACTGACAATATCAATGGTCTTATTGCAGAATTTCAGAAAGGTTATCGTGTAACTGAACTTCCTCCTGTTGTGATGATTCTTCCCAACGGTAAAAAGCAACTTTGGGATGGATATAATCGCAGTAATGCTGCATATAAACTTGGTATCCAAGATTACCCTTTCCTTGTTTACCGACTTAAAAAAGATTGGGAAAATCGCATTGAAGATGCCTATGATATTGTTTCTCTTGGTGCTAATAATCATACAGTTGCAAAGCGACACACTATCAATGATTTTGTGAATCGTGGTGTGTGCTATTGCAAACGACATGGTAGCAATCTTTCCAAGAAAGAAATCAAAAACTGGATTGAAAGTATTGATCACTCATTTACTCCAAAGCAAGTTGAAGATGCAGTAAACCGAATCTATCAACAAACCACAATCGCTGTTAATATCCTTCCGTTCCCTTATCCACAAAACGCACAATCTAAAGTCGCTGAAATTATTGACACTGATTCTTCCACAAATCCTGTTGTGATTTGCTGTAAAGATGTGATGTATGTGAAGCGTGGTTTTATTCAAATCATGGAAAACTTTGTCCAAAGGGACATTGATGTGACAGATGTTGTGACTTATACCAAAGGTTGCGAAACTGCGGAAGAAGTCACCAAGCAACGTCAGTTTGCGGTTGATTATCTTAAAAAACTTGATGATCTCGTCGTTCAGTATGTTGTTAAGCGTATGAGTAATCAATCTTCTGCATATTCTATCGCAGGTGCTCTCCCTCAACTGATTGGTGTGGAAGATCCTCAATCTCTTGTGGAAATTAACTGATGGAGGGATTTATTGTTGGTAAAAATGGTGAATATGCAGCAGTGCCTTTTGGGAAAAAAGGGTATATAATTATTCATGATGGTCAGCAGTTAGAAAAACTTTGCAGAACTGAATCTTCTGCACGGAAATACATCTCCGATCATAAGAAAGGAAAATCTGTCGCAAAACTACCAATATGAGATATACATCCACAAGTTTATATCGCTATGCAGGCGGTAAAAACAAAATGAAAGATGAGATCATTAAGATTATAGATGAAGTTCATCCTAATCTTGAAAGAATGATGTCACCTTTCATGGGTGGAGGTTGTATTGAACTTGCCCTTGCAGCAAGAGGTGTAAAGGTTCAAGCATATGACTTGTTCCAACCTCTTGCTGATTTTTGGGAGATTCTCACAACTGAAGGTGGAAAAAGAATTGCAGAGGAAGCAGCAAAGCATTATCCAGTAAGAGATAGAGAACACTACAAATCATTTCTACCATTGCTTGAGAGTGACGATAAGTTCACCCGAGCATGGTCTTTTTATATTTCTATCAAATGTGCATTTAGTGGAGATCTTGGACACACATCTGAATCATCAAGAAAGAATCTCTGTGCTGCGAGTTTGATTAAACTTGCAGGATTCTATAATCCAAACTTCTCATTCTCTTTTGGAGATTGTTTTGAGACAATACCAAAGCATCAGAATGACTTTTTATACTTGGATCCACCATACTACAAGACAACTTCATACTATTATGGTATTGATGGAAGCACACATGAAGGATTTAATCATGATAAACTTGCTGATGTCTTGAAGCAACACAAAGGTGGATTTGTGATGTCTTATGACAACACGGATTACCTCAAAGAACTCTACAAAGATTGGACTGAATTTCGCTATTTGGAGTTTGATTATCAGATGGCAGGTGATGTCAGTCGTAGAGGTAAAAAGACCGAACTTATCATTATTAAATATCCAGAAGTTAGGGTGGAATCTAATGTAAATGCTCTGGAGAGTTTATTGTATTGAGGACACTTGGAGAAGTGTCCTACACACCCTCGCAGGGGTCTCTGCAGACCCTATAATTACGAAGTAATCAACCAAAGCACTGATGGCAACTCGTTCCAGAATCGGTCTTGAACTTGCTGATGGTTCTATTCTCTCTGCCTACCACCACTGGGATGGTTATCCCGAATGGTTGGGTCGTATT
>JACCEC012748955.1_pt1 | contig 10040 bp, 13 predicted proteins | sample 7450121 | NCBI WGS metagenome assembly JACCEC01 (sample SAMN15323455, study PRJNA562643) | freshwater metagenome | isolation source: river surface water | place: USA:Blue River Watershed | collected 2017-08-18 | reverse complement strand
TGATGCGGTCGCCTTCTTCGATCAGGTTGAAGTCGGAAATCGCCTGGCCCATCTGGCGGCACAGGCGTTTTTCGAGTTTGTGGGTTTCGCGCTCGATCTTGATGGCTTTGGCGGCCTCTGAGTCGGCTTGCGCTTGTACCCAGGCGTTGTCTGCTGCTGTGTCTGTGTTCATGAGGTTCACCACTGTCCGGTTTCCATGCGAATGGCCACTTCGCAGTCTTCAAAAATTTCAAGTTTGGCGATCTTGACGCGCACCCCCAACACGCCGGGCAACTGCATCAGGCGGTTGGAGAGTTTGCCGATCAATGTTTCCAGCAGGTTGATGTGCTCTGCTGTGCATTCGTCGATGATGATTTTGCGCACTTTGCGGTAATCCAGCACCGAATGGATGTCGTCGTCGCTGGGCAGCAGGGGCTGTGTGCCCAGGTTCAGCTCGGCATCCACCTGGATCGGTTGCGGATCGGTTTTTTCGTGTTCCAGGATGCCCAGGTTGGCGTCAAAGCGCAAACCGGTCAGCTCCAGGGTTTGTTGTCCGGCGGGGGTTTTCATGTCGCGGGTTTGATTTGAAAAATTTCAACCCCAACCGCTTCGCAGTCCGGGTACACATCGGGTTTGCAGCTGGACAGGCGCACCGCTTGCACCTGCGGGTGGGCGATCAGCTCGCGCATCAGGTCGTCGCACAAAGTCTCTTGCAGCACGATGTGGCCCTGGGCCACACGTTGGGCGATCACCTCGCGGATGAAGTCATAGTCCACCACTTCGGCCAGATCGTCTTGCGTGGGGGTGGACGCGCTGTAGGGCACAAACAACTCCACATTGAAGACGATGCGCTGGGGGCCGAGCTTTTCAAAGTCGTGCGCGCCAATGCGCACGTCCACCGTGTGGTTGCGCAAAAACAGGCGGCGGCAATTGAGCGCCAAATCGGTCAGTGCATCGTTCATGGTGCCGCTTTCGCATCGGCCAAAAACATCACATCCCGCGCCAAAGGCACCAGGTGCTGGCCGTTGTCCACACACACCGTGGTGCCGGTGATGCAAGGGTTTTGTGCCAGAAACAGGCAGGTGGCCGCCACCTGTGCCGGGTCGATCGGCTCGCGCAAGAGGTTGACGCGGCTGGCGCGGTCAAAGTTCTCTTGCGTTTGCGGTCCGCTCAAAAACATCAGGCCCGGGGCCACACCGCACACCCGCATGGGGGCGAGAGCCTGGGCCTGCAAGGCCACGGCTCGCTCCAGCGCCAGTTTGGAGACGGTGTACGAAAAATAATCCGGGTTCAGGTTGAACACCTTCTGGTCCAAGATATGGACCACGCTGCGCTGGCCGGATTTGGCATCAGGCGCAGATGGCTGCGCCATCAGCGAGGCCAGCAGCATGGGTGCAATCAAATTCACTTCGAGTTGTTGGCGCGCGCCGGGCAAGTCCATGGCGGTGCCCTCATCGGGCTCGAACAGGGAGGCGTTGTTCACCAGGCAGTCGAGCGGGCCGTGGCTTTGCCCGATGTGCGCCATCATCTGCTCGACTTGTTCGCTTTGGGCCAGATCGGCTTGCACGCATTCCACATGGCCCCCCGCGGCCTGCAGTTCGGCCTGCAGCGCCTGGGCCGCATTGGCCGAGCGCTGGTAATGGCACCACACGCGCCAGCCCGCCGCCGCAAATTGGCGAACGATCTCGGCGCCCAGGCGGTGAGCGCCTCCGGTGACCAGAACTTGTTTCATGAAATGAAGGCCTTGCCCAACCGTGTGTGCAGGCGCGAAGGGGAGAGTACAAAGGGGTCAATTATCGGGCAAGCCAAGGCTGAGCAGCCTGGTCATCCAGCAAATGCCCGCAAGCCTTCGGCGACAATCGCCGCGTGAGCACGCCGAATCCCCATTCCCCTTCTGAATTGACCCTGCGGATCCACCAGGCCATTGCGCATGCCGGTGGCTGGCTGCCGTTTGACCGTTTCATGGCCATGTCCCTGTACGAGCCAGGCCTGGGCTACTACACCAATGCCCTGCAAAAGTTCGGGGCCATGCCCGCTTCGGGCAGCGATTTTGTCACCGCACCGGGCATGTCTGCGCTGTTTGGCCAAACCCTGGCCGTGCAGGTGCAAGAGGCCCTGCAGGCCACCGGCACCGACGAGGTGTGGGAGTTTGGCGCGGGCACCGGGGCCTTGGCGCTGCAGCTGCTCGACAGCCTGGGCGATGCGGTGCGCCGCTACACCATCATCGACTTGTCGGGCACCCTGCGCGCGCGCCAAGCCGACACCTTGCTGAGGCATGCCCACAAAGTGCGTTGGCTCGATGCCTGGCCCGACGCCATCGAGGGCGTGGTGGTGGGCAACGAGGTGCTGGACGCCATGCCGGTGCAGCTTTTGCAGCGCACGCAAGGCGTCTGGCACGAGCGCGGCGTGGTCAGTTCGGGTCCTGACTTCGCTTGGCAAGACCGCCTGACCGACCTGCGTCCACCGATGGACATCGAGGGCGAGCACGGCTATTTGACCGAGATTCACCCCCAGGCCGAGGCCTTCATCACCAGCCTGGCCGAGCGCTTGTTGGCCGGCAAAGGCGGGGCAGCGTTTTTTCTGGATTACGGCTTTCCCGAGGGCGAATACTTTCACCCCCAGCGCCACATGGGCACCGTGATGTGCCACCAGCTGCACCAAGCCGACGACAACCCGCTGGTGGCGGTGGGCCAAAAAGACATCACCGCCCATGTGAACTTCACCGGGGTCGCCCTGGCCGCGCAAAACGCCGGGTTGCAGGTGCTGGGCTACGCCAGCCAAGCCTGGTTCTTGCTGAATCTGGGCTTGGCCGAGCGCATGGCCGAGGCTTCTCTGGTCGAGCGCAGCCAGGCCCAGCGCCTCATCAACGAGCACGAAATGGGCGAGTTGTTCAAGGTGGTCGGGTTCGCCACATCGTCCGATTGGGTCGCTCGGGGCTTTGCCCGGGGCGACCGGTCGCATCGCCTTTAATCGGCATCAAGGCACGCTGTGTTGCGCTGGCTCATCGTGGTGCTGCTGGCCCTGATCATTTTCAGTGGCTTGCAAAAGTGGCTGGAAAAGCTGGGTTTTGGCCGCCTGCCGGGGGACTTCCGGTTTCGGCTGTTTGGGCGCGAATGGTTCATTCCCTTGACCAGCACCTTGTTGCTCAGCCTGTTGGCCGCCGCCATTGCGCGTTGGGTGTAAGGCAGGGTCTTCAGGGGCCTGCAACACGAACGTGTTACAGTGCGTCACGCCATTGGCGACTTATGCCCATCTCGCTCTCCCAGAGCCGATAGCGCATCCCGGCAGAGGGATGCCAGTCTTGTCCTCCACTGTGCACATCGCCCGCCATGCTTTCCAAAGCTGGGCTCCGACGATTTTTTGCTTCCTTTCTTGATGCACCTCTGCACGGTGCAGTTCAGTGCCAAGCCCTCATGGTTTGGCACATCGGGGGCTTTTTTTGGCAGCAGGACATGCCAAACCTTGCCGCCGTTCAGCCCCTGGGATGGGCTGTCCAGCGGCCAGATTGCGTTAGATAAAATACATGACCATTCACAACTGTTCACACCAACCCATCTTCATGGGAAAATTTCGCATCCAACCGTGCTCCAGGGCTTTGCCCAATGGTGCATTTGGCGCTCAAGTGTCCGTGGCCAGTGGCCGAGGCAGTGCCAGCACCGACCGCGTGATGCGCTTTGTGCCCGAATTTGCAACGCCTGCCGCTGCCAGCCAATACGCCCTCGATGAAGGCATGTTGTGGGTGGAGCGCCAGACGACGAAACCGATCCTGCTTTGAGAAAGACGTTTTAATGGCTAAAGAAGAACTGATTGAACTGATGGGCGTGGTCAACGAAGTGTTGCCCGACACCCGTTTTCGCGTGACGCTGGACAACGGCCACCAACTGATTGCCTATTCCGCCGGCAAGATGCGCAAGAACCACATCCGCATTCTGGCGGGTGACCGCGTGACGCTGGAACTGTCGCCTTATGACCTGAGCAAAGGCCGCATCAGCTTCCGTCACCTGGCTGGCCGCGCGCCCGTCGCCCCCCGCCGTCCACCGGCACGTTGAGCTTGCCCTTTTCCTTGCGTTGACCTGAGTCAACGCGCCCGGCCCTTGAATCGCGCAGCATGGCCCTCAAGTGATTTTCGAACACAGGGGATTTCATGACCGATTCAACCGAGGCCTTGCACATCGTTTGTCCGCATTGCCACACCACCAACCGGGTGCGTGTGACTGACCTGCACAACGCCCCCGATTGCGGACAATGCCACCAAGCCTTGTTTGATGCACACCCGCTGGCGCTGGACGCCGCCAGCTTTGACAAGCACATCGGCCGCAACCATCTGCCCGTGCTGGTGGATTTTTGGGCCCCGTGGTGTGGCCCTTGCCGCATGATGGCCCCGGCCTACGAGCAAGCGGCCAGCCTGCTGGAGCCCCAGGTGCGGGTGGCCAAGCTCAACACCGAAGAAGCGCAGGCCATCTCGGCCCGCTTCAACATCCGCAGCATTCCCACCTTGGCCCTGTTTGTCGGCGGCCGGGAGGTCGCCCGCCAGGCGGGTGCTTTCCGTTCGGCACAAGATATCGCCGACTGGACGCGCTCGCATCTGTGAACTTTCAACGGGTCTTGAGCGGGCCATCGCCCACTGGGTGGGCTCTTACAGAGAAGCTGCCACCGCTTTGACGCGGGCTTTGAAGATTTGCTCGCCAATTTGCGCACCTTTGAGGCCCTGCGCTGCTGCCGTTTGTGCGATGGGGGCGGTTTCAACCGACAGCGCAGCATGTTGCGCTTTGAGCAAGCGCTCAGCCTGCGGATAAGCCACCGCCTCAAACCCCAGCCGCCCCCGCGCATCGCATTCGCAGGCTTGCAACACCCGCTCAAAGCGCTCGGGCTGGCGGATCGCGTCGCAGCGCTCCAGCAAGCGCATCAAGGCTTCTGGACCCAGCTCGGCACTGCGGTGGATGTTGCCGTGTTCGCGCGCCACCACCTCGGCCAGCTCTTTGCAATCGGTCGGCACGCGCAGACGCTCACACACTTTTTGCAAGAGCTTGACACTGCGGCCTTCGTGGCCGATGTGGCGCGGCAGCACATCGGCGGGCGTGCTGCCTTTGCCCAGGTCGTGCATCAGGCAGGCCACACGCACAGCAAGCGGCATGTTCAACCGCGCGGCCATGTCCATCACCAGCATCATGTGCACGCCCGTGTCCACCTCGGGGTGGTATTCGGGGCGTTGGGGCACGCCCCACAGGCGGTCCAATTCGGGCAGCAAAACTTGGAGCGCGCCACACTCGCGCAGCACCTCGAACATGCGCGAGGGCTTGTCGCTCATCAAGCCCTTGGCCAGTTCTTGCCAAACGCGCTCGGGCACCAGGTGGTCGGTCTCGCCGTGCTCCACCATCTGGCGCATCCAGGCCATGGTTTCGCCCGCCACGCTGAAGTTGGCAAAGCGCGCCGCAAAGCGGGCCACGCGCAGGATGCGCACCGGGTCCTCGGCAAAGGCCTCGGTCACGTGGCGCAGCACCTTGTGCTGCAGATCGCGCTGGCCGCCATACGGGTCCACGATCTGGTCTGCCCATGCACTGGGCCCAGCGTGGGCCAGCGCCTCGGGCACGGCCATGGCGTTCACCGTGAGGTCGCGCCGGGCCAGGTCTTCTTCAAGCGTGACACTGGGGTCGGCCTGCACCGCAAAACCTTTGTAGCCCCGGGCCGTTTTGCGCGCGGTGCGGGCGAGGGCGTATTCCTCACGGCTTTGGGGGTGCAAAAACACCGGAAAGTCTTTGCCCACGGGCACAAAGCCCTGCGCGCTCATGGCCTCGGGCGTGCTGCCCACCACCACCCAGTCGCGGTCGTTCACGGGCAAGCCCATCAAGGCATCGCGCACCGCTCCGCCGACGACAAAAATCTCCATGAGGATCTTCACCGGTGGAGCCGGTAGGGCTCTTCAAAGTCGATGAAGTCTTGCTCGGCCAAGGCGCCATCGATCCAGGCTTTGACGCCGGGCAGGGCGCACACGCGGTCCATGTAGGCGGCCACATCGGCAGGCACGGGCAAAGCGTAGGTTTTGATGCGCATCACCACCGGCGCAAAGTAGGCGTCGGCGATGGTGAATGGGCCAAACAGCATGGGGCCGCCGTGTTCTGCCAGCAGACCGCTCCACAGGCTGCAAATGCGGTCCAGGTCGGCGCGCACGGCGGGCTTGTCGCGCAGGGCCAAAGCGCCAATGTCTGGCAAATGGGCCTCGATGTTCATGGGGCAGGCGCTGCGCAAGGCCATGAAGCCGCTGTGCATTTCGGCGCAGACACTGCGGGCGCGTGCACGAGCGGCGCGGTCCAGAGGCCAGAGTTTCTTGTCGGGGAATTGCTCGGCCACATATTCGGCAATCGCCAGCGTGTCCCAAATGGCCAGTCCGTCGTGCACCAGCACCGGCACCTTGCCCACCGGGTTCAGGTCTTTGAGCGCAGTCTTGAACTGCGAGTCGGGTGCAAAGCTGTCAAAGCGCACAAAGACTTCTTCAAAGTCAATGCCCGCCTGGCGCAGCAGCACCCAGGGGCGCATGGACCAGGACGAGTAGTTTTTGTTGGCGATGTAGAGCTGGATCATTGTTTTTTCCCGTGAATCAGCGCCCCGCCCCTGCGCGCCAGTGGTTCAAGCGGCTGCGCGGGCCGCGGTGGCCCAGATAGGTCGGTGCCACGCCGGCAGCCGATGCGGCTGTGATGCCCAAGGCCGCAAGACCCGGCAGCAGGCCCGTGGCCACGTTGTCCACCTTCATCGAGGCCAGGTTGTCTCGGCTCATCAATGGCTCACCCGGAGCCAGCTCCATGGCCGCAGCCTGCAGCCAGCCCACCCACATGGGCAAGCCCAACACCGGGCGGCCGTGGCCTTCATTCACCCCAGCCCATTGACCGGCCCGTTGGACCAACTCGCCCAGCGTCAACACATCCGGGCCGCAGAGCTCGTAAGTCTGGCCGATGGTGTCCGGCTTTTGCAGGCAGGCCACCACGGCGCGGGCGACGTCGGCCACCCACACGGGCTGAAAGCGTGTGCCACTGCCCGCCAGAGGCATGAAAGGGGCCACACCTTGCAGGTCAGCAAACAAATTGAGGAATTTGTCTTCGGCACCAAAGATCACGCTGGGGCGCAAGACGGTCAGGTCCAGCCCCGCTTTGTGCAGGACCGTCTCGCCCCGCGCCTTGCTGCGCTGGTACATCGACGGGCCTTGGGTGTCGGCGCCCAGCGCACTCACATGCACCAGGCGTTGCACACCTGCTTTTTTCATGGCGCTGGCGATCTTGCCGGGCAAGTTGACATGCACGTTCTCAAAGCGGTCTTCGTTGCCGTGCAGCACCGCCACCAAATTCACCACCGCATCGTGCCCGGGCATCAGGCGCGCCAGATCGGCCTCGCTGTGCACAGAGGCTTCGATCACCGTGAGCCCAGGCAAGCTTTGGATCTTGCTGGCGTTCACGGCGCGGCGGGTGGGCACGGTGATTTGCCAACCCAGACGGGCCAGTTGTTCACACACATGGCGGCCGACAAAGCCGCTGCCGCCCAGGATCAAAATGCGAGGTGTGGTGTTCATTCAGTTGTTCAGGCCTGTGACAGCCTGGTGCATGGCCTCCATGGCCTGTTTCACGATCTGGGTGCGCCATTCGTCGGTATCGACATAAAACGCGTCCATCAGGTCTTGTTTGATCTGTTTTCTCACGGCTTCAGGCGCTCCAGGGTGCAGGTGCAGCCAATGGTCGCCCCGCAAGGCGCCGATGACCTTGTCTTGGGTTTGCGTGCCGTATTCCATGGCAATGCCGGTGTACTCGGCTTGAGGGCATTCCTGGTAAGCCGCCATCCACATCAGGCCGGTGAGGAATGCCGAGGTGGATGATCCGTCGTAAATCGAGGTGATGCCCTGGCCCCACCATGCTTTGGCGCGGGCAAAGGCCGCGGCGTCGTCAGCGCAGGCAAAAATGCGTTCGCCCACGCCGCTGGGCCCCAGGCCCGTGTGCAAATCGATCCAAGCCATTTTTTGACAGTTCTGGCCGTACTTTTGCAGCACCTTGCGCAAGGTGAGGTTGCTCCAAGTGGGGGCCTGGCCGCCAAAAAACAGACCATCAGGAAACTCGTGCTGGCCTTTGGACACGGCAGCCTGAAAAGCTTTCATCCCGCGTTCGGCGATGTATTGGCCTGTGGCCGCCGTGTTGGCGGCATCGGGTGGCCAGACCTCGGGCAGCAGCAAGGGGTGGATCTCGCGGTAGGCCGGGTTGTCGGGCAAGGGCTTGGAAAAGTCCTGAAAGTTGCGGTTGATGTCCACGTTCTCGTGCGTCACCCGGCGCACATGTGAAAACCCGTGCGGGTTGAGTGCATGGATGTAAAGCACGGCCACACCCTGGGCCTTGGCCGCTGCGCGCCAAGCGGTGTTTTGCAAGGCATGGATTTGCACGCCGGAGCCGCAATAACCTTCCACACCATGGCAAGCGCTGCTGATCACCAAAAGCTGCTGGGCATCGGGCTCGCCGTCGAGCACCACGTCCATGGCCAAGGTCTCGCCATCGCGCCCGGTCAGGGGGTGGATGTTCGAGTCCACCTGCAGGGCAGCGTTTTGTGCAGCGTTCAGGAATTTTTCACGCGCCTGCGCGTAGCTTTTGGAAAAGCCGTTTTGGATGTCGTCCATGTGGGGCCGCTCAAGCGGAGGGGGTCGGTTGTGCCAGCCACTGCGTGGCCAATTCCACCCAATAGGTGCCACCCAGCGGGATCAGGTCGTCGTTGAAGTCGTAGCTCGGGTTGTGCAATGTGCAGGGGCCGCCGCCGTGGCCCATTTCGCGGTGTGCGCCGTCGCCGTTGCTGATGAAGACATACGCGCCGGGCTTGGCCTGCAGCATGTACGAAAAGTCTTCTGCGCCCATGGTGGGTTCCTGGGTCATCACATGGTCGGCCCCCACGATCCCGTTCATGACCTGACGCGCGAACTCGGCCTCTGCTGCGCTGTTGATCGTAGGCGGGTAGTTGCGCTCGAACTCGAAATCGCATTGCGCGCCAAAAGCCGCGCAAATCGACTCGGCCACCTGCTTCATGCGGGCTTCGATCAAGTCCAGCACCTCGATGCTGAAGGTGCGCACCGTGCCCTGCAACTCGCAGGAGTCGGGCACCACGTTGGTGGCTTCACCGGCGTGGATCATGGTGACCGAGATCACGCCCGCATCCACCGGCTTTTTGTTGCGGGTGATGATGGTCTGAAAGCCTTGCACCATCTGGCAGGCGATCGGCACCGGGTCGATGCCGTTGTGCGGCAGCGCGGCGTGGCTGCCCTTGCCGCGGATGGTGATCTTGAATTCGTTGCTCGACGCCATGACCGGGCCGGGGCTGACCGCGAACGTGCCGACGGCTGCGCCGGGCCAGTTGTGCATGCCGTACACCGCGTCCATGGAGAAGCGCTCGAACAGGCCGTCCTTGATCATCTCGCGCGCGCCGCCACCGCCCTCTTCGGCCGGCTGGAAGATCAGGTACACCGTGCCGTCAAAGTTCCGGTGATGGGCCAGGTGCTGCGCCGCGGCCAGCAGCATGGCGGTGTGGCCGTCGTGCCCGCAGGCGTGCATCTTGCCGGCGTGCTGGCTGGCGTGCCCGAAGGTGTTGAGCTCGGTCATGGGCAGCGCGTCCATGTCGGCCCGCAGGCCGATGGCCCGGCCGCAGGCACCGCCGTCGCGCCCGTGCACGATGCCCACCACCCCGGTGGTGCCCAGGCCACGGTGGATGGGGATGCCCCACTCGGTGAGCTTGGCGGCCACCAGCTCGGCGGTGCGCACTTCCTGGAAGCACAGTTCGGGGTGGGCGTGGATGTCGCGCCGCAACGTGGACAGGCTGGCCGCCTGGGTGAGGATGGAGTCGATCAGTTGCATGGGGATTCCGCCAGATCGGCGCACCAGACGCCGGGTCAAAAGCCCCTGTTACCCAAGCCCGGGACTGCGCGGCAGTCCCCTGCGCGCACCCCCTCCCCTGGTGGGGTGAGCCGGCCGATCAGCGGCGCACGCGACCGTCTTCGGTCAGCAGGGTCAGTTCCACGAAACGCGAGCCGGTGTGTTTCTTGGGACCGA
>JACCEC010042467.1_pt1 | contig 10040 bp, 10 predicted proteins | sample 7450121 | NCBI WGS metagenome assembly JACCEC01 (sample SAMN15323455, study PRJNA562643) | freshwater metagenome | isolation source: river surface water | place: USA:Blue River Watershed | collected 2017-08-18 | reverse complement strand
CGGCGATGTCTGGTGAGACATCCGTCGCAACCCAGATCGGGTCGAAATCCTCTTTCATCACAAACCTCCCATGAGCGGTTTCGGCTTGGCGTAATCTTCATCCGTCAGCCCGTACTGGACCGGCTTGTTCGGATCGAACGCGGCCAGTCCTGCCGTACTCGTCCGTTCCGGCGTCTGGAATGGCTTGCCGCCGAAGTTGGTCGCAGACTCCGGTGCATACTGGCGGAATCCAGCTACCGAATCCTCGACGTACTGGCGGTCTTCCAGATTCCACTTGCGCTGTTGCTGGTCAAGCCAGTTCCGGCGGTTGAACCCAAGCTCGGACAGTTCCTTGTTTTCCTCGCGTGCGTCCTCTTTGTCTTTCTGGTCCTCATACGAACCATAGGCAGCGACGGCTGCTGTTGCTACGACACCCCACGGCATTTTCAGCGCGCTCCTATGGTTGGTTGAAAAGTTCGGACCACACGTCGCCGAAGTTCGACCCGTAATACTGGGCCAACCCGATAGCGCCGGGGCCATCCCGCCAGATAGACGGGTCCGAGAAAACGGTATTCATGATCGTGGACGCGGTGTAGTTGTTGCGGGCATTCCGATTGGCAGTCTCGGTAGCCTGTTGCTCGCGGTCCCAGTCGATGTCATACCTGCGCTGGCCTTCGCCGAAGGAGGTATCGAACTGTCGCCGGTTTTCCTCGGTATTCATTCCGGCAATCTGTAGCGACGTGTTGTTGTCGCCACGATTCAGGGCCAGTGCGTTGTTCCAGTCGCCACGGCGCAGCAGGTAGGCATTCTCTGCATCCATGTTGCGGTCGCCGACATTGGTATAGGCTGCGGCCTGCTGCATCGCCAGGGGCATCGCCGCGTCAATCGCAGCGCCTTGCGCGGCTCCAGCGGCCATGGAGCTATTCAGCAGGCCGCGCGAATTGGCCTGCGCCAGTCCGGCATTACGGGCGCGCTGGATGTAGGCCCCGTTCTCATCCGTGATGGCATTCAGTTGGTTGCTGGACAGTTCATCGGGGTTTACGTCGCGCGTGCGAAACCCGCCGTCCGGCGTTTGCAAAGGCCGCATGGGGTCGGGATTCTGCCCGGAGAAACTAACCCCGGTATAGCCTGCCCGCTGGCTTGGGAGGATGCTGTAGTAACTCATGTTCGCTTCTGCCCTGCTGGAGTGATGTAATAGCTGATCGCCTGTATCGTCACGGGCGGCTGGCTGTTGCTGTTCACGTCGAACCGGAATGAAATGTTCGCCCCGAAATTGCGCACTGGCGTATTGGACACGCCATAGGCTTCCTCGCCGGTCGGGACCGCTGTCAGGCTTCCGAACCGCTGCGGATAGTTGTAGGTCGGATTCGGGTCTTGATAGTTCACGCCGCGCGACATGGTGAACGCCGCGTAGTCCGTAGCAATCCCGTAAATGTGCATGTCGGGGAACGCCTTGTCCTGCGCCGGGCTGCGCTGGTCATCAATCGCCATCACGAAATAACCGGCGATGTTGCCGCCGTCGAAGCTGTAGCCACGGTCGATCTCGTAGACGTAGCCCGTTCCGTCATTCGTCGCGCCGAACAAGCGATCCCGCCCGTTCGATTCCATCCCAGCCGTTACCACGTCCCATGTCAGCGGCGTTGTTCCGTTCGCGTGGTAGTACTGCTGAATCGTGTATTGCGGCATTTCCCCTTCGCGCAGGAATGTCGCCGTAAGCTGCTTCCCATCCGCGAACATGAGCCGGTATTGCGACTTGTTGCGCACGGCCAGCGAGTTGATGACGCCGATGTTAGCGGACTCGAAAAAGGCCGATGTCTGCACGCGCGGGCGAAGGAAACTCCACACGTCCCAACTGAATTGGCTCGTATCGAAATCGCCGTAGCTCTGCGTCGCTCGAAGGTTTTGAATCCCTCGGAAGCTGGTGTACATGAACTGACCCATGCTTTGCGCTGAATACTCGACACAGCCCACGTCCGGCGAAATGATGCCTGGGTATGGTCCAAGACCGACATCGCCCTGAATCATCGAAACGCCTTTTTGCGTTATCTCAGCCAGCGTGTCGCCGTTCAATTCCATCAATCCACGAACCGCAGCGCCAACGCCAATCTCGCCAGCGAATTGCAGCGGGTCGAAACTGAGCGGATTGCCTGCCACGCTGAATTGCACGGAACCGGATCGGTAGCCAAGGAACAAGCGGCTCTGGTGCACGGCGCAATGGCGGGGGATGTCGTCTTGCTCCGGCGTGCCGGTGTAGATGCGAGTGAATGCAAAACCGTCGTACATGAAGGCAGGCCCACAACCCGAGACCCCATAGATCGCATCGAAGTCCGCAGCGGCGTAGAAGTTGCTCACGACGTACTGATACTTGGCTTTGATCGGCTGCTTGCCCTGTCCGGTCAGCAGAGCGCCCCAGTCCATGACGTTCTTCGTTATCGAGTTTTCAGTCATGGCAATGAGACTTGAGCCGTCACCACTTCCCGCTGGCGTCGTGCCTACAGGCGGCATCGTGCGGATTTCCTCATCAGCCCCAACCGCTCGATTAGTGCCCACGTTCATCAGAAACAAATGGCCCTTGGCGGTGGGCGGGATAGCCGTCACGCTGCCTGAGGTCTGATAAGGCATGACGACTTCGGCGATGACAGCGGTACTGCCGTCCCAAAAATATATTTGCGACTGCGGTGGCAGGAAATGAACCTTGACCTTCATGCAGGTTATGCGGGAATCGAACACCCCCGTTCCTGCGGTGTAGGCGGTACACACCGTTGCCATGGATATGCCGAAGTCAACATTCTTGACGGCATCAGTGGTTACGTTCGTGTAGCCCAAAAGAGACTGCGGACCCCCATAGGTCGCCGTAACGTAGCTGTTCGTCCATGCCAGCGTGGTATTCCCGAACGACGGGGCGGTTCCGACCCCTGCATCAGTCGGGAACGTGAGCTTGGTTTGCCCGTCTACAATCGTTCCAGTGGCCGTTCCGGTCGCCGAGAAACGACGGATGATCTCAATCGAGAACCCTGTGATGGTAGATCCATCAGGAATATCAACATCCGTCAATCCGAAGTCGTAGTTCCAGAAGAAGTTTGAAGAGACTGGGGCGGCGGTGAAGGCTTCCCAGAAGTAACTCGTATCGCCATCGTCTGTGGCAAGCGCGTCAGCAGTATCAGGAAACGCGCTGCCCCCTACGGCACTCCAGTTGTTCAATGCCTTTGTTTTGTCGGCCACAACCCAATCTGTCGACTGAATCAGGTCAGCAATATCAGTCGTCGGGCTGACGCGGTTTGCAGGGACGAACTCAGCTTGCCCGTCCTTGTACCGCACGCGGTAGCCAAGTTCCTGATGCGTCCAGCTTTGCGTTGCAACCGTCGTCCCGCGAGCGCCATCAGCCTTATACAAGCCAGCAGCTTGAGCCTCCGCATTGATCGTCGTCACTGTGGCGACGGAAACATCACCCTGCGTGTGATTCTTGAGCGTTGCAAGTGTCGCTGTTCCGGTCGTGTTGTAGAACATCATCACGCCCGATTCCGTGCTGGTCGTGTTGTCAGCGTCAAGAACAGATTTCTTTGCCAGAAACCCTTTCCATGTCGCTGCGGCGTAACTAGCCCCGATGAATAGCTCGTCGTTGTAATTGGCTGTGATCGGGACCGCTCCAGAATACGCCAGCGTGAAGTAATCCCGACAGGCGTACAGTTCGTCTTTCAGCCAGAACAGACCGAGTACGTTGTCTTGGCCGGGGACTTCCTGCACGGTAGCGCGCACGTCGGAGTAGTACGCGGCTTGCGCTGCCTGCGTGGTTTGCACGGTCGGCAGCATGGCGTTGGCTGTAACGGCCACGTAGAAGTAAATGTAGTTATCGAATGCGCCGTTGATGTAGAGCCGGACAAGAATGCTGGTTAGATTGGAGAAGGTGTATCCCGTATTCCCAAGCAGAATGTTCGAGAGAATCTGCGCCTCAGCACTGTTTCCTGTCACGAAATAGATATTGCCGGTCGTGGCACTGGTAGCCGACGTAAAGACGATGGTGCCGGTTACCGAGCCAACGAAAACGCCTCGATACTTGTATCCGATCTGAACTTCGCCGGAGACAAAATACTGGTTGACCAAGCGATCATGCTTGTCCACGTCCAGACCATCCACGGTCACCAGCCAGAGACGGGCAGACGCGGAAGGGCTCGGGCCACCATCAAACCGCTCGTACCCGTCAATCGACTTCGCGCCCTTATTCAATGCGACCTCGAAGTTCTCGCAGTCCTGCATCCGGCCCGGATTGACCGAAACCGGGGGCGTTACAAGGTCTAGACCGCCATCAATCGGAACCGTGATAAAGGGCATCAGTACCACCCTCCGACCGTGTTGCAGCCACCGTCGAACGCTTCCAGGTAAGGAAGGTTCTCGGGGATTTGGTCGTTGTACATGGCGGTCATGATTCGGTTGTATTCGTCGCGGGCGAACTGGTACTTGCCGGGGTCCTCCACACTACCGCCCCACAACATGATGGCCCGCCAAGCAACAACTTCATGGAAGCGTTCGGGGAAGATCGGGGTTTGTGCATTAGCCGATCCGGGAACCACGCCGTCCGTCTGAACCCACGAATCAATCTTGACCTTGTAATCGCACAGGAACGTGTAATCCTGATCGGCGATGTAATTGAACTCGATACTGCGATTCGGCTGGATTGTGACCATGTTGGCCCGACCCGTTGGAATCGTCTGCTGGTCAATCGTCCCGCGCCATTGCTGATACGGCAGGTACAGGACCGGGGCGTTACTGCCCACGCCTGAGGCATTTGCATACATCTGCATGAAGCGATACCCGGCACCGTACAGGTCGGGGCGAAGATCGCCGTAGTCGGCCACCTGAACCACCATGGCGGCTTGCGTGATGACGCGCCCACCCGATGCCAAGGCAAACGTGCCTTGTTTCTGCATGAACAGCCAGTCATCCCGATTGTTCTGGATCGAGCGATAGGCGTCTGCTACGGACTTGACAAGCTCGAACAGGTAGCCCACTTGCCCGATCACGGTTGTCGGAGCCGTGCCCGGTAGCTCATTGCCGCCGCCAATGTAGCGGTGGGCAAACTGGCACAGTTCAAGGTAGGTCATGGCATATCCGTCTGGATGCACACAATCAGCGATATCCGGTCAAACGGGGTCGGATTCGTGACGTGGTGCAGGTATTCGTTGCGGAACTCGTACAGGTCGCCGGGGTCCGATTCCAAGGCTTCTCCATCCACGACAAACTCTTGCCCCGGTGCGCTTTGCACCTGAATGCAGAACTTGCGATACGTGGCTGCGTGCCAGCCCTGGTCAACGTGTGGCTTGACCGACTTGCCTGCCGGAATCCGGGTTATCAAAACACCACCGAGCCGGTTGCCTTCGACAAACCGCATCAGGTCATAGACCAGCGGCTTGACCGGCAGCACATCGGCGCAGGGATACCAGACCGACTCATGCGGACCAGCCACCGTTGGATCGGCGGCGTAGCGAACGAAAATGTCGGAGACCTCGTGGTGCGGGGAATCGACCGCAGCGGTGCGCATACGGTCGGCATCCCATAGCTCGGTATGCGACAGTAGCGCCCAGTGCAAGGGCGCTACGTCAATTCCCGAATGGAGGCGGCGAATCTTCAAGCGGCCTCGTTCAACTCGTGCTCGGCGAAGTCGCCCCACAAGAACTCCAGCACGGAATACAGAATGTCCTCGTCCGTCATGTCCTTGTAGAAGTCGTTACCGACCGGGCCGTACAGGTCCGAGCGGATCATCTGCAACGTGCGGCGATTCAAGCCCTTGAAGTTGTTATGCTTCTTGGCCTGCCACTGCCAGTATTCCAGCGTCGATTCCGGCAAGTTTTCGGTCCCAGGCGTAACGCCGACCACGTTGAAGTGATAGCGTGGCGAAGGGGTCCAGACATTCTTGATGCCGGTCAGAATGCCCTTGTTGTCCTTCAGTTCCTCTTGATCGAGCCGAGTCTTTTCCGCGTTCTTCAACGCTTGGAAATGCGGCCACGCCAGATCGACGTTGATGTTGTAGGCGAAGTACCGCTTCTGCCCCTCCCATGTCACTTGGAAGTACTCTTGCGGCGAGTCGGCATCGGCAGATGGCTTGTACACACGCACAATCATGCGCTTGCCGCCCCAGTCGTCGATGTTCTTCAGTTCCGGCTTGGGGTCGAAGATGCCGTTGGTCTTGAAACGCGGTGCGGGCTTGGGCTTGCTGGCCTCGTCGGCATCCACGTTCTTGCCCAAGGTCTCGCACAAACGCACGCGCATGGTCTTTTCAGCCGTTGCCGGGGCAAACGTCAGGCCGAGCGTCTTTGCCGCAGCCAGCAGTTGCTGCTTGGTCAGTCCTTCAAACCTGGATTCGGCCCATTGCTCGATGTTGATTTCGTCAGTCATTTGGTTTTCCTTCGTGCCATAAAAAAGCCCCCGATGGATTGGGGGCTGTTGATTCGCCTAATCAGGCGAGCGGGTGGAAGCAAGGGGCGGTTAGATGCCAGTGTTGACGAACTCGATAAACACCTTCCACGTTGCCACCGTTGTCACGATGGCCGCGCGGGTCGTCAGCACCAGATTGTCTCCGTCCACCGGCAGTACCGTAATCGCACTCAACTGCGCGTCCGTCAGCGAGACGGTCGTGGCAGTCGTGGCGAAGGCGTTGCCAGACGAGATAGCCGCAACACTGGACGTATAACCCACGTCACAGGTCAGGGCCGCGTTGGCTTGCGGGTTGGTGAACCATGCCCGGACAGGGCGGACTCCCGCAGCAACCGGCGCAATCACGAAGGTACTCGCAATGGCCGTGGATGCGGGGACGATGACGGTCGCGTTGATCCAGATCGAATCCCCCAACCGCTGATTGACGGGGGCCGTTTCTGGAAGGTAGGTGCGTCCGTCCGTAGACAGCGCGTAGAGGCTGCTGTAAGCGATGATTGCCATGGGTGTTCTCCTTAGGCCGGGTTAGCGGTCACGCCGCATTCGATGCGAACCAGCCAGTCGTAGGACACCAGCATCGGGCAGTCATACCAAGCCGCCGAAACCACGAGGCGGGAATTGGTGATGTCCGACTTGTCCGCCTTGTCCAGCACGTACACGTCCACGTTGCCGTAGCCCGCCTTGCCGGAGCCGCCAAGCGAAACGCCAGACAGCGCGCCCTTGGCACACAGGACATACGGGTAAACGTCCGGGAAGCCGCCTGTGGAGCGCAGGGCCGCATTCGTGACGCTGGTTGCCGCACCCAGGAACGGGATGAACTCGGGCGACGTGACGAACACGATGTTGTCAACGCAACCGAAGGTGCCGACTGGGTAGTTCCCGCCCGTCATCTGCGCCTTCTTGGTGAAGCCGGGAAGATTGCGGATATCCGGATGGGCGTTGGTGTGGACGAAGCAGTAGTAACCGGCCTCGGTCGGGGTTGTCCCGATCTTGGTTGAGCCGCCCGATTCGCTGGTGAACGTCATGCCCTTGGCTGCCTCAATCGAGGCAATCGCCGTTTGCAGGCGACCCAAGGTGATTACGCCGTTGACCGTCTGGCGGGTGGCGATGGCTGCCGAGTTGTAAATGACGTTGGTGCCCGACAGCGCGGCGTTGTACTGCAAGCGTTCGCGGGTCGATTCAACTTCCGTCATCAGCACATCGGACTGACCCTTGGCCCAATCGAGCGGGTTCAGATCGTCGTTGTAGCGGGAAGTGGCGTAGGCAGCCGAGTAACGCTGCATGGTGGCGGTGTAACTCTCCGCCGTAAGTGCCTGAGTCGTGGGGTTCTGCCCCTGCGGCTCTGGCGTGACGCTGATTGCGCCGTTGATCCAGCGAGTACGGATGATGGATGCACCCGTGTTCTTGCCGATCTTGATGTTGTCGAACGCCACGCCAATGCGCCGGAAAGCCGGTGCGCGGTCAAGCATTTCCTTGACCATGATGGACGGAACGTTCGACGGCAGATTTGCGATTGCCATCGTCTAAGCCTCTGGTTGATTGGTCAGATGTCGTAGCCCGCAGCTTGTAGATTCGCTACGTGCAAGTCTTCCCCTGTCAAACCGGCTGTAGAATTGGAGCGCGGGATCGCGGTCGTTCTGCGTGCGGTCGGGTTGGGGTCTGCTACCGATCTTGCCAGCGGCTTTGTAGCCGGTGTGGTCGGAGATGCAGCGCCTGCGCCTTGCAGGTCGTATAGGCGGGCCAATTCACGGTCCCGCTTGAAGTCAGTCAGGATGGACGCGATCACTGCCGCGTTGTGTGTCCTGTTTCTCTCGAACAGTTCCTGCTTTACCGGGTCTATCGCTTTGAGCCAAACTTTCCAGTCGGGGTCTTTTTCGATGTCCTGATAATCAGGATGCAAGGATTGAAGTTCAGCCCTTGCCTGCTCGACTACTCTTGTACTCTCATACGCTTGTCTTTGCAAGTGAAGATGCTTCTCAAGCTGTTCAAATCGTTCGAGAAGTTCAGCCTTTTCTTTTTGTGTTTGCTCGGCGAAGGTCTCTAGCTGACTATTGACCGCATCAATCGCTTCGGCTTCTTCCGGGTAGTGCTTGCGAAATCGGTCCAGAACGTCACGTGCGCCGGATCGGCTTGCGGTCGTCTGCTTTGCCTCGAACTCGCGAAGTTTCTTCTTGGCCTCCTCAAGCTCGCGTTGAGTTGGAGCCAGCTTTCCTACCGTTGCCCTGCGGTCATTCTCGGCCTGCCACGCAGCCTTCTCAAGCTCCTGAACGCGGGAAGCCCGCTCCATGTGCTGACGGACAAGAGCTTGCGATTCTTCCGGCAAATTGGCATAGCCGGGGAAGAACTCCTCGGCAGCCGCAGCCTCAGCAGGCGTATCCGCGCGTTCTGGCGCTTTCTCAGGCTTGGCAGGCTCGGCAGCAGCCTCAGGCTCCGGTGTCCCGGCATCGCCCTCTGGTGCATCGTCCTCGCCTACCAGCCCAGCGGCCAGCAAGTCTTGGTAGTGCTTGTCCTCGCCGGTCAGTTCCTGTTCGTTCGGGTCTACAGTTGCCATGGTGTGTCTAATCCTTCATTAGGGTTGTCTGGGGCCGCGTCAGCCCATGTCAGCACGTCCCTGAAGGCCCGGATGCGCGCTTGCAGACGGGTCGTGCGTTTGTCGTCGTTCGATTCGATTTCCAGCAAGTTGCGAATCGAGTCAATCTGTTCTGCGATCTTGGCTTCGATCTCGCGCCAAGTCTCGGATGTAGGTTCGATCATATGCCGCTACCGTATTGGCGCTTGAGTGCGACTTCCTGCGCGGTCTGCTCGGCTTCCATGCCCGCCCTCATCAGCTCTGTCTGGCGGTCCTGCTGCTTCTCGTAGGCGAACTCAGCGGCTTGCTGGCGCTGCTCGGCAGCCTTGGCTGCGGCGACCATACGTTGTCCTTGCTCGCGCATTTCGGCAATGTCGAGATTGGCGTTAATCTGCTTCTCTTTCAGGTCCAGCTCGCGCTGCTTGAGGCCAAGCTCAGTCACGGCTGCGGGGTCAACGCCTTGTGGGTTCTGCGCGCCCTGTAACTCAAGCAATGCAATCTGCTGCTTGATCTGCTCGGTTTGGGCGACAATCGTTTCCTTCTCGGCCCGTAGCTGTTCCGTCTCGGCGCGGGTCTGGAGGTACTGCGCCTGCAACTGCTGTGGGTCGGGCGGCTGGTTTTGCGCTTCCTCGGCGACTTCGGTCTCGGTCTTGACGAAGTTCGATACCGGGCCGTCCATGAAGCCGACCAAGTACTTGTAAAGGTCGTAGTCCTTGCTGAACTTGGCAAAGCGCGGGTTGTCGCTCATCTGCGCCAGCACTTGCGCCTGCTGGGCTTGTACGTCCTTCACCAGCCGCTCGGACTGCACCAGCGGCTTGACGATGAAATCACCCTTGATCGACTCGTCCGTGCCGTGGTCGTTATTCCACCAGATCATGCGGGTAATGACCGGCTCGTACACGTCATCGTCGGCGGTAGCCGCGACCATCAATTGCAGGATGGACTGGCTGTTGAAGATCATGGCCAAGCCTGAGGCCGTATCGTGCTCGCTGGCCCCTTCCGAACTGGCCCACTGCGATGTATTCAGTTCCTCATCCAGAATCGCTACAGCGCGATCCATGATCGT
>JACCEC012768418.1_pt1 | contig 10041 bp, 7 predicted proteins | sample 7450121 | NCBI WGS metagenome assembly JACCEC01 (sample SAMN15323455, study PRJNA562643) | freshwater metagenome | isolation source: river surface water | place: USA:Blue River Watershed | collected 2017-08-18 | reverse complement strand
TGCAACAATCAACCCTCTGCGGGGGGGGGAGCTTTGGAATGATACCTTTTTCTATCTTGATGCAAGGTATGTATAGCAATACAATATGTTCTGCTAGAATGAGTGGATTGATTTACTTTTGTTGTTTTATTCATCTGTAAAACTATTGTGACGCACTAATTTTTAGTACCGGACCCTAATTTTTTTCAGTACCACAATTGTGTCCAAAAAATCACGGGTACTAGTTACTAAGATCGGATACTGAAATATTGCCAGTGTCCGATGCATCATCACCTATCACCGACACAACCACTTTTTCATGGTACGTGATTTTTTTTAACACAATTGTGGTACTGTCAATCACATGTGTATGGGACACAGCACCAATGTCCGCTACACCACCACATCTAATAACCATGACGGTGAACCCTGTTATCACAGTACACCATCTCCAGTGATTAATCAATATTAGTAGCCAGTATTCATTACATTGTAGCATCTAGTATGTCACTGTTATCATGATTGGCTATTCTTATTTCTACACAAACACCGCCATAACTACAACATTCAGTCATCCACTGGTCTGTCACAAACTACGCTGCACTGGCCAAAGCTCAACATTCACCACAACATTCACTATACCACATAAGGCTCAATCCCCACACATACATCATCCTCTCCAACATTGTAACAAGGAACAGTTGGTAACTCATCAACATTCAAATCATCCTCAATCCCATCGTCTTGAAAGGCAACAGCATTATCCTTCAGCTCTCTCAATAATCCAAAGTATTTGGACTTGGCATTGCATATACGCTGAAATAGATGGTAATTGCTGTCCGTCTTGAGGTTACCAAAGAACGCCACCAATTTCTCATAGAACTCCATCCCTTCAGGACTTGCACAATGCCCTCCTCTTTTCCTTCCACCACCACGCCCTGAAGTGAACTCAGTTCCACAGCTGTACTTGACGGATCTACTCATTGTACCCATCTTCTTGGTCCAGTCTTGATAAGAGTTCACAAACTGCCATGCCGTCCACCCCAAATCAGTCTTGGTGAGATAGTCAGCAACACATCGGAACTCATTCTTCTTTTCTGCTTCAGGATCCCTACAAAAGGCGTCCTTCTGGTCCTTCATGACATCCTTGAGCAACTGATCCCTGTTTGCAGCACATCGCCCATACTTTAGAACAAAAATGGCCAGATCGTGAAGATGTGGCGATGCATCCTGTAGTAACTGACTTGGCTCTTGTTCAAATATTGCCTTGAGTTTTTCTGGTGTCAGGGCATCCTCTCCATGCTCCATCACTATTCCACAGCAACAAATAAGAAAAGTCATACACTGCCTCTTTTACAACATTCATACACAAAATAGGCGTACTTACTCATAAACACTTCCCTCATCTTCTGTGATATCTTGTTCTTTATCAGACTCAGCTTCCGTCCCAACCTAGGTGCTATAGTCTTCTCCCAAATGCGCCTCTTCTGGACACTTGTTGCTCCTGTAGGCCAACTCACCATTTTGTCACAGAGTATCTTGCAAACTGTCCCATCCATTTCACTCCACAGATTCCATCCACCCTCAGGAAACTTAAACCAACGAACTATTTCATTTCTCATAATAGATCTCACCTCATTGTCTATCACCTTTTCATCCTTTGACAAAGGCGGCAGCTCCTTCCTCTTTTTACAACTTTCACTCTGCAATTCAAACAACTGTTTCCTCTGCTCTTGCACCAACTCCAACAGCTGATCCTTTGAATAGTCAGACAAATCAGAGATCATTGATGGTTCTTCACTGGGTTCTTCCACCTCCGCCATAACCTCCACCTCAGTAGTTGCCTCATTAGTCTCCTGATTTAAATACTCCTCACCCCAAATACCACTGCGGCGCCCATCCATCTCTCCTGCTCTCACCTGTGATGGCCGTCCACTCTCTACCTGTGATTCCGCCCCTCTTTTTAGCCCAGACCTAGTCATTTCAGCTGATGGCGACACTAGAACTGCCTGTGAATGTTGTGGTACACTCTCATTGTGCAATGGTCCAAATGCCTTTATGCCAAGATCAATTAAGGTTGCTATCATGATAGACAGTAATTTGCCGCGCCAGGATTTGAATTGTCTAAGTATTAATTCCTCCCCAACATTGACTCTCTCATTGTACTTCCCTTTTTTTGTCATTGTTTTGTTTACAACGGCAAAAGGCGCCAAGACATCTACACATCAGTCTCCCGCCACATTTGAGCCACTAAACACAACAGTACAACATAAAACTAAAAATAACCATGGACAACCCTCCGCCAACCAAGAAGACTAAGAAGACCAAGTCTTTCCTGTGTCCAGAATGCAAAATCAATTGTTATTCATCCCGCTCATTGACAAACCACATAACAATGTGTAGAGCAAGTAACCTGCCCTCCCGTTCCATCCACCTACCAGAATATAATAATGCAACATTCAACCGTGAGATCCGTGCCGGCACCATCAATCCTCACATATTTCCATCTGGAACACAGTACAGGCATCAACTTCATTACTATCCCTCAGTAGTATCACAGGCTAATGCGGCCACCACCAGCAACATTCATAATTCCACTGACAATGGGTCATCTACACCGCCACAGTCCAATACAATCCTAACAATGGACATGACTGCTGAGGACTTCAATGATGATAGTTGTAACTTTTCTCCCTCTGACGGATCAGTAGATGAAGAAGACTGTCATCTTGATAGGGATGAGTACATCCCAGAACCGTCACTTCCAATGTTGTACAATGATGCAACAATGAGATATGCTCAGCTCAAGACAAAGCGTCCAAATGAGACTACAGCGCCACCAAAGTTCCAATATGAAAACACAATGCCAGCTGTTGTTACAGCATTGGGTCAACTTCTCTTGATGATAAAGGGTCATGGGGGCACCAAATCCCTGTATAATGATATTGTTGAGTTTATATTTGAATGGTCAACATTGCATCCTGGTATTTTTGTCAAGAAGCATGGGGTTCCAAAGTGGGATAGGAAACGTGTAATAGAGCATATTGGGGAAGTCTTTCAAACAACTGACCTCATACCAGTGAATCATGAAATCAAGCTATCAGACAACAGAGTTGTTACAATTCCTGTCACAAATTGGGAGGCGCTGGCCAGGGATATTTTAGATGACCCTGAGGTGATTGAACTAATCAGTGAAAATCTTGATCCAGATACATGGCGTCCAAAAGTTAAACCCATGATCCATGAAAATGATGATAACGCCATTATTGGAGAAAAGGATTCAGGGTACTTGTATGCAATGGGCATTGACCTTCACTGCCCCAGTGACAAACCAAAAGATGTTCTTCCATTGCCAGTAATTTTACACATGGATGCAACTCACTGTGGTAGATCTGGAGCAAATCAATTAACACCTACCCAGTTCTCATTTGGAATGTTCAGTATGGAGGGACAGCTTAACTCCAAGACTTGGAGAAGTTGTGCTTTTATCCCTAATCTTGGTATTGGCAAAGGGAAGAATGGAAAGAAGAAGGATGATCCTATCAACAAGCAGAAGGACCTACATGCATGCATGAATGTAGCATTGTCATCTTTCCGTGAATGTTGCGAAAGAGGTGGCTTCATGTGGCAACATCCAAATGGCAATGACACCCTTGTGAAACCCTATCTCTTCTTGCATTTTGGGGACAACAAGGCACTACATGAAGCTTGTAATCATTATGGTTCTGTAAAGGCTAGGTGTCTTGTAAAAGATTGCAAGTGCTGCAAGGACGATTACACAACATTCCCATCAAAGTGCAGGTTCCCAGACTGGGCTGAACTGATACAATGCAAAACTGCCAATCAGGCCTTTGACTTGTTTGAAAAGTGCAATCTAGTGACCTACAGAGACATATCTCGTGCTAAAGAGGACCCAGACTTTGCCAAGCACATTTCCAAACATGCAACAGTTGACAATGCTTTTGAAACATTACCCCTGGCAGACCGTTTCCTTGGAATCATTGGAATTACTCCACAAGAGTTCTTACATAATATGGGTCGTGGAATGTACATTCATTGGATCACTTCTATCAGAGAGGTTGTGGGAGAGAACACCAAGAATTCAAGAGTCAAAGGTGACATTGATGAACTCTTTGCTGATATAAGATTTGCTTTGAATCATAATTCAGAACAGGACATCTGCAGAATGTCAAATAGGAATGGGTTTTTCAATGTTACAAACTTAACTGCAGAAGAGACAAGGGGTAACTTTTTTGGTCTGGTAGTTTTGATGCATACACAGTACGGACAAGAACTCATGAGGCCGTGTTTTGAGAAGAATGGAATCAGTTACAATGAGATGTTGCGTACTTGTCTCTTAATCATGGCTTGGGAGCGATTCTATCTACAACCTCAGAAGAGAAAGGATGTTAAGGCATCCTATTATGCGACTCAGAGATTGCAAAAACGAATAATCAAACACATTCCAAGAGAGAAACGGGCTAAAACTGAAAAGCGTGCGGGGATAGAAGGATATGGCATTTGCAAATTTCATGGAATGACTTATGCGGCTGCAATCATGCTCAAAGTTGGGTGTCTCCTTTGTGTTGATGCCGGAAAGAACGAGTTCCTCCACAAACTGTTCATCAAATCACATTACAATCAAACACAACGAATTGCAGACAGATTTGCTTCTCAGACAGCGCAAGGGGAGTATGAGAGAGTTCTTTTGGAGAAGATGGACAGACACATGATGAAGTATCTGCCAGAAGAAGTAAGGCATATCACTGCAAAGAGAAGACAGCATCAAATGGAAAGGAAATACGACAACCAATTCTATCATGATTCCGATTCAGAGAATTCAGAAGATGATGACAGTAGCTCATTGGATGGGGAGTCAGTCAGTCAGTCATCAGAGTGTGTTGGCGTGGATGTGGGTGATGGTTCGAATGTTGGAAATTTGCATCCAGTGAGGGATTACACTGTGCGGGGGCGTTTTTTTTACAACATTGCCTTAGATAGCCGCCAGACAAGAACAACAACACACAAGTGGGCCTGGAAAGCAAGGAACAACATTCATCATTGCAATCCACACAGTCTCATAGGAAAAGTCTTGTCTGATTTCCATTTGAAGTACTGTCTTCAATACAATGTACAACATCGATCACAACTGAGATATGAATGCTTCACACAATGCAAAATGGACGGGGTGATTTATAGAGCAATTCCCAATTATAAGGGAAACGATTGGTATGATTGGGCATTAGTCAAATTTCCCAAAACACCTGCTTCATCAATTCGCAATGTTCCAGAATGTGATGAACAAAAGAGTGTTGCTAGAATTCTAACCTTCTTTCGGCACAAAGATATGAATGTTCCGACATTTAAATACACTGAACAACAAGATCAATCTTGGGAAGACATTCAACAGCATAGGAAGAGGGACTCCACTACATACATGATATTACACTGTCAACGGGACAATTTCTCACTCACAAATATGCAAAACAAGTTCATTGTGAAATACAAGATGACATCACTCACAGAAATGTATGTTCTACCAATCGATTGCATTGTCAGTCCTTTGCTTGTAATTCCGGATTTCATCGCAAAGAATAAAGTTTCCACATCAGAATTCATGGCAATACTACCAAGACACAAACAGGGTCCTTACTTCACAAACTATATACACAGTGACAATTCTAAGTACGATTTTTCAACATTGACTGGTAAATCTTGTGGTGACAATGACGATGGTGATGATGAGTCTGTAGATAATGTTGATGCAGAATTATTCAGCGATGGTATAACGTATGAAATGAAAGAGGCGGAAACGTATTCAGACGAAGAATCTGGCGACAGTGACAACGAATTTGATCTATGTGATGAGGACAACACGGAAGAAGACGACAGTGAGGATTCCATAGATAGCGATGTTAGCGATGAAGACGACATTTGAACAGAATTACAGTCACCTTAACAGCCTACATAATCAATCAAACAAATAGCAATGCTAAGCAAGTCAGCCACTCTTCCTCTTCTTCTTCTTGTGATTGGTATCCTCGTGAATGTTGGGATCCTTGGGCCATTGAGAAAAACCAACCTGGATCTTTGTGTCATTTCCATCAATGAATTTTGCAACAGCATAACCACAGAGCTTTGATATGACCTTGGTATTCTGTCCAACATTGGGGTTGTGTTCATGGATTGATACCACAATTGCGATTCTGTTAGCAACAAGGTGAGCCTGGGTGGGTAGTGTTTTGACGACACCGATGCAGCAGCAATATCCACCATCAATACCAATTGTATGCACAGGGATAAACCAATACCCGCCCTTGACGAACAAACAAACAAGGTTTGCTGCAATTTTGACCTTGAGATGCGGCTTAACATGAGTGCCACAACCTTCGGGATGTTTGTCACATCTCATTTGTTTCATGAAGCAACAATCAGTGAAGAGGATAGCACACTCTTTGGTTGCTTGGGTGTCTGGCCAGTCCAACTTTGGTAGATATTTGAAGGAGCCTGTCATGTGACATTCTGTGAGGCATGTAATAGGAGAAGTGTAGTCCATGTGACCAGGCTGACCCCCGAATGATTGAAGATGCTGCCAGACTTTCTTGGCGCGGCCCTTGATTTGATAATAATTGGGATCGGATGGTTTGAGAACTGATTTCCTACTGATCTTACCGTTAGCCCATTCGTATGGTGCAATGAGCTTCTCATCTTCACGTGTCTTAATGTAACCAGTCCTCAGTACACCATCGCAGGAAGAGGCAAAAGTGACGCCCATGCTCAAATCAACGCCCGTGGCATAATGTTTGCAATCAGAAATAATGTCATCGACGTCGTGCCTCTTGGAGTAAGCACTGATGAAGACAAAACCCTTCTTCTTCTGCGGCTTGTTGGTAATCTGGCTGGCTTCCTGTTCCACCTCATCATCATCCATATCTTTGGATTCCTCCTCCTCTTGATCCTGGTACTCTTCATCACTTTCATCAGCTGGCTCCTCCTCCTCCTCACTGTCACAAGCTTCCTCCTCATCCTCTTCCATGTCCTCCTCTTGATTCTCATTTTCAACATTCTCCACATCTCCACCAGTTGGATCATCAGTGGCTGCGGTGTCTTCTCCAACATTCGAGGGCGAGTGATATTCATAGCCATATAGTTCGCTGAAAAGATCATGGAGGTGCTGTACGGTGTAAGAATCATGCATGGGGCTATTCCTCAAAGCGCTGGAGGAATAGGAATATCTGAAACTCTCATCAACAAAGGACCAAGCCGAATCAATACTGAGCACTGGAAGATAGTTTCTCACTTTACCAATGTTGAGGTCAATACCATCAAATATGGTAGTCATGATACGATCACCTTGAAAGAACAGGGCCTTGACCTTCAAGAATTCCTTTCTGCAGCAATATTTGTGAAACTTGTCCAGGAGAGACTGCTTCTGACTCTCAGACAGCTCATTGAATCCGTCAAAGTAACAAGTGTAGCAACAAACCTGAAAGAGCAAACAGATAGATTAGATAGTGAACTGCCCAACAGATGTAATGAATCATTTGTATTACCTGGGCGTCATCAATGAAGACAAACCATGAGATAAGGTAATGTACAACCATCTGAAAGAACAGCACATTCCTCTTGTTCGATTCCAATTCCTGTGGGACATGAGATGTTAGAGCACCTTTGAGTGCAAACCTGATCTTGCACAATGCATCTGATAGGTGCTTATCTTTGGCCACGGAGTATGGACTGTCCGTGCCATTAATGTTTGGACCCCCACCCAAAATCCTTTCGACCTCATCCCCGTCGTCATCTTCGGGGCGTTCAAACATCAAATCCTTCAACACGCCAAGGAAGTCCCGCATTGTCATCCTATTCTTAATGGTGTACGCCTTCATTATCTGCCCAACAGCAATAAGCTCATTGATACGAAGGGCAACTTTGTGGTTGTTGGATGAAGCGACCAGAGTCTTGAATGGGTGAACAGCGAATGGAACACCTTGATTGAGGCGCTCGATTTCAAAACCAGGGATATCAGTAGATCGCATGATGGAAAGGTGATGGGTTGGGGAATGCTTCTTGGGTTTTGGTTTGTTAGATTTCTTGTCACTTGGACTAAATGCTGCATTGAAGACACTACATTTGGCCATCTCTTTCCACAGGTTCCTCTGGATCTCCTTACGGTCCATCACAACTTTCTGTGTAGCAGGTTCAAGATTCTGGACAAGTGAGGAGGATGCACGTGGCGTACTGGCAGAAGAAGGAGCAAAAGTAACCTTGGTGTCCCTTCCTTCTGAATTGGAGTCAATGTTGGGATCAGGTGGAGGTGGTAGTGCTGGTTGGTTGACCTTCTTCTTCAACTTAGAAGTAGTACGCTTCTTCTTAGGGGCAGATGCAACATTGGGCTCTGCTGCAGGGGCAGAGGCAGCAGCAGGAGCAGCAACATTGGGATGAGATGCGCCAAATCCAGAGGTTAGTATAACAGCAGCCTCATCATCCTGGAGTGGAGCCTTCATGTGCTTAGTCAGCTCAGCAACATTCATGCTGTTAATGCTCTTGATCTTAGCCTCAATGGCCTTCTTCTCCTTTGTTAGCTTGGTTCTGAGAAGAGAGAAGTCATATTCACAAACAGGGAAGACAGATGGGTCCTGTGAATGTTGAATTAAATGTATGGATGACAAATGAGCAAATTGATCAAGATGGAAGAGTGATATGACACAATATGTACTAACATCTTCATCATATTCAGCCCAGTATTTGAACTCATGGTAGAAAGTCATGGGAGAGTCAACAGCTTGGAAGTCATATCCCAACATTGGAGGTACCTCATCACCTGGAGACTTCTCATAATGGCGAGAATACCTGGAGGCAGTGTACCTCAAACTGGACAGTTGGCTCCTAATCTGTTGGAGGTGACCGCAAACCCATCTAAGAAGACTGAGACCCTGAGAAAAGACGGTGTCTTTCTTTTTAAGCTGTTTCACTAAATGCTTCCTGTAAACTTCTGGATCATTTTCATCATCCGAAAAGTTAGAATCATCATCATCTCCGTCATCGTCATCACCGCCACCACCTCCATCACCACCTCCTCCACCATGAATGTGGGAAAATGTGTCCACAAGATCGACCCATGGATGGACATTGGTATTGGAACGAAAAAGGACGTCATGAAAGAATGGTCTTGAGTGATCGACAAGTTGGGCAAAGCTGGTACCTGGATCATAAGGTGAAGGAGAAGCATCTTCAATTAAGTCGGAATAGATGGAGGGGTCGATGGGGATGACCATGTTGGGGTTGGTGTTGTAGGCCTTGGCAAGAGGGCCATCACGAAACTTGTAGGAAGGGTTACACCAGGTTCTGATCATGAGGGCGTCACGACTATCATCAAAACTTGCATCTCTGATGAATGTTGCAAGTGACGGATCAGCATCAGGACCGCCATTGAACAAGAAGCGGGAAAACACAATTGACTTCATGCACAACCTGAAACAATCATCTTGATTATCATGGTGGTTAGCAAAAGTATTAAATAGTTCGTGGGCCTTATCAGAGACATTGGGATGGGGGATAGATAGATTGAGATGGGCGTCACGGGGATGGGAAGTATCATTGACATTGACGTCTATGGGCGTTCCTTGGGTGAATTGGGTGATGGTGATGGGCGCCTCATGATGTTGAGGTGACTCTACCTCCTCTGCCACAGCATTCGCCTCTGTGGCGGCTGTGGAAGCAGCCTTTGGTTTGGTCGCCATTGTTGGATGTTTGTGATGGCGTGATGGCGGCGGCGGTGTGATGGTTCTAAAAAGTGTGGCGAATGTTGGGTGTTGGTGGTTGTGGTTTATTGAGGGGTAGTATTGTGTGTGGTGAACAGCGCTAGTGGTCTGACACCCAACTTCCATGATCCAATGTTGGATCGGTGCATTTTCAATGTAAGATACTGTCAATTAGATGTGTCAGATTTATTCTACATGAGAATTAGGGGGTAATCTAAAATTTGGATCTTGTGAAACTCCGCATCACTGACACTGTAAATAAAAGTATCGGAACTTTGAGTTGTGTATCCGAATGTTGTGT
>JACCEC012731329.1_pt1 | contig 10042 bp, 10 predicted proteins | sample 7450121 | NCBI WGS metagenome assembly JACCEC01 (sample SAMN15323455, study PRJNA562643) | freshwater metagenome | isolation source: river surface water | place: USA:Blue River Watershed | collected 2017-08-18 | reverse complement strand
ATTTAGTGTTTCACGTGAAACACTAAATTTAAAACTGTTTAATTAACTGTAATAAACCTTGTATTAACTAAAGATAAAAAAATGACCACACAAAAAACAGATTACGATTCTTCCAGTATTACCATCCTTGAAGGTTTGGATGCTGTCCGTAAGCGTCCTGGTATGTATATTGGTGACACTTCAGATGGTAGCGGTTTGCACCACATGGTGTTTGAGGTTGTGGATAACGCAATTGACGAAGCGCTAGCGGGTCATTGTGATGATATTAAAATTATCATTCATCCAGACAACTCAATCAGTGTATCTGACAATGGTCGTGGTATTCCAGTTGATATTAAACAGGACGACAAAAACGACATTAAACGTTCAGCTGCAGAAATCGTAATGACTGAGCTTCACGCTGGTGGTAAGTTTGACCAAAACTCATACAAAGTTTCTGGTGGCTTGCACGGTGTGGGCGTTTCAGTGGTGAATGCTTTATCTGATTGGTTAAAACTTAAGATTTGCAAAAACGGTAAGGTTTACCAAATGGAATTTGCGCGTGGTGTGCCACAAGCACCATTAGCAGAAGTTGGTACAACAGATCGTAGCGGTACAGAAGTTCACTTCTTCCCATCAGTCGACACATTCGCATTAATTGAATTCAGTTTTGATATTTTGGCAAAACGTTTACGTGAGCTTTCATTCTTAAATAATGGCGTGAAAATCGAATTAATCGACCAACGTCACAATAAGAGCGAAAACTTTGCTTACTCAGGCGGCGTGCAGGGTTTTGTGGAATACATGAACCGCAGTAAATCTGTGCTTCATCCAAAACCATTCTACGCAGTCGCAGAAAAAGACGGCATGACCGTTGAAGTATCAATGCAATGGAATGACTCTTACAGTGAAACCGTACAATGTTTTACTAACAACATTCCTCAGCGTGATGGCGGTACCCACTTAACCGGTCTGCGTACAGCCATGACCCGTACACTGAATAACTTCATTGAAGAAAATGATTTAGCTAAAAAAGCAAAAATCGAAACCAGTGGTGACGATATGCGTGAAGGCTTAACTTGCGTACTTTCAGTAAAAGTACCTGAGCCTAAATTCTCATCACAAACTAAAGACAAATTGGTATCAGGTGAAGTACAGCCAGTGGTGCAAGAGGTTGTTGCAAGCAAGCTTGCTGAATTCTTACTTGAGAACCCAGTAGATGCAAAAGTCATTTGCAACAAGATTGTAGATGCAGCACGTGCCCGTGATGCGGCGCGTAAAGCCCGTGAAATGACACGTCGTAAAGGCGCCATGGACACCATGGGCTTACCAGGTAAATTGGCAGACTGCCAAGAACGTGATCCATCTAAATGTGAAATCTACCTAGTCGAGGGTGACTCAGCGGGTGGTTCAGCGAAACAAGGTCGTGACCGTAAAAACCAAGCAATCTTGCCACTCAAAGGTAAAATCTTAAACGTAGAAAAAGCACGTTTTGACAAACTATTAGGCTCACAAGAAATTGCGACCCTGATTACAGCCTTAGGCACAGGCATTGGTAAAGACGACTTTAATGCCGAGAAGCTTCGTTATCACCGCATCATTATCATGACCGATGCGGACGTTGACGGTGCCCACATTAGAACCCTATTGCTCACATTCTTCTATCGTCAAATGACAGAGCTAGTAGAACGTGGCCATATCTATATTGCACAACCACCGCTTTATAAAGTGAAACAAGGCCGTGATGAGCGCTATTTAAAAGATCAACACGAGTTGGATGAATACTTACTCCAATCAGCGCTTAAAGGTGCTGAGCTAGAAACCAAAAAAGGTGGCGAAGTACTTACTGGTGAAGCATTAGAAACTATTGCTAAACAAATGGTGCTGACAGAAGCCGTGATTCGTCGCATTTCATCGCTTTACGATGAAAGCGTACTCCGCGCCCTACAAGATTTAGGTGAAATTAGCCTAGCCGACAAAGCAAGTGCTGATTCTGCCGCTGAAAAATTACGTCCTATCCTAGGCGCGATTGGTTCAGAAGTGATTGTTGGCTTTAACCAAGAAGCGGGCACATATCGCTTAGAAGTAAACAAATACGTGCACGGCAACTTACAGTGCTGCGTAGTCGATGCTGAATTCTTAGCTGGTGGCGATTACCGTCAAATCAGCCGTGTGTCAGTCATGCTTCAGGGTCTATTAGGCACAGGGGCTACCATTAAACGCGGTGAAAAATCTCAAGCCGTCACAACCTTCAAAGCGGCCCTTGATTGGCTGTTAGAAGAGGCTAAACACGGTTTGAACGTACAGCGTTATAAAGGTCTTGGTGAAATGAACCCAGAACAACTTTGGGAGACCACCATGGACCCACAAGTGCGCCGCCTACTCAAAGTGCAAATTGACGATGCCATTGCCGCAGATGAGATTTTCACAACACTGATGGGTGACCAAGTTGAACCACGTCGTGCCTTCATTGAAAACAATGCGCTGGGTGTGAATAACTTAGATATTTAAGTTATAAAAAGCAAATAAAAAAGCTCACTGATGTGGGCTTTTTTATTTGCTAAGGTCTTATTAGATTTAAGCGATTTTTAGTGGTAATGTATCGGCTATAGGTAATACTTATCAAGCACTAGGGTAATGATTAATTATGATACAAAATATTGAGAGCTTAAGTACGGTTGCACACGTGATTCAGTTGGCAGTTGCGCCTGTGTTTTTGTTAACTGGGATTGGCGCTATTTTGTCAGTTTTGGCGATGCGTTTAGGCCGCATTGTGGATCGTTTTAGAATCTTGAACGAGTCGCACGATCATCATCATGCGCATGTGCTGGCTGAAATGAAGATTTTGTCAGATCGTTCTGATTGGGTGCATTGGGCGATTACTTTATGTACGGTTTCTGCGTTGCTTGTTGCGCTGGTGATTGCGACTTTGTTTGTGGGGACTGGCGTTAAATTTGATACAGCCCATTGGGTTTCTCCAATGTTTGTGTTGGCGATGATAGCGCTGATATTTGGTCTGATTTGTTTTTTACGTGAAATTTATTTATCGACGCATACCATTGAGTTACCTCCAGAATTGAGCCTATAACATGACCTTAAATGAACTTCGTTTTGTGGTGGCCTTAGCTAAAGCGAGAAACTTTAGAAAAGCAGCTGAGGTTTGTTTTGTGAGCCAGCCAGCTTTGAGTTTGGCGGTTAAAAAGCTAGAAGATGAATTGGGTGTTATGTTATTTGAACGTAATCGAAATGATGTGACGATGACGGTGATTGGTGAGCTAGTGGTGGAGCAAGCTACTCGCGCCATTGAAGAGGCAAATCGCGTAAAAGAAATTGCACGTCAAGGAAACAATCAATTAGTGGGTGCTTTGAAGTTGGGTGTGATTTATTCAATTGGGCCTTATTTGCTCCCTGAAATCATTCCATATTTACGACATTCAGCCCCAGAAATGCCGTTGATTGTAGAAGAGAACCTCACCATTAATTTAGAAACACAATTGCGTAATGGCGTAATTGATGTGGCGATTATTGCTTTGCCGTTTGATATCCCTGGGATTAAAACCCTGCCGCTTTATGAAGAGGAGTTTGTGGTGGTGGTGCCGATTACCCATGATTGGGCGAAGCGTGATTCGATTAATCCTGAAGAGTTGGCCGATGAAAAAATCTTACTGCTCAATAGCGGCCATTGTTTTAGTAATCAGGTGATGCAGGCTTGCCCGCGTTTAAGCCGTAATGGCGAGATTTTGCAGGGGAACTCTCTAGATACTATTCGAAATATGGTGGCATCTAATTTAGGCCTAACGGTGTTGCCGGCAAGTGCGACTATTGAGCGTTATCAGAATCCACTGATTAAAGTTGTGCCATTTAAGAAGCCTGCGCCAAAAAGACAAATCGCTTTAGCTTGGCGTAAGAGTTATGGTCGTGAAAAAGCGGTGGAAGAAATTGCGAAATCGATTAGACAGCTGGAGATTTTTTCTAATAGTTTGTTGTGATTTATAAAGCGTGGTTTTAATCAATCATTTTCACGTGATACCCCGTCACTTCAACCCCGTCGAGTATTAAACCCACTGTAAATCCAACATCACTATTGGCAACGATTCCGACTGCCGGCTGAGCGACATATTCACTAGGTTTAAGATATCGACGCAAAACCACGATGTCATTTGCATCGGTTAAGCTTAATTCTAATTCTGGGTAAGCCTGAGCATAAGTGGCATGGTTGGTGATAGTCCCGCTGAGCTTAATCACATCGGTTCGGATTTTACTTTGCGTTAAGGCGGTATCTTCAATCGATAATTGCTTAACGTCATGCGCAAGCGCCATTTCACATTTGAGCCAGTGACATGCTTTAGCTAAATAAGGTTGTGTTGCAGGATGTTGTTGGGCAATGGTGTTGCGTGCTGCGTATATGCCTTGGGCAAGCGCAAGTGCAACAAGAAGTAGGGCGATTAAAACCTTTCCAAAAGAAATTTTCTTAGGGAAATGAATGATCATTTTCGTGTGCCTGAAAGCAAGACCCAGCTATCCATGAATACAGGTGCATTCATCTCAAACCACTCTGCATAAATGGCTGAAACTTGATCAGTTTGTTCACGCAAAATACCAGAAAGTGCAATGAGTCCACTTGGCTTACATGCAGATGAGAGTGCTGGGGCTAATACGGATAGTGCGCTTGATAAGATATTGGCAACGACGATATCGGCTTGTGCTTCTGGATAGTCGGTTGCTATATAAAACTTGGCGCTGACTTGGTTTTGTTCTGCATTAAATTGGCTGGCAATAATAGCTTGATGGTCGATATCAACACCAACGACTTCTTTTGCACCTAGTTTTTTAGCGGCAATCGCTAAAATGCCTGAACCACAGCCGTAATCTAATACTTGATGTTCTGCTTTAATAGTATCGGTGAGCCACGCAAGACATAAGTGTGTGGTTGGGTGACTGCCCGTACCAAAAGCGAGGCCAGGATCTAATACTATATTGAGTGCATCAGGATTTGGTGCGTCATGCCAGGTCGGCACAATCCAAAGCTTATCGGTGATTTTAATCGGGTCAAACTGAGATTGTGTAGCACGCACCCAATCTTGTTCGGCCACGCGTTCACTAGTGTGTTTTAGATTTTGGTAACCGGTGGCTTCTTCAAGCGCACTGATCACCTCTGAGATATCGATATCGTCATTAAATAAAGCGGTGACGATATTTTCATTCCAGATGCCTGGTGGAGGATCGCCAGGTTCCCCAAAAATCGGTTGTTCGTCGAGCGTTTCAGCGTTGGCATCTTCAATGCTGACAGACAAAGCGCCGATTTCCATTAGCGCATCGCTAAGTAAATCGGCGTTCTGATTGTGTGCTTCTATATGAAGATTAAGCCAAGCCATGGATGCTGCGATTATTACTTGCTGCTGATGCCGAGCTTGTCTTCAAGATAGTGAATACTTGTTTCACCTAATTGAAAAGCTGCGTCATTCATCAAATCGCGATGCAATGCAATGTTGGTTTTAATGCCTTCAACTGCCATTTCAGAAAGTGCGATATCCATACGTGCAATCGCTTGTTCACGATTATCACCATAGGCAATCAGTTTGCCGATCATAGAATCGTAATGTGATGGCACAACATAGTTTTGATATGCGTGAGTATCAACGCGAATACCAGGACCGCCAGGCATATGGAATGTTGAAATACGACCTGGTGATGGTACGAAGGTATACGGATCTTCTGCGTTAATACGGCATTCAATTGCATGGCCACGGATTTGAATGTCTTTTTGGCGTAAACGAAGTTTTTCGCCATAAGCCACACGAATTTGTTCTTGAACAATGTCCACGCCAGTAATCATTTCTGTCACAGGGTGCTCAACTTGAACACGGGTGTTCATTTCAATGAAATAGAATTCATTGTTTTCGTATAAGAATTCAAAAGTACCCGCACCGCGATAATTAATGCGTTTACATGCGTCTGCACAGCGTTGGCCAATTTTGTCGCGTATACGAGCAGAAATGCCAGGTGCTGGTGCTTCTTCAAGTACTTTTTGATGGCGACGTTGCATAGAGCAATCGCGCTCACCTAAGTATATAGCGTTACCGTGTTGGTCAGCCATTACTTGAATTTCGATGTGGCGTGGTTGTTCTAGGAATTTTTCCATGTAAACCACTGGATTGTTAAACGCTGCTTGTGCTTCTGCTTTCGTCATGTTGACTGAAGCAATTAAGGCCGCTTCTGTATGAACAACACGCATACCACGACCACCGCCACCGCCAGCCGCTTTAATAATCACTGGGTAGCCGATTTTTTTGGCAATACGAATGATTTCAGCTGGATTGTCTGGCAATGCGCCGTCTGAACCTGGTACACAAGGGACGCCAGCTTTTTTCATCATATCTTTAGCGCTGACTTTGTCACCCATTAAACGGATGGTTTCAGCACGTGGGCCAATGAAAACGAAGCCGCTTTGTTCTACGCGTTCAGCGAAATCAGCATTTTCAGATAAGAAACCGTAACCAGGGTGAATCGCTTCTGCGTCAGTCACTTCTGCTGCGCTGATGACCGCTGGGATATTTAAGTAGCTTTGACCTGATGGCGCTGGGCCAATACAAACAGATTCGTCAGCTAACTTAACGTATTTTGCATCTCTATCAGCTTCTGAGTGAACAGCGACTGTTTTAATGCCTAATTCACGACAAGCACGTTGGATACGTAGTGCAATTTCGCCGCGATTAGCGATGAGGATTTTATCAAACATTTAAAACCTCTTTAGCCGATGATAAATAAAGGTTCGCCGTATTCGACGGGTTGACCGTTTTCAACCAGGATCGCTTTGATAACGCCAGCGTGGTCAGATTCGATTTCGTTTAATAGCTTCATCGCTTCGATGATGCATAGTGTGTCGCCAACTGCAACGCTAGAGCCAATATCTACAAAAGATTTAGCATCTGGCGATGGTGTGCGGTAGAAAGTACCGACCATTGGTGATTTAATCACATGACCTTCAATTGCTGCAGGTGCTGCTTCTACAGGCGCTTCTGCGGTCGTGGGAGCTGGAGCTACAGGTGCTGCTTGTTGAATCATTTGCGGTTGTGCGTAATGCATCACACTTTGACCTTGTGGAAGGTTACGGCTGATACGTACTTTCTCTTCGCCTTCTGTTAATTCAAGTTCTGAAATACCAGACTCTTCAACTAAGTCGATGAGTTTTTTAAGTTTGCGTAAATCCATGGTTCACCTCTTTAAAACAAGTATTGAATAGTTAAGCGCTTTAATGAAAAAGTGCGTTTATTTTATTAATGCTAATGCGTGATTTTGTTAATTGCGAAATCTAAAGCGAGTAAATAACCTTGAGCACCTAAGCCGCTAATAACGCCTACGGCGATATCAGAGAAGTAGGAATGCTGACGGAAGGACTCTCGTGAGTAGATGTTTGATAAATGCACTTCAACAAACGGAATTTTAATTGCTGAGAGTGCGTCTCTTAGGGCAACTGAGGTATGAGTGAAAGCTGCAGGATTGATAATAATGTAATCAACTTTGTTTGTTGCTAAGTCATGTAGCTTTTGAATCAACTCAACTTCAGAATTGCTTTGAAAACTTTCAAAATCAACATTCGCCTCTGATGCACGTGCTTTTAATTGAGCATTAATGTCATCTAAGGTGTTGTTACCGTAATGATCTGGCTCGCGCAAACCTAAAAGATTTAAGTTTGGGCCATGTAGTACTAAAACGGATTTTGAATTGGTTTTTGCCATATTTAAATACTCAAATTTTAAAATCTGAGATCTATCGTTTGTCGTAAATTAGAAGACATTCTACAGCAAATTAATGCAATTTGAAGAAATTACGATTTATTACGTATGAATTTTTGTGGTTAAAAACCTTAAGTTAATGATGCTTAACTTTTTGGTATGTTGAGTAGAGGCAACAGCGATTTTTCAATAAGTGGCTGATTAATACGACCTAAAAAGGTCTTAACGACCTGGCCATTTGCATCAATCACCACAGTATAAGGCAGGATGCCGCGGCTGTTGCCTAATTTTTCGGATAAATTCATCGCATCTAAGTCACCAATGAGGATTGGATAAGTGACAGCGCGGCTTTTATCTTCTTTAAAGTAAGCTTGGGTTTTTTCTTCATCTTCGGCCGCTAAGCCAATAACAACAACGTTTTGATCTTTGTATTGATCTTGCAAATGTGAAAGCTCTGACATTTCATCGCGGCAAGGTGGGCACCAAGGTGCCCAAAAATTAAGCACAATGATTTTGCCTTGCCATTGTTTTAGGCTTAGCGCTTGGTTATCTAGGCTTTTAAAGGTTGTTTCAAATAACGCTAAGGGCGTATTTTTCAACGATGCTTGCGTTGGGGCTGGTTGGAAATGCTGATAAAGCGCCCAAGATGATAATAAAAGCGCAATGAATGCGATTAACAGACGATAGTAGGATTGCATTCGTTTTCTTTCAGTTGTTTTAATCGTTGTATGGTTTTTAGGAGCGTTTCAGCATCCTGATAGCCAATCGTTTTGAGCGGTGCGACTTCTTGACCGCTTTTGTTAAAGAAAACCATACCTGGTGGCCCAAATAACTTGAAGCGATTGAGCAGGGCAAGTTCATCTTGGCTGTTTTCTGTGACATCGACTTGGAGCAGCACCACGTCTTTGAGTGCGGCTTGTATTTTTGGGTCACTAAATGTGAATCTTTCTAATTCTTTACATGCCACACACCAATCAGCATAAAAGTCGACCATCACGGTTTTGTGACGTGCCGCTTTGATGGCTTTATCAAGTTCGGGAATGTTTCTAACTTGTTTAAAAGGCAGTACAGAATGTGCTGCATTGCTTGTAGTTGTAAAAGCTTTAGGGATGATAGGTAAGACTATCCAAACAGCAACGGCTAGCATAAGGACGCCAAAGAAATTACGTACGGTTGTCATCCAAGGGCCGGCTTTAGGCAATATGTGTCCCGCAGAAGCGCCAATAAGTAGTAGCGGAACGCCCATGCCAATAGAGAGTGAGAATAAAGCGACGCCACCCAATACTACGTCATGTGTTTGGCTGATATAAATAAGCGCCCCAGCCAGTGGTGCCGCCACACAAGGGCTGACAATGAGTGCTGACAAGGCGCCCATTGAAAATACCCCTAACCATTGGCCGCCTTTAATGTTGTTGGCCATATTTGCCATGCGGGTTTCAATGCGGCTAGGTAACCTTAGTTCATAAAGCCCAAACATGGACATGGCGAGTGCTACAAAAATAAGTGCGGTGGCACTTAGTACCCAAGGATTCTGTAAGGCGTTACTGAGTAATTGGCCTGATACTCCAGCGGCAATTCCGGCTAAGGTATAACTCAAGGCCATCCCCAATGTGTAGGCGAGCGATAAGTTAAAAGCGTGTAAGCGACTGGTGGCGTGATGATGCACTTTTTTGTCGCCCACAATAATGCCAGAGAGAATTGGAATCATAGGTAAAACACATGGCGTGAGCGCAAGCAGTAAGCCAAAGCCAAAGAAGCCGGCGATGATGAGCCAGATTTTCCCGCCTTTTAATAAGGTGGTGGCTTGGTCATCATTATTTGTGTCGTTGGCTTTATTAACATCAACATCGATATTTTTACGGATAGGTGAATAACATAATCCTTTTTCACTACAGCCTTGGTAGGTTGCAGTAATTGCAACTGGTTTACTTGCTGAAATAGGATTGCTGAGTTTAATCAGTGCTGAGAAGCTTTGATGAAAAACTTCAGTTTGCCCAAAGTGGCTATCTTGTTTTATATCGCCTTTAGGAAGTACTAATTCGCTGATCTTGTTATTGCTAGATTCAAATTTGATTTTGTCTCGATATAAATAATGTCCGCTAGCAATGGTAAATTCCGCATTGAGGGTTGTTGCATCAATCGCGCGAATATTAAGTTTGAATGCTTGGTCTGGCGATAAAAAAGTGTCTTCACTGGATTCAACGAAGCTATTTTGTTGGCTAGAAGAGTTTTCAGCCGCTTGTAACGAGGTTAACGCGATGAATAAGCCCAATAAGCTGGCTGCAATAATAGAAAATCGTTTCAATGAAATATCCTATTTTAAAGTT
>JACCEC011535497.1_pt1 | contig 10045 bp, 13 predicted proteins | sample 7450121 | NCBI WGS metagenome assembly JACCEC01 (sample SAMN15323455, study PRJNA562643) | freshwater metagenome | isolation source: river surface water | place: USA:Blue River Watershed | collected 2017-08-18 | reverse complement strand
TTATAATCTAATACTACTTGTGCATTACCTTTCCCTTTAGTAACCTTAGTTTGATGCCATTCAGCTAACTCTTTAGTAGGGAATACAGCACCATCTTCTGTTGTGTGCTCATTCTTAGCTTCATATAAAGTGTAATACTGCTTGTTGCTATTTAGTTTCACTTCAATCTTTGGTGTCTCTAAAGATAATTGTTTCTGTGCTACTTTCAAATGCTCCTGATGGACTTTTGCATGTTGCCCAACTTTTTGATTACGTTTTAAGTTTATCTCTGTTAAAGATACAACTTCCATATTTTCAGGTAAGTATCCTACAGCATCACTTTTCTTCTTTAACGTACTCCCTTGTAATTTAATACCAAGTACCATGCGAGAGAACATAGAATTAAAACTTGCTGGACAACTCCCTTTTACCCCGACCATTGTAAGGTTGTAACATCCTGATGCCATCTTAGCTTTCTTTTTACCATCTTTATTAAAAACCTCTCCTTTGGAGTTAATAGTATCTTTTACAACAGGGTTACTCCAAGTGGTAACACCTTTACTGTCTGTGGTTGAAGTGGTAAGTTTGTGATTGATTAGATCAAATGACATAGTAATCTCCTTTAAATTGAACGATATGTTCGTTAGTACGTCTTGTTTCGATAAGAGAATATTAATAGTTTTAAATATCTGTGTCAATACCTTTAAATACTCTTTTTAAATAATTTATTAAAATAATTTAATCCTATAAACAAATAAAAAGAGGACACTCTGAAGCATCCTCTTATGTTGTGTTACAATATTACGTTATGGTGGTTTATTAAAGAACCTACTTAGTACCAAGATAAACCAATTTATTAAGTATTCAAATAATACTACCATATTTACCTCCTCTTGTTAAAGTCCTATCTGCCCCAAACTTGATTAATCTTATCCAATGTTTTCAATATCTCAGGTTTGATTTCATCAACTTGTGTTTTATGTGCATCTAAATCTACTACAAATACTTGAGATTTTAAATTCAAGTTGTGTAGTGCTTTTGTTAAATTATCTAACTTCTCATGCAGTTTTAATAACTCATGTGTTTCGTTTGGTGTTAGCATTTAATCTTCTCCTTTAGTAATTCAAGATATTGTGGGTAATATTTTCTATCTAACCCTGTCTTGTTCATCAATCTTTCCTCGATTCTAAGAAGTTTTTAATATCGTTCAGCACAGATTTCTTGTCTGACACACCAAGATTAAACACAGGTATGTCATATTTCATAGAAATACGAATAGCTGTTGACGTACCTCCGACCACCTTACCATCAGGTGTCCAACATATTACTGCGTCAACAGGAGATTGTAAATCATACCCTAATATTTGATGACAATTTCTACTGTGCATCCCTCTAGCCCATTCATTGCATCTATCCCAAGCAGGATGCACTTCTGAAGCAATGCGCTCTGTTTCAGAGATTAAATCTTTATTACGAACAATAGCTAGGTGTTTACGTGGTAGTGACGATCTACGAATGTTGTATTGATCAGCAACATACACTTCAAACTGAGATTCTTTAGCTAAACCAAGATCAACAGCTTTACTATACGCTTTCTGAGCAATACCATCCATACCCAACTCACACAACCCTGATGTAAAAGTAATACCTAGTTGTGCTAATCTCATACAAACATTATGACATAATTTAATATCTTTAAAGTATTCTTCTTTTTGTTCTAACTGCCTAGAACCAATTAAAGCAATTCGCATTAATCCTCCCTCCCATTATATGCATCTACAATTTGTTCTAGTTCTGCTAGCAGAACAGCACGGTTGCATCCAATATCTGTAACGTAAAACCTAGATTGTAGAGGATACCACTCAACGAAGTTTGCCCCTGTTGGAGCTACCTCTAATATTCTCTTGGAGTAATCTAGTCCATATTCTTTAACAAAATCAATCGCCTTCATCAATCCTCTCCCATTACATGCATCAACAAATACAAACCCTCTTTCATTTCCTCAACAGCAAATAAAGTCTTTACAGGGTTAAGAGCGTGATATTGCCGACCTAGCATCTCTAAATGCGTCATATAACATAATTGTTCGATACTAATGTAATAACCTACGTGCAACTGCTTACCACTACAATTATCGTATAGGTGCAAGCAAAAAGGGTAATATTGGTCTTTGTTGTAGAACACTTGCGCTGTGTAATCTAATAGTTTAAATGTTTTCATATTACTTCTCCTAGTGGTTTATGCACGTTGCATAGTTATTTCGATATAGAGAGAATACTTCACTTCATCTCCTCTTGTCAACACTATAATACAAGATTTATATAAATAAAAAAGAGAGCAACCTAAGTAACTCTCTCTCTCTTAATCTAATTACTTACTATATTTAGTAGCAAGCACTTCTTTTAGCTCAACTAAACCACCTATATACTCTTCCATCTCAACATCATCATATTTAACCAATACGGTAATCATAGGCATTGTCTTGTGGTTTTTATTGATATGAACAAACTTACTTAGATCGTAGTCCTTACCAAACAGTAGGTATTCGTACTCACAACCTTTAGTTTCTAATAACTGCTTCGCCGATGTACAGCTTGGGCAATTTGTTTTACCATACACTTTAAACATTACTTACTCCTTTCGATTATTCACAAACACTACAAACAGGTTCAAAACTTGTCTTAATACTAGCATCACGTAAACCTGTATGATAGTACAAACTAACAATATTGGGTTTAGCATAAGCATAGAAATAAATCTTACTAATATCTTTACCTGTAGCGTTAGCAATAAACAGATTACAACTCTGTGCTTGACAAACAAACTTTTGTCGGTAATCAACTAAATCAATATGATCGTACATATTAATCTCAAACGCTGTACGGAATACTGCTTTCTCATCTGCTGTAAACTCAGGTCGATGTTGGATACTACCTTTATGTCCACTAATGTCACTTAAAAGTTTCTTAGTTTCTAAATCATCTTCATTAACATACAAACCTTTCTCTTTTAACAACTCCAAGAAAGACGGATCAATACGAACAACCTCACCTGCTGGTGTTGGTTGAGTAAATACAAATGCAGGTTGAGGGTTAATACCTTCACTCACACCGCCTAGAATCAATGCTGTTGATTTATTTGGTGCGATAGCTGTCAAGTGTGTATTACGCATTCCTGTACCTTTACACCATTCAGGTTCACCAAATACTGTAGCTAGCCATTGTGAAGCTTGTGTCGCCTCATCTTGAACTGTAGCGTAAATCTCATGGTTTAGTAGTTTACTTTCCATACTTCCGTAAACAATTTTATTGTCTAACAGAAGTGTGTGGAATGCCATGCTACCCAAACCTAATGCTCGACCTTTCTCAGTAAATCGGATAGCTTTCTCAATACCTTTCAAATCTTTAGCTTTCTGGATAAAGTCTTCACAAACACAATCTAAGAAAACTGTATTAACAAACGAAAGCATTGGTGGACGAGAGAACCACAACCGTAAGTTTTCACTCCCTAGTACACAAGTGTAAGTGTGTTGTTGGTCAGAGAACAATGTGATTTCGGTACAGAGTTGGGACGCTTTAACATCTAGGTTGTTATTAATATACGCTTGAGGTCGTTGTCGTTTAGCTTTATCAACAAAGAACTGATAACCGCTACCTACACTCGTCTTACAAGTTAGCATTTGACCCCAACGATTGATAGCCTCCTTATCGCCACTCTCTAACCGTTCTTTAAACTCATCTGTTAAACACCAACCACCATTATTACCATCTGTATCTGTTTCTAAATAATGTACAAGCTCGTTGAAGTCACCACCATCGATAGGGTAGTACCATGCGGTAGCTCCACGTCTTGTACTTCCTTGTGAAATCTTCTTACTGTCATCAACAAACATTTCAGCTACAGGTTGAGCACCAGAAGCTTCACCACCTTTCATAGCACTACCACGTGGGCGAATATCACCAAGATAAGTTGACGTACCAAAACCCTCTTTACTCAATAAGGCGTTCTGTAAACGACTCTCATAGAAGTCGTATACGCTGTCACCAACATAAGTACCTGAACAAGATACTGATTGACCTAAGTTTGTCCCCGTGTTAGATAGTACAGGTGTCGATGGGCTTAAATACCCATCCCACAAAATTGAATAGAAAGCATCTTCCCAGCTCTTACCTTTCCAATACTCGATTTCATTCCACCATTCAGGGTAATTATCACCAACGTATTGAGCAAGTGTTTTAGCAATTCTTCGGTATTGATCAGCAGGGGATTTACTTCCTTCGTTTAAATACTTTGTTGCTAACAATTGATACCCTTGTGTGGTTAACCAATTAGGAGCTAAACCTTGTTTTTGGAGTTCCTTGCGTTCTTTTCCAAAGTTTCTAACTTTTTGCATCTAAATCTCCTTAATCTGTAATTTCTACTTGATAGTTCACTAAAGCTTCGTACACACGAAGATCGATTTGGTCTTTCCATTTGTTAGCTAGAGATTTTACATAAGTTTCTTTAGCATTTTTGTGTGCATAAAAAGCTTCCTCTTGATTGTCAAACAACCATAAGTATGTAAACACACCTCCTCGTGTGACATAAGCTTTACACTTGCCTGTCGTGGGTTCAAAACTGACACCAACAGGTAATTCTCCACGATTACTCCCACAATTTACTAAGATGTTGTTGATTTCATAAGGAACAAAACAACAAGTATCCTCTGAATAAACTTTGTTCCCTTTTACTAGAATATCCTTATCTAAAACGAAACCCCTCTTTTTAACGTCCTCGTTGCCAAACCCAACTTGATAACTACACCAGTCCTTAAAGTAAGGGTAATATTTGAAGTTCTCTGATACAGAGCAATCTTTATAGGTAGGTCTTGTTGTGTGGTAGGCTTCATCGTAACAGCGTCTTAACATGTTTGCCCATTGTTTGTATTCTTTTTTACAAACCCCTTTATCACAGATTAACCCGACACCAACTACACCTACACCATACACGGTTGGACTTAGGTGATCTTTTACCGCACCCTTCCTTAAAGCATCTGCGACAACAGTTGTCGTGTACCCAGTATCTACAAACTCCACAATCACTTTCCTTGAGTTTTGAAATTCTAATACTTTACAAATACCGTGACCCTTTGTAGTTACTAAATCTCCAACACTAAAATTACGAACTTTCATTAAACACTTTCCTCAACTTTCTGTAACACTTCTTTATAACTTCCGTCTGTAAAAATATCGAAGTCTTTTGCTGTAAATTCCTTTTTGTAGTTTCGACCACGAGTAAAGAAATTGTCATTAAACTTAAACGAGTTCATAGACGAGTAGAACCATTCACTAACTGTATCACCACTCTCATCAAAAAGAGGTGCATAACCTAGAGCTTGTAACACAAGATTGCAACGATGAGATGCAAAGCCAACTAAATCATCATAAGAGGCAAAAGGAATATCTCCTTCACTCAGCATCGCTTTAATAATCAACTTCTCATGTTCTAACACATTACGAGCATGGTCATAAATCTTAGATTCTAACAGTTTAAGTTCTTCTTTAGAACGTTTCTCTTGTTTCTTTTGTAGCTTAAAGATTTCAGCAGCCATTTCAAAGTGATGGTTCTCATCAAGGCACGACATGTCAATACCAGCAATAAGGTTTGGCATAAAGTTTTGACCCTTAACACCAAGAGATTTGATCATAGCAAAAGCTGTGAACAATACAGCACCTTCCATGAATGCAAACCCCCCAACAGATGCTAAAGAATCTTTATCCCCAACTAAATCGTGCATGAATTTAACACGTTCGATTAATAGAGGGTCTGTTTCAAACAGTTTGTAGAAATCATCGTTATGTGTTCCTAAAACCTCATTGACTCGTCTGTAGAAGGGGAAGTGTACGTTCATCTCCACATCACCAAAACAAACAGCCATACGTTGAATCTCATGACGTTTATATCGTTTTAATACAATATTACACCAATAATCTAAACCAATAACGCTTTCATACTTAGTGAATAGTCGTTGATTGAACGATACAGCATGTCGTTGTGCAGGAGAAAGCTTCTTCCGTAAGTCATGCTTATCTTTGTTTAAATCAATCTCTTTTTCTGTCCAAAACAAGTCTTCTTTTTGTTTAATAATCGCCTCAACAAATTGTGGGTATCGGTCAACAAAACTGCTTGTCTCTGTTTGTAAATCACTCTTTTGCATTTAATCTTTTCCTCTAATCTGTAATTTCAACTTGATAGTTCATTAAAGCTTCATAAGCTTTGTGATCAATCTGATCTTTCCATTTATTAGCTAAAAATTTGATATGAGCTTCTTTAGCAACTTTATATACTTGGAAAGCTTCTTCTGGGGTGTTGAAGTGTCCTAAATGTTTGTTATTGAGAGTTGCTCTTAACATTCCACGAGCTTTATGGAAACTAACTCCGATAGGATATTCTCCACGAGATTTACCTTTCTTAACAAATGTCACATTAATTTCAGCAGGAACAAAACAACAAGTATCTTCTGAATACATTTTGTTTCCTTTAACTAGGATGTCTTTATCCAATTCAAAAGGTCTGCCCTTCTCGTCTTTAAGACTAAAACCAACCTGTTTTTCACACCAACTTCTGTAGTTAAAATAACTTTCAAAACGGACATCAACAACACTTGACATATAATGAGGTCTCTTCTGTTTGTAGGTTTCACAACAACAGCGCCTAATCATATCCAACCACACAGTGTAGCTTTCAGGTGGGTTCTTACGAGTAACATTCGCATCATGACACCCCAAATAACCTTTGTTGAAAATATTTGGAGCAAACACGTCTTTTACATAACCGTTTAAAATATCTCCTGTGCAGGTCTTTGTTCTTGCCCCACTATTTAGAAATTGCACAATGACGTTGGAAGCATTAAAGTAGTTGATAACAACAATATCACCACATTTGTTTGTCTTAAATACCCTACCTTCATAGTAAGTTTTGCATTTCTCTAAAGTTCTTGCTCCCATTAGTTTTCCTCCACGCTAAAAGATCGTTGGTTTCTGTGTTGGTCAATCATTCGCATCATCTCCACATCATTAGTTGCAAGCTTAACAGCATTACTCGCCCACTTAGATCGCAGATAGATTTCATCTTGTCGCTCATTCACTGTAATACGAGGACTATCATCAATACAACCGAACCTATTGATTGTAATTAAACCCTCATCAATCTCAACCTTATCAGGTAAAGTACACCCAAGATTCCAAAATAGCTTCTTTAAAGCTTCTTTAACTTTAGGGTTATCTGATTTGAAATGCTCAATCTCAAGAGATGGTGTAATCTTCTTTAATTCGTTTAGTGTAAAAATACAACTCACTTTCATCCATGTTCTCCTAGTAGTTTTAATACTCTCTCTTTCAAATCTGTACTTCCTTGTTCACCGTACTCTTCATAAGATGCTAAAAGAGCATAATGGATTACTTTAGCTAAATCTTCAATACCATTCTTACTCTTATAACGAGAGATATACTTTACAACATTACCTTCACAAAAAGAGAGGTTATTCTTCATTGTATATTCTAAGGGTTGGATACCACGATCTTTATAATGCCCACCGCCTTCTTGAGCGATTAAAGGGTTATATACCTTAAATTCTTGTTCTACCGATTGGTCAACCAATTTGAGGTGCTTGTTTCTAAACATGAACGCACCATTGTCGTGGAATCCTGTATACCCCTCAACTTTAACAAGGTAAGTAGGCTCAGAATTGTACGAAACGACCTCTACAATCTCCCCAAGTATATATTGAGTCTCAACATTAAACCATGCGGTTGTATTATTATCCTCAATAACCTGAACCTTATCACCAACTCTAAACTTACTTGTTTTTAAAGCATTCATTCAACCTCTCCTCTAAATATTTTAACACAAAGTTGTTACTTGCAGGCTTTTTAGCTGCCTAGAAATTATATTATACAACTTCTGATTACAAATAACAACTCTTTGCGTCTATTGATTTACTCTTTGCTTAATGTTTAGACAACACGTACTAATAACGCATCACAAACTTTGTCATCAACAATCCCTCGATATTCTGTAGACAGGTGTGATAGATAACGTCTCTTAGCTTTAATATATGCAGTATGGGCTTGCTCTGGTGTCTCAAAGTATCCCAAACCTTCTTGACCATTTCCTCTGTGTACTTGAGCAACATATTTCCTCTCACGCTTACAGAAGTGTACGCCTGTTGGCAAGTCATTACTCAACTTACTAGGTTTGACAACAGAAAGATTCATAACTTCAGGGACGATGGCACAGAAATCTGGACTATACACTTTGTTCCCTTGTTTTATTAAATCTTTATCTAAGTGATACCCAACACCTAATTTATCAAAGCACTTCATCTTTTCTAAATCCTCCTTAAACAAAGAATAGGTTTGCCAACGCTCACAAACAGAAACTTCACGATAAGTTGGGTACTGTTGTTGATACTTTTCAGAGTAGCATCGAGTTATCATAGATTCCCAAACCCTGTACAAGTAGTCCCTTTTACCGTTTATACAGCCAGCAATGTCTGTGATACCAACACCGTATAGCTTATTGTTCTCGTGGTAAGGGTTTCTTACGCTACCTCGTTTTAAGTTACTCATTTGTGTTGTTGTCGTATAACCATCATAAAACATGACAATAACCGATTTTACATTTTTACAATCAACAACAAAACATTTACCGCTTTTATTGGTTTCAAATTCTCGACCAATGTACTCAGATAAGTCAGTCCTACTCACTGTAATATTTCTCCTTCATGTAATCTAATGATACAAAACTCGGTAAACCAAAACCTTCTTTAACTTCGGTTAATACCGTAATTCCTCTGTAATGTACATTCCCGAAAACACCCTTGTATTTTTCCTCAAAAGGGTAACACGCACCATTGATGATGCCGATTTGTTGTCTACCGTCAATGGTTGGTCGAATGGTAATATCAAGCACTTGCTTGTGCCCTACAACAAATGATTTACCAACAGTTTTAAGGATACTCGATGCTGTGCCTGAATACGGGCGACCTGTCATAGGGTTGGCAAGGTAGTGTACAAAGTAAATGTCTTCAATCTCTACAGGATGTAAAAAGTCATGCACCTCCCAACCGTAAGCTTCTAAAGGTAGTAACTCTGTCCCAATAACACCTATGAGTTCAGGATTATCCTCAACATAACGGTCAATCCTGTGTTCATGGTTTCCTTTACAGAATACTTTTCGAGGATTATATGTTGGGTCTTTGTGTATGGCAAGATTCAATAACTCCAAACCTTTATTACCAGCATTTAGGTCATCAACAAATCTACGTCCTTCAGCAGAAGCCTTGCCTTTATCATAAGAAGATAAACTAGGCATGTCATAGTGATCTCCAATATTCACGATAATATCAGGTTTTGTGTCGGCAATATATTTACCAATCCAAAGCAAGTATTCTAAACTCTCTGTTGGTTTGCATTGTAAATCTGCAATAACACAGATGGTTGGTTTATTGATTTTACAATGAGTTTTAGAAACACTCATAGCTTTACTGATGTTACCGATAGCGTTTGCTACATTACTACATGCTTCAGCAAAAGAAGTTTTCTTTGGTAGTTCTAAATACTGTTCACCATCCTCAGCAACCTCATCTTCTAAAACACTCTTAATATATCGTTGAATTGTCGATCTATTCAAACCTAATATTAAACAAGCTGATCGTTGTGAATGACCCTCTTCAATTAGTTTTGAATACTCTTGGTAGTCTTGCGGTAATATCTTACTCAATCTTGTTTCTCCTTTAATAAACTTAATTTATGTTCCACAATCGTTGCTCTACGTGCTGATTTAGTTGATGCTACAGGAAGTTGATTCTCTTGTAAATAGGCTTTATCTTTCTTTTGTTTAATTATCTCAATCACTTCCTTTTCGATCTTAGCTTCTTCAAAAGAAATGCCTTGTTTTTCAGCATAAGATTTGATCTTATGTGCTTCTTTAGACACAAGCTGAAGATCGTCAAGAGTAATCATAACAATCCCTTTCACAAAAGGTACTAAATCGTCTAATGTTTTTAGAGAATGATTTCCTTCTT
>JACCEC010680511.1_pt1 | contig 10048 bp, 8 predicted proteins | sample 7450121 | NCBI WGS metagenome assembly JACCEC01 (sample SAMN15323455, study PRJNA562643) | freshwater metagenome | isolation source: river surface water | place: USA:Blue River Watershed | collected 2017-08-18 | reverse complement strand
GTGCCTGCTCGACGGGCGCGTCACCCTTCCGTGCCCGCGAGGCCCTCGTGCTCGTCGCCCTTGCCGCCCTCGTCTCGCGGCGTCGTTCGCGCTCCCCTGTTCGTGACGGGAGGTCCTCGTGACCACCATCCTGCTCCTGCTCGCCTGTACGGACCCGTCGCCCTACGGGGCCCCGCCCGAGATCACCAACCACGTCGACGACTGGCGGGACGAGGTGATCTACCAGGTCCTCGTCGACCGATTCGCGAACGGGGACGTGAACAACGACCTGAACGTCACCTACGACGAGACGAACCTCGCGCGATACATGGGCGGTGACTACCAGGGTATCATCGATCGCATCGGGTACCTCGAGGAGCTCGGTGTCACGACGCTCTGGATCTCGCCCGTCGTCGTGAACGTCGAGGAGGACGCGGGGAGCGCGAGCTACCACGGCTACTGGGCGCAGGATTTCCTGAACGTGAACCCGCACTTCGGGGACATGGCGAAGCTGCGCGAGCTGTCGGACACGCTCCACGACCACGACATGAAGCTTGTCGTGGACATCGTCGTGAACCACGTCGGTCAGCTCTTCTACTACGACATCAACCGGAACGGTCAGCCGGACATCACGACGTTCTACGAGACGAACGGTGGAACCGACGAGACGATCGTCACCGAGTGGGACCCCGCGTGGGATGCCCGCGGGATCCAGGGCTACACGAGCCTGGGGGAGAGCGGTCCTGCGCCGCTCGGCTGGGTGAACATGCCCGAGATCAACCGCGTCCCGCCCAATCCGCAGGAGCTCTGGAACGACGATTGGTACAATCGCAAGGGGCGTGTCACCAACTGGGGGGACCCCGAACAGGTCGTGCTGGCCGACTTTCCGGGTGGTCTGAAGGACTTGCGGACGGAGTTGCCCGGCGTGCAGGACACGATGGTCGACATCTACGCGTCGTGGATCGAGAACGCGAACCTCGACGGGTTCCGTATCGATACCTTGAAGCACGTGGAGCACGCGTTCTGGCAGGTCTTCGCGGGCGGCATCCGCGACCGGGCGGCGCTCCTCGGCAAGGAGAAGTTCTTCCTCTTCGGGGAGAGCTTCGACGGCGACGACGCCCTGAACGGGAGCTTCACCATGGACGAGGAGGTCGACAGCGTCGTTTACTTCTCGCAGAAGTTCCAGGTCTTCGACGAAGTCTTCAAGCGAGGCGGGCCGACGCGCAAGATCGAGCAGCTCCTCGCCGCGCGCGACCAGAACTACGGCACCTCCGCGCACGCGCGCGGGGCCGGGCTCCCGCCGCGCGATCTCCTGGTCAACTTCATCGACAACCACGACATCCCGCGGTTCTTGTACGACAAGGACAGCCTTCCCGCGCTCCAGAGCGCGCTCACCTACCTGCTGACGGAGGATGGCGTCCCCTGTCTCTACTACGGCACGGAGCAGGGGTTCCGCGGCGGAAACGACCCCGCGAACCGCGAGCCTCTCTGGCCGAGCGGGTATGATACATCGGGCGTCTTGTTTCAACACATCGCGCGTTTGAACACGCTCCGCGCCGACCACGTCGCGCTGCGGCGCGGCGACTTGACGCTTCGCTGGACCACCGACCGTACCGGTTCCGAGGAGGACGCCGGGATCGTCGCGTTCGAGCGCAGCTACGACGCCGAGCGCGTGCTCGTCGTCATCAACACGAACGACGACCACACGAGCCACACGAGCTGGGCGGGCAACGACATGCCGGTCGGCTTCCCGCGGGGGACGCGCTTGCGTGAGGTGTTCCCGGGGACGGACCGCACGTGGACGGTGGCGTCCGACGGGACCGTCCGTATCGAGGCTGGAGCGCGCGAAGGGATCATCGTCGTGGCGGAGCCCTAGACGGCGCGCATGCGCCTGTTTCGGTAGCGATGACGCCGCCGTGACGCCCGGCCCTGTGCAAAGGTGCCCGCACGTCGTATAGGGAGGCGTCGGGAGGAGGTTCCCATCTCGCTCGAGTCCCCCAGCAACGTCCCTCGCATCGCGCTGATCCTCGACAGCGCGGTGATGGCGCACGTTCTGGGCGTGGCGGCGGTCGAGGAGGGTGCGGAACCCCACCGGGTCGATAGCAACACGCCCTACCTGATGGATCGGCTCTCGGAGCTGGGGCCGCGCGTGATCGTCGTGCGTCGCACCCTCGATCATGGCGATGGGTTGTCGATCTGTCGGTCCCTCCGTGCGCACCCGCGCTTGCGTCATGCGCGCGTGCTCGTGGTCAGCACCGAGCAGCAGACCGCACGCGACGCACTGGCGGCGGGCGCCCACGGGCACCTCCTCATGCCATGCCGCGTCCCCCAGGCCAGGGAGGCCGTGCGGGCCCAACTCGAGGCACGCCCCGTCGTGCTCGTGGTGGACGACTCGCGCGCGCAGCGCATGGTCGTGGTTCCTTCGCTCCGCGCGGAGGGGTGGGACGTCGTCGAGGCCGAAGACGGCATCGACGCGCAGGAGCGCCTCCACGCGCGCGGGGGCGTCGACCTCGTCCTGAGCGACGTCGAAATGCCGCGCATGGACGGCATGGCGCTCTGTGCCGCCATCAAGGGCGACGCGGCCACAGCCCACATTCCCGTCGTGCTTGTCACCAGCCTCGACAGCAGCGATTCCATCGCGCGTGGGTTCGCGGCGGGTGCGAACGACTACCTCACGAAGCCGGTCGTCCTCTCGGAGTTGATCTCGCGCGCCAAGCGCCTGCTCGCGCCGCGGCAGACCCAGCGTCCGGAGCGTGCGCTCATCGTCGACCCGGACGCGGTGCGTCGCACCGCCCTGGAGATGGCTCTGCAGGCGCACGGGTTGGAGACGGGTTCGGCGGCGGATGCCGCCTCGGCGTGGGTGATGCTCGCGGCGGGGGGCTTCCAGCTCGTCGTCTCCGACCTCGACTTGCCGGACGCCGACGGCGTCGACCTCGCCCGGAAGATGCGTGGCGAGCAAGCGCTCGCAGACCTTCCCTTCGTGCTGGTCACGGGGCGGAAGGGGCGGGTGGAGGACGTGCGCGCGGCGAGCGCGGGGGTGCAGTCGGTCGTCGCGCGTCCGTACCAGCCGGATCGGTTGCTGGCGGAGGTCGAGCGCGTCCTGGCGGAGGCGCGGATCACGCGCCAGCGTACGATCCTGCGGCGCTACCTGTCGGGGGAGGCGCTCGCAGCCATGGAGCGCTTCGTCGACACGGGCGGCGTGACCTCCCGCGCGGCGTTGCGGCACCGAACGGTGCTCTTCGCGGATCTCGCTGGGTTCACGTCGCTCTGCGAACACAAGGACGCCGAAGAGGTCGTCCAGATTCTCAACCGCTTCTTCGACGCCACCGTCCCCACGCTCGTGCGGCACGGGGCGTCCATCGACAAGTTCATCGGCGACTGCATCATGGCCGTCTACGATGGCGAGGCGGTCGGGGCGCGCGGCGCGGTCGCGGGGGCCCTCGAGGTCGTGCAGATCGTCGTCCCCGCGCTCCAGGCCGAGCTGGGCATCCCCCTCAACCTCCGGGTGGGCATCAACTCGGGGGACGTGATCGTCGGCGACATCGGCAGCCGTGATTTCCGGCGTGATTTCACGGTGATCGGCGATGCTGTGAACGTCGCGCAGCGCATCCAGTCCAACGCCGAGGTCGGAGAGGTGCTCATCGGTGAGAGCACGCGCGCCCTCGTCGCCGAGTTCTTCCAGTTCGGCGAGGCGCGGCAGCTCCAGCTGAAGGGCCGGAACGCCGCCGCCAACGCGTACCCGGTGACCGCGCAGGGCTGAGGGGGCCGCGTTAAACGCGCGCATGCGCAAGACCGGACGCTTCCTCTTCCTCACCGACGACGCCGACCTCCTCCGCCAGCAGCTCGCGGGCGCGGACCTCCCGTGGAGCGGACAGACCCTCCACTACGGCGTGAACACCGACCTCATGATCAGCGGGGCCGCGTGCACGCTGGGCTACACGGGCGAGATCCTGGGCCCCTACTTCCTCGAGAACTTCAAGGAGGTCACGGCGAAGGACAGCGTGAAGAATGGCGGGTTCCAGGTGGTCGTCGGAGGAGACGCCTACGGCTCGGGGAGCAGCCGCGAGGTGGCCGTGGTGGCGCACCAGGGCGCGGGGATCGAGCTCGTCGTGGCGCGGAGCTTCCAGCGGATCTTCCAGGAGAACATGGTCTACGGCGGGATGCCGTTCACGACCGACTTCGGCGTGCTCGCGCGGCTCGACGCGGGGGAGGACGTCGACACGCGGGCCTTCTTCGCGGACCTTCCGGACTTCTTCCGGACCGTGGCCGAGCGCGGGGGCTTGATGTCCTACGGGAAGGACCTCCTCGCCGGCACGGTGGCGCCGACCTGGGAGGTGGAACGCGCAGCGCGTCCGCTGAACAGCGTCGAGAAGATCATCGCGCGGCAGGCCTGGACGGGGCAGCCGGACACCTTCGGGCTCGCGGACGTGCGTCCGGGCGACCAGATCCTGTGTCGTGCGGGCTTCCGCGGCGTCCACGAGTACACCGCAGGTATGGTGATGAGCCTCTACAAGGAAGGCTTCGGCGAGGCGCCCATGACGGAGCCCGACCTGATCGCCGCCTTCGAGGACCACTTCGTGCTCATCGACCAGCCGACGGTGCCGGACGGCGTGAAGCGCGCGCGCCTCGCGCCGGCGCGGCAGCTCACGAAGGAGATGGTCGACGCCTGCGAGGTCTGGGGCATCCGCCTCCACGGGCCGGGTCGCCCCTTCAAGCCGGGCGTGTGTCACCGCATCGTGGTCGAGGACTACGCGCTCCCCGGTACGATCGTCGTCCTGACCGATAGCCACACGCCGACGGCGGGCGTGCTGAACGCCTTCGCCTTCGGAGTCGGCTCCACGGCGATGGCCTTCGCGTTCCGGACGGGGATGATCCCCGTGACCGTCCCGAAGGTCGTGCGCGTCGAGGTGACCGGCGTCCCGACGGGCGGGGTCTCGCCGAAGGACCTCATCCTCCACCTCATCGGCGACCCGTACTTCCGCGAGGAGCACTGGCGCAGCTCCCCGACCGACACCTGCGTGATCGAGTTCGGGGGCCCGGCTCTTGAACATTGGAACGTGGATGAACTGTCGGTCCTCACGAACATGACCGTCGAGGGCGGCCTCATGACGGGCGTGGTGGCGCCCTGCGGGCCCATCGTCGAGTTCCTGAAGGCGCGCCGGGGGATCGACGTGACCGAGCAGCTCGTCCACCCCGACGCGGGCGCGAGCTACGAGCGCGTGATCACGCTCGACCTGGCCGACGTCCCGCTGACGGTGGCGACACCGGGGGACTCGCGCAACCGCCAGTCACTCGCAGCGCTCGCCGGCACGCCGATCCACAACGTCGTGATCGCGAGCTGCACGGGTGGCTCGCTCGCGGACCTGCGCGCCGCGGCAGACGTCCTGCGCGGGCGCACCCTCGCCGAGGGTGTGCGCGTGACGGTGACGCCGAGCAGCGCGGACGTCGCGACGGCAGCGGAGAAGGAAGGCCTCCTCGACCTGTTCCGTTCCCTGGGTGCGGTCGTGTCGCCGCCCGGGTGCGGGAGCTGCATCGGGAACGGGCCGGGCGTGCCCCTGCCGGGGGAGGTGACGGCGAGCACGACGAACCGGAACTTCGACCGACGCATGGGGAGCGCGGGGGACGTCTACCTCGTGAGCCCCGCCGTGGCGGCGGCGAGCGCGGTCACGGGGAAGTTGTGGGATCCGCGGGGGCTGGCGTAGCGCGTTCCGTGTGCTGGATGGGCGTGCGACGGGTCGTTACCGCGGCTCGGGGCCCGGTCTCCGGAGGCGGCGGGGGTGGCAGACGTGGGTAGCTGGTGGACGTCGTAGGATCGGGCTGCGGCCCGTGTGGCTTCGCTGCCGGTGTACGCCTATCGTTGGCTGATCTCGAAGCGACTGCCCCGCGTCTGCGTGTACTGGCCGAGTTGTTCGGAGTACTGCCGCATGGTGTGGGTGGACGTCGGCTTGTTCGGCGGCATGCACCTCTGTCGTGATCGTCTGGGCCGTTGTACCGGTGGCACGTTTCGAGGCGTGGATCTTCCACCGTCGCGAGCGAGTTTGATGATACCCGAGGCGTTGAGGGGCGGACCTCGCGCCCTCGAACCCCATGAGGCCGCCCGGTGGTTGGCGGATGGAGACTCCGAATGAAGCAGTACATCGTCGTTCCGTTTTTCACGGGATGTTTTGGCGGCAACCTGGACGAGAAGGCGCTCACGAACACGTTGAACGAGTACGGTGCGAAGGGCTGGAAGTTCACCAAGTCGATCCACGAGACGAAGAAGGTCTTCATCTTCTTCCAGCGCGAGACGCACTTCCTCATTTTTGAGCGCGACGCGTAGGCAACGGCTCCGCCGCTCGTTCGTCCGCACGGGGTCGAACGAGCGGATGAGCGCTGGGCGAGGGAGGCGCTGCCGGCGGGGGTCGGGGTGGACGTGGTGCCCGTTGTGGACGTGCCCGTCCTACGTTGCTAGCATTTTGATATGCAAGCGATCCACATCCGTGATGTCCCTGAACACGTCGTCGCAGCGCTGAAGCGGCGCGCGCGCGCGAATCACCGGTCGTTGCAAGGGGAGGTGCTCGCCGCGCTCGAGGAGGCGGCCCACCGCGCGCCACCCCCCGAGCCCCCGGCACCCCTCTCCCTCGTGCTGTCGGACGTGGACGCAACGGGCACCTGGTCGCGCGAGGAGATCTACGGCGACGATGCGCGTTGAACGGTTCATCGACACGACCGTCCTGCTCACGGCGACCTCCCCTGCCCGCCCGGCGCATGGCGCTGCACGCGCGCTGCTGGAAGCGGGCTTCGCCGACCGCTCGCTCTACCTTTCGGGACAGGTTGTTCGGGAGTACATGGCGGTCGCGACGCGCCCCGCAGCCGTGAACGGGCTGGGGCTCGCCCCCGCAGACGCTCTCGGGAACGTCCGTCAGTTCCTCGACCGGAGCAACTTCCTGCGGGAGGACGAGGGCGTACGGGACACCCTGCTGCGTCTGCTTCACGAGGTCCCCTGCGCCGGGAAACCGATCCACGACGCCAACATCGTGGCGACGATGCTCGCCCACGGAATCCGCCGCGTGGTCACGCTCAACCCGCAGGACTTCGCGCGCTTCGTGCCGTCGATCGAGGTTCTCGGTCCGTAGGAGCGCCTGGACGCAAGGAACACGACACCCCCTGCACGCCCGAGGGGAGGCGTTACGGAGGGGGCGCTCGCCCCCTCCGTCCCAAAAAATGGCCCGTGAAATGCCGAAACCCCTCGTTGCGCCGAAGCACAACGAGGGGTTTGGAGTGGTAGTCCCAACGGGATTCGAACCCGTGTCTGCGCCGTGAGAGGGCGCTGTCCTAGGCCTCTAGACGATGGGACCATGAAGGTGGTTCCCTGCAGGGGGCTCCGACACATGTTGCCATGAGGCGGAGGGCCTGCGACCCCGGATGCTGGCCGTTGTGCATCCGGTGGCGGAGCGCCTTTCGACGTTCCTTTGTTGCTGGGCTCTTAACGAGCAGCCCGAGGGCTGGCAAGTGAAGAGTTCAAAGTGGTTGGGGCGCTAGGGCTCGAACCTAGAGACTTCAGGGCCAGAACCTGACGTGTTGCCAATTACACCACGCCCCACCAGCGAGCGGCTCTTAATGAGACGTCCGACAGGTGTCAAGGCTCGCGTGGAGCCTGCGGAGCGTGCTCTCCCGGCCCAGGAGGACGAGGGTCTGGTAGAGACCCGGCCCGACCTTCTGGCCTGCGAGCGCCACGCGGACGGGTTGCGCGAGCTTCCCGAGCTTCAAGCCCTGCGCCTCGCACCAGGCGTGCGTCACCGCCTCGAGGTGCGCCTCCGTCCACTCGGCCTGCGCCGTGAGGAGCGCGGTGTACCCTTCGAGGAGGGGGAGGGTCGTGGCGTTCAGGAAGCCCTTCACCGCGTCGGGGTCGGTCTCGACCGCCGCGTCGGGCAGGTACAGGAACGACGCTGCCTTCGCCATGTCCACGAGCGTGCGCGCGCGCTCCCGGAAGGTCAGGGCGACGGGGGTGAGGTCACGCTCTCCCGGGTCGGCGCCGATCGCGACGAGGAAGGGACGCAGGCGCTCGCCCACGACCTCCGGGGGGAGGCGCTTCATCCACTCACCGTTCACCCAGGTGAGCTTCGTGAGGTCCCACTTCCCCGGGCTCTTCCCGATGTCGCCGATGTCGAAGACCCCGCGGATCTCGTCGATGGAGAAGACCTCCATGTCCGCGTGGCTCCACCCCAGGCGCGCGAGGTAGTTCACCAGGGCCTCGGGGTGCATGCCCAGCTCGCGGTACGACGCCACCGACGTGGCCCCGTGGCGCTTGCTGAGCTTCGACCCGTCCGCGCCCAGGATCAGGGGCATGTGCCCGAACCGCGGGGGCGTGGCGCCGATGGCCCGGTAGACGAGGAGCTGCTTCGGCGTGTTGTTGAGGTGCTCCTCGCCGCGGAGGACGTGCGTCATGCGCATGTCGACGTCGTCGATCACCACCACGAAGTTGTAGGTGGGGACGCCGTCGGAGCGTACGAGCACGAGGTCGTCGATCTCGGCGGTGTCGTAGGTGACGACGCCCTTGAAGAGGTCGTCGACCACGAGCTTCGTGCCGTCGCGCGGCACCTTGAGGCGCACGCAGTGGGTCCCGCAGTCGGGGCCGAGGCCGAGCTCGCGGCAGTGCCCGTCGTACCCGACCTGCTGCTTCTGAGCGAGCTGCTCGACGCGGAGGGCCTCGATGCGCTCGGGCTTGCAGGTGCATCGGTAGGCGGCGCCCTGCGCGATGAGCTTGTCCGCCGTCGCCTTGTACAGGGCGCTCCGCTCGGATTGCCGGTACGGTGCGTGCGGGCCCCCGACCTCGGGGCCCTCGTCCCAGTCGATCCCGCACCACTTCAGCTCGCGCAGGACGACCTTCTCGTACTCGAGGGTCGAGCGGTCCTCGTCGGTGTCCTCGATGCGGAGGAGGAAGGTCCCGCCGGTGCTCCGCGCGTAGAGCCAGTTGAAGAGCGCCGTGCGGACGCCTCCGATGTGGAGGTTGCCGGTGGGGCTGGGCGCGAAGCGGACGCGGACGGACATGGACGACCCTCGGGGAGCGGCGCGCCCTAACCCGAGCTGCGCGTCACGGGTATTGATCGAGGTACTGCCCGTGGGCGCCGAGCCAGGCGTTGATCTCGCCGAAGGCGGTCTCCTCGGCGACCTTCACCTGGAGGTTCGCGGCCCGGGCGGTCTCGTAGGCCGCTTCGTCCCCCGCGGCCCAGGCGCTCGACATGGCTGCGTAGGCCTTCGAGCGGTCGGACCACGTGTTGACGAGCTGGGCGTGGAGGTCCGCGAGCTTCGGGTCCGCGGGCTGCACCGCGAGTGCGCCCTTGTGGACCTTCGCCGCGAGCGGGCCGATGTCCCGCGCCATCTTCTCCGCGATGCCCCCGCCGTCCAGAGCGCCCTTCTTGATGCGCCCGGCCATGTCGAGGTACTCCTGCGCCAGCGTCACGTTGTCGGTCAGGACGGGCTGCATGACGGAGACGTAGCCGCTGGCCGCCTCGTCCGCGGGGTCCGGCCCGCAGGCGGTGAGGAGCGCGACGAGCGGGGCTCCCCGCAGGAGAGCCGCGACGATAGGGGGGCGAAGGGCGCGGAACATCACCCTCCGACTAGCCCCCCACTACCTGTCCCGCCACCCTCCCGTTCCGGAGGGGTCGGGCGCCGCGCGGAGCACAACGGTCATGAAGGTCCTCGACACCCTGTGGACGTCGGCGCGGTCGCGCGTGCGCGAGGAGCGGGCACGCTGGGGCCGTCCCGGAGCACCGGCCTGGATCGCGCTGCAGCTGGATGATCTCGACGCGCCGGGGGCGTCGGGGGCGGGGTTCGCGGGAGAATCTTGGGGCGGAGGGGGGCCCGCCCCCCTCCGCAACGCCTCCCCGCTCGCCGCACCCCAGGCGCGCTCCGCGCGCCCGGGGCCCCGCAGCTCGCCCGCTTCGGACGGGTCCCACGATGCTGCTGGCGGAACGCCCCACAGGGGCGTCCCGCTGGCGCAGCCATCAGCAGGGGAACCGACTCCCCAGACGCGCTCCGCGCGCCCGGGGCCCCGCAGCTCGCCTGCTTCGGATGAGTCTCTCGATGC
>JACCEC012826109.1_pt1 | contig 10051 bp, 6 predicted proteins | sample 7450121 | NCBI WGS metagenome assembly JACCEC01 (sample SAMN15323455, study PRJNA562643) | freshwater metagenome | isolation source: river surface water | place: USA:Blue River Watershed | collected 2017-08-18 | reverse complement strand
CAATTGTACATTCTGATTACACAAAAAAAATTCCAGATTTCTTTCATCCAATCGCAGTACTAAATAAACATAACAAATATGACATTTGGTTAGATGCTAAACCATTTAGTAATATTAGACAAAACTCCTGGGATAAGATAGATTTTAAAAATGCCACGGATAATTATTTTGGTGTTACTAAAGCTAAATTAACCCATTACTGGCTAAATGTAAATCACAACGACCTAAGAACTTTTAGTCCACTACCAGCGGCAATCTATTCAGCATACATTAGTGAAACTTTAGCTAGGAAATTCTCTCTCAATATAGAGCAGCAATTAAGATTAGCTATACATGCTGGATTTTTCTATTTTAATCTTTTCTTAACTGACGATGAAATAAAACATAAACTAGAACATAAGCCAGAAGAATATGTAGCATTTCTATTAAAAACTAATAGAATGTTAAATGAAAAAGTAGTATTAGAAGTATTAAGTATTTATCAAGAAGAAGAGTTAGCTATAAATTCTATTGATAGATTTTGTAGCCTATGTGAAAAAGTTACTAATAGCGTAGTGTTTTCTGACTTTACACAAACTGCGTATTACTCCATTTTGAATGGTGGGTGGTTTGGTTTAGGTGCAAGAGAATCAGTAGCAATCGCACTAGAATTTCCGCCTATTTGGATTACTATTATTAGTCTAGCACTAAATGAAAGAACATACAGAAATTCACCTATTGCTAAAATTGTAGAAAGATCATTATTCAGAGAACATTCTGACCCATTCCAGAGACAAATTACTGGAATATTGGGGTACTATGAAGCTAAGTAAATTTTAATATTAGGAGGGCGACATGACTAAAAAAATTAATAACGTATTAGTAACACATGCGTTAGAAAATGTTTGGGCATCGCCCTCACAAGATATACAGTTTATCTTACAACCAAAAAGAGTAACAAGAAAAGAGGGCATTTATAATCAAGTAAAAATAGTAACAGACATTTATTTATTACCTAAGCTAGCTACTAAATTTCATGTATTTCAAATTGGTCAATATTACCCTAGTCTATTAAACCTTATAAATGATAAAGAAGAAATATGGGTTAAAGCAGCTGATAGTTGTAATAAAAATTCTGTTATGATTAATCTATATAACATTATGGGTATTCAATATCATACTGAAAAAGTATGGTTACAGGTTACTAAAAATAAGAACTTAATAATAGCTGTAGAAGAATCTAAAAATATACCTGTGTCATTAGGAACAGAAAATATATATTTTAGAGTATATTCTAATATGTTTTTTAGAACTACATATGCTAATGAAGATTATCACAGAATAATTACAGAATTCTTTAAAATAAATACTGATGATGATAAAATGAATGCTAGAAACAAATATTTAGAGTTATCTAATCTTCCAGGTAAAGTACTAGTAAATATTAATGGTTATATGCAAGATAGTTTAAGATATTCAGAAATAAATATTAATGACGATATAGAAGTATTCTTTGATGGCTCTATCTATCGAACAGTAGAATTATCATTAAATGAATTAGATGGATTTGATAGCATATTAGATACTGTAAGAAAATTTGTAATACATTATCCGGGAAAACAAGATTATGTAGATTATCATGATGACATAGATTTTTATATCAAGAATACAAAAAATAATAAAACTAGAATGGTTTATTATCATCGTAATAATGAAAATGCTGTAAGACAAATTACTCATAAAGACTATACACTAGTTTGTGACTATGTTTATCAATATAGAAACGCACACCCAGATTGGATGGAGCATGATGATTTTAAAATTGTTTTAAATATAAAGTATTCTGGCTTTGTAAGAAAGTTAGTATACGAACATAATAGACTAAAAGAATTATATAAAATGAAAGATGAAGATATTTATAATGCTCTTATAGGACTAGAATCTAATGTACCTAATTGGAGAGCTGATATACTGGAATTAAGTGACTTAAATAAAATCATGTCTCATACTAGCTACTGCATAGATAATCTTACTGTAGCTAATGCATATGGATATAATGCCACATCTAAGCTAATTGGAGATACCCCAAATAAACTTATTCTACAATCAGAATTAATGACCTGTAAAATACCAAGTGGGTTACAGAAAGCAAGAACAGTTTATGAGTATAATTCTGATGGCATATTAATAGGAAATAGAGAAGGTTATATTCAGCATAATGGAGACTCTTATTATAGTTTATTACCAGATAGTAGTTTTATAGAAACACTATCTGGGGTAGGTAGTAATTTACTTTATGATAATTATGGTAAAAATACTTTAACTTTAGATTCAGATAGTAGTTATAGAATGTATATTTGCGATATAGACGAGCATGGTAAAATTGTTGATAACTGGTCTGATGTAACTGATAGTGATTTGTATAATATTGTTGATGGTGTATTGACTTGGAATGTAGATCACTCTAGAAAACTTACTGCCGTAAGAAGTGATTTTTTCTTTTTATCACAAACATTTACTAGTACTTTTAGTAATGGTAATTTAACATTTAGAATAGTTTGCCAGCAAGAAATGAATAATAAAATTATTTCTGAAAATATGAGGATTCCATTTGGAGAATTAGATTTATTTTTAAATGGCAAATCTCTTATTAAAGATATTAATTACATTATGGATTTTCCTCTAATAACGATTACTGATAAGAAACATGTTATTGGTGACCCAATAACTACTGAACAAGAAATAACCCTAAGATTCAGAGGACATTGTACTAAAGATATTAAAGTAGAGCCTATATTAGAAACAAATTTTATTAAGTATGGGTTATTATCTAGAAATAGTTATTATAATCTAAAAGACGATAGAGTACAAAGAATTGTAGTAGATGGTAAAGTTATATTAAAAGAAAATTTAAAATATTCTGAAGACGATTCTGCAATACTAGTACCCAATGCGGAAAATGGATTACCATATTCTATTCGAGATATTATTGTGCCAGTAAGAAACTTCCTAGAAGAAGACACATATAGTTATCGTAATAAATCTAAAGTAGTAGATAAGATTATAGAAGATTATTTAACAATAAAAATACCAGAGCCAGTAATAGAAAACCCAAATATTATATTAAACTTATATGAAGTTTATTCTCCATTTCTGAATGCAATTATTCATGATTTAGAACATGGATTAATTAGAGATGAAAGAATATATACAAATTACAATAATGATATTCTAGAAGATATGTTAAATAATTATTTATTTTTATTAAAAATGGACCCTACACAAACACCTACGTACCCAGACCCTAAATATACAATTATTCACCCTCACAATAAAAAATATATTGTTAGATTAAACCATTTTAGCTATAAATTAGTTAAAACAGCTAACGACTTTTATTGCTCAGGTAGAACTAATTTAAATAATTTTGTAACTATTGGATAAGGAGATAATATTAATGTCAATTCCTATAGTGGGGACAGACGGTAAAGTTCCGTTATATGACCCGAATGCGCCATGGCGACAACACAACATTAAGAATATATATTTTGGTAATATAGGTGATAAAAAAGTTATACCTAATATAGATGATCTTTTACACGATTTAGACAATGGTGATATATGGAAAGTAGTAGAATTAGATCCTTTATATATTCCAAAATTAGAACCATATTTCTTTAGTACAAATAATACAACAACAGTTACTGATAAATTTATTTCTGCTGGACCTGGTGCACAGCCTTCTACTTTCTTTATGTATGTTGATAAAAATACAATACCATATGAATGCAATATTGACAGGAGATATTTGATAAATGCAGTCGATGCAAAATATTGTAAAGTATTTAGTGGCAGTGTTTTATCTGGTAGCGAACATGTTATCTCTTGTGTTTATGATCAGGCTGGAAATCTTATCACTAATAACGTAGAGCTAGAATTAATCAGTATGCCTAATGGACAAAACTTTGCTAGTAAAACTATTAAGAGTTTCTTTACTAATTTTGATTTACAAGATAATGATCAAGTCTATGTAGTAGTATATAACGCAAATGGAGTTGTAGTAAGTAAAAAAACATTTATGATTGAGAATAGTAGTTTTATTCGAGATACTGATATTAATACAGAATACATTTCTCATATTTCATTAAAGTCGCCTTTTATTAGTAACGCTAATCCTAAAGTAATAACTATCAGAAAAAATACTCCGATAGCTAGTTTAGAATTAATGGGTATAGTACACTATAGCAGTGGTAGAACTAGAGAGCTACCAGTAGATGGTTCTAAGTTCACTTTACATGGCTTAGAAAGCTTCATAGCGACAATTGAAGGGCAAACGGTACCTGTGGTACTAACTTATACGATATCGTCTTCTGAAGTGGTTTATGGAGCAAATAGAGCTACTGATAAATTTTTATCAGAACCATACAAAATAGTAGTAAGAAATCAAGAACCAGTGTATGTACTAAAACTACTTTGTTATCCAGTATGGATAAATGAAGTCAGTGGATATCGTCTAGAATGGTTTATGATAAATCAAAAAAGAGATAAAATTTATTCTGCTACTAATGCAATAATATTTAATCCTAATAGTCAACCATTTAATCCAATTCTTTATGGTGTCTCACAAGAGATTTCAGTTAGTGTTTATTTAGATAAAATATCTTCTCAATTAGCACATTACAAGCATGTACAGACGTGCAGTGTTACATTACTATCCCCAGCAGTTAAAAGTGATCTTGACACATATTGGATTACTACAACTAATCCTGGACAACTAGATCCATATGGTAGAAAAGCCGTAGCCAGAAGTAAATTTATTAATCAAAATCTTTATGAACTAGATATTAGTTGTGGTGAAGAAACTGAAGAAAATTGGATTAAAAGAACTTATGATCGCACTTATCCTGTTTATGATCCTGATTTTGAAACTGGTCCTATATACCCTAATCTATTTTCTATTAGTATAAACAATAGAGAAGATATTTATCCTATCCAAGAGTTTAAACAAAAATTTATTTATAATCAATTAATTACACCTAATACAAACGTATACATTAAATTTATCAAAAGAGTAGCTGGTAATGATAAATTATTATCTGTTTGTGGTATGTTAATAAAGCAAATTAATTGACCTTATTCTATTTGGATACGCCGTACGGCGTATCCAAATAGAATACAAAGAGAAAGGGTAGGTATGAAAAATCCGATTATATTATTTTTAAAAGACTGGGCACTATACCCAACAGCTATTCCAGACATAACTACTAAAAATACCTCAGCTATTAGATTTGCTAATATATTAAAAACTATGGGAATTAAAAATCATTATTTTCATTTAGCACTAGTTAATAGAAAATTACAAGGTGTAGATCCTTTTGATCCAGATTTATCTCAAGAACTTAAACTATTGATTGCAAATGAATGTAAAATTAATCCTTGGTATTTCTTTCGAGAGTGTTTACGTATACCTGTAGAAGGTGGTATAGGTAGTAAATTCTTAGAATTTAATAGAGCTAACATTAGTTTATTTTGGTGTTTCTTTAATCATGTAAGATATTTCTTAATACAACCAAGACAGACTGGTAAGTCTGTCTCAGCTGATAGCACATATGTTTATTTATTACTACTAGGTGGATTAAATACTAAAATTAGTTTATTAACTAAAGATGATGATTTGAGAAGAAGAAATATTCTTCGTATGAAAAAAATAATGGACGTATTACCTAGATATTTAGATTTAAGAAATAAAACTGATAGTAATAACCAAGAATGTATTACTGTAAACTCATTACAAAATAGATTTGACGTCTTTGTGCCACAGAAAGACGAGAAAGGTGCTAATAACGTAGGTCGTGGTATTACTACACCAGTGTTTGGTAATGATGAAGGTCCATTTATATCATGGATTGATAAATCACTACAAGCAGCTCTACCTGGTATGACTGCTGCTATTGCTGATGCTAAGAGTATTGGTGCACACTATGGTAGTATCTTTACTACCACTTCTGGTAGTAAAGACGATAGAAGTGGAGCATTTATTTATAATGCTATTCAAAACTCATACGTATGGAATGAAGATCTTTATGATAGTTTTGATGAAGAAGAATTGTATAATATTATTAAAATGGGTGGTAAGAATACGTTAAGTATTAATGGTACATTTAGTTATAAACAATTAGGAAAAACTGATCAATGGATGATGGATCAATTACAACTAACTATGCAGACTCCTGATGCTGCTAATAAAGATTATTTTAATGTTTGGAGAAGTGGTACTGAATTACACCCATTACCATTAAACTTAAGAAATATTATTGTAGAGAGTCAAAAAGAAGTAGTATATACAGATATTGATAAAGAAAATTATTATACCATGAGATGGTATATACATAAACACGAGATTGCTCAGAGATTATATCAAAGCCATTATATTCTTGGGGTAGATCCATCTGAGGGATGTGGTCATGATGATATTGGTGTTGTGTTAACTGATATTAGAACAGGTGAGACTGTAGCTGCTGCTAATATCAACGAAACTAATATCATTACTTTTAGTGAGTGGATACACGATATATTAGTAAAGTTTTCTAATATTACTTTACTAATAGAAAGAAGAAATACTGGCGCTAGTATTGTAGATCATTTATTAAGATCTCTACCTGCTGTGGGGCAAGATCCATTTAAGAGAATCTTTAATAGAATTGTTAATAATTTTGACGAAGAAGAAAAAGCGTGGAAAGAAATTTCTTGCTCTATGAATAGCAGACCAAGAAATGTGTATGTTAAATATAAATCCAGTTTTGGGTTTGCTACTTCTGGTAGTGGTATGTTTAGCCGTAGTAATTTATACGACTATGTATTGTTTAATGCAGCTAAGTTAATTGGTAATGTAGTTAAAGATAAAGTATTAATAGATCAGATTAATACACTTACTAAAATTAAGAATAGAGTAGATCATGAAGATGGTAAACACGATGACTTAGTTATTGCATGGTTAATGAACATGTGGTTAATGACTACTGGTAAAAATCTTTCTTATTATGGGATGAATACTTCTTATTTACTTCAGAATGCTAAAGATGCTACTATGAAAGAAATTTCTGATAAACAAAAAAGTGATAAGATTACACAATCTAGATTAAATATAGAAATAAATGAATTAACTGCTATGATCAAAGATGAAAAAGACCCATACGTTGCTAAACAACTAGAGAATAAATTAAAGACATTAGTATACAAGATTAAAGACGTAGGTGATACTAAGATTACATTTGAAGGAGTAATAGAAGAAATAGAAAAGAATAAAACAAACAATATACAAAATGTAAGAAGAAATTTATTAAGTCGTAATAAAGGATATAGTATTAATAGTAATTATTTTTATGGGTAATGAACATATACCAGGATACCGCATTAGCGGTATCCTGGTATAAAATATCAACTATCATTTTTACTTAATACGTCTAAATACGCAGCAGTATTTAAACAAACTTTCTCATTACAGTCCACAATATTCTCGTAGTAATCTGGAACAATTACACCTATTTGAGATTTCTTTCTCAAGTGTTCACTGGTGATAGTTTCATCAGAAATTTTCATTTTATATTCTAATAATTTAAATCTTTTCTTTTTAGCTAGAGGATTAAGATAAGTTAAATCATGACATATTGTTTTACATGATATTTCCACCATAGATTCCTCACCAGTAGAAATATCTGTAATATAGCAAGTTAATTTTCTTTCACTAAGAATAGAGACATGTACATCTCTAGGACCTTTAATTTCTTCTAAATATATTTGGATTTTTCTTAATAGATTTTTAAACATATCACACCACCGTAGTGTAGTGATGTTTAGTTAATGTTCTTGCCATAATGTACAAGAGAAATCCAGTTCTAACTGAACTTACATTTGTACTAACTTTGTTATCAATAGCTTTTTCTACAAACTTTTCAGTAATCTTTCTTAAGTCTTTTAAGTCTTGATCAGTAGCACGGCTACTGGTATAAATACCTTTTAACCGCTGTAAAATCTCTGCAAGGTCTACTGTCTTGTCTGACAAAATATTGGTATTAGTCATAAAGTAATCATAAGCATGTACTAGAGTTTTATCCAGTATTAAATCAATAGTTTTAATACCACTACCAAAGTATTGCTTAGTAACATTTTCTAAGCATAATCGAAAAAGTCTCTCTGGCATATTTGGTACTAAATTCAAAATAACTCTGATTAATTCTTCTTTGATAAAAGAATTTTTATCAGAAATAATGTCTTTGATATACCGACCATAGTCAGAAGATAAATCTAATTTATCCTTGATTATAGCACCACCATCGTGTTCTAGAATAGAAGAATTACTTAAGTATTTTGTGCCACTAGTGTGAACTTTCATGAATTCGCCGTAGATATATTTCACCATGCTACGAATACCGTTCTGTATGCCATTCAGCGCAGCTACGACACGTAAATCTTTTCTCATGGTGTCAATAACATCAAAGTAATTCCAATGTTTATCCACTATAATATTTGCGTTGCTCATTAAAAAATTACCATAAGTTTTATATTTTTTAATATTATATTTTTCACTTAGACCATTGTAGGTAGCTTCCGCTTTACCAGGGTCAGCTGGATATTTGAAGTAATGACTTAGCAAACTAGTCAAGAATTTACATTGTAACATAGCAGCAACATGCTGCATTGTACTTTGCTTAATTGCAGTAGGCAATTTCTTTTCATTGTAAATTCGATGTAATATCCAAATTGCACTTAAGTTCCAGGTGTCTGAAGAAACTTGGAACTCTTCGTTAATTGCAGGAATCTTGATCAAGTGTGGTCTAAGAACTAATTCATCCACACCCAGTACTTCGTTAAACCACTTTGTTCTATCTTCGTCGGTAAACGATACTGGATAAACGCCCAGTAAATGTCCACCAAAAAACAAAATGTGGTTTTCATTTTTGTTAACAAAGTTCATATAATAATCAATCAATTTTGTACAGAACGCTACATCAAAAATGATGTGATCTGCTAAATCGTCATAAACGTCCTTTACGAGTTCGTAATTCATTTTTGGTATCCTTACTCGTATTTTGAAAGATAATTCAACCTGAGTCGATTATGAGCCTCTGGTGACATGTTTCATCATCTTTCCAAAGTCGTGAAATACTTTAACGTTTGAATAACATTCCAAAGTGGTTGTCAATGCTTGTAGTCTTTGTTGTTCGATAATGTTTCCAGTTTTGTCGCCGTGTACGTATACACAAAACTTTTCACATCTTGGATCTTTCATGTGTGCGACTAGGTTGTCATTAAGATTAACGACTACATTAGTTTTTAAATTTGTTTGTTTAATTCCGTAGATCGTAGTATATTTTGTTTTTGGTGTATTATTTATTACTCCGTTGCTAAGTGCTGAGAGAATCGAGGTGTCGATTGCTGCACTCTCTAAGCTACTGGCTAACGCTTGTACTTCGGAGTTATTTAATTCTTCTGGATTAGTTTTATATTCTTGCTGTAAAACTATGCTGATCTGCTCCGCTAGCGGAGCATCCCCTTCGATCTGTACAGTAACTTCGTGTTCTTCTTTGCTTAGTCTAAGTTTCATGGTCTTTTCCTCCAAGAGTATACACATTATTACCGGGCGCCGAAACGCGCGCCCAGGTATACGTTGTAAAAACCACTAGGCGATGCTCAGCGAGCTGCGCCCAGGTAAATGATTTAAAAAAATATTCTTCTACGCAAAGCGACTAGTATAATCACTGTAAATCTAAAATAAATTCCGAAGGAAAATAATCCTCCCTCAAAACATTCCCTTTCCAGTAAATCCCTTTACAATTATTAAATTCTGGTCCACCCTAAACGGAGAACCAGAATTTAATAAAAAGTTAAAATTTTAGTTTTTATCAAAATTAATTTTCCTTTTTCAGATTTCTCTCAAAAGAAATCTATATTAATAGATTATAATTATTTATATTTATATAAATAATTATTCTTATAAAAGTAAATATAGTTTTTATATAAATAAATTATATAAATATATTTATATATTTATATTCATTTAAAATTATATAAT
>JACCEC010984570.1_pt1 | contig 10051 bp, 3 predicted proteins | sample 7450121 | NCBI WGS metagenome assembly JACCEC01 (sample SAMN15323455, study PRJNA562643) | freshwater metagenome | isolation source: river surface water | place: USA:Blue River Watershed | collected 2017-08-18 | reverse complement strand
GCGCTGCTCCAGCGGTGGATTGAGAACGCAGTTTTCAAATTAGACCCCGCCAATCCTGATCCGGGTCGCGTCACTGTCCGCCGTCTCAACCGGGACGAATATCGCAACACCGTCCGTGACTTGCTAGGCGTGGATTTCGACGCCTTCGACCGTTTCCCCCCGGATGATTCCGGCGACGGATTTGAAAATAACGGCGACGTCCTTAGTATTTCGCCGCTCTTGAGTGAGAAGTATCTTGAGGCGGCGAAGGAAATTGTCCGCAAATGGTCTGAAACACCGTCCACGCGGCGGGAGATCTTTCCACACGGTCCGCCGCCGAATGATCCTGCCACCTTGCGGAGTTATCTTCGCGCGATTCTTGGGCCGGTGGCGTACCGCATGTTTCGGCGCCCTGTTGACGATGCCACGTTGAACCGCATCACGGATATCGCGGAGCGCGCGGGCGGAGTCCGAGACGGTGAATTGGAGGCTGGCGTGCATACAGCGTTGACGGCGATGCTGGTTTCGCCGCGGTTTCTTTTCCGAGTAGAGCTGCAGCCCGAGCCAGAAAATGCGGCTAGAATTGCGCCCGTGGACGAGTATGCACTCGCTTCGCGTCTTTCGTATTTTCTTTGGAATTCCTGTCCCGATGCAGAGCTTTTGAAGCTTGCATCGAAGAATCAGCTGCGCGCGAGGCTCGGCGAACAGGCTCTCCGGATGGTGAACGACTTCAAGAGCGATCGGTTTGTGAAAAATTTTGTGGGGCAATGGCTGCGGACACGCGACGCCGTCGAGATCCCGCTGCAGCCCCGGGTGATTCTCGGCGTGAAAACCAACGAAATGGCGGAAGAAATCTTCAACTATCGCGTGCGGGACGCAATGCGCACGGAGACAGAGATGTTGTTCGCGCATTTGATCAAACGCAACAGACCTGCTGAGGAGCTGTTTACAGCCGATTACACGTTTCTCAACCAGACGCTCGCAAAGTTTTATGAGCTCGATGTGAAAGCTGGCAAAGCTCACGAGAAGGTGGCGCTCCCCGAGGGCAAGCGGCCGGGAGGCATCCTCTCGCACGGATCTTTTCTGATCGTCACTTCGAACCCAACCCGCACATCGCCGGTGAAGCGCGGGCTGTTTGTTCTCGAAAACATGCTGGGCACTCCAACGCCGCCCGCGCCGCCCAACGTGCCCACGCTCGAATCCGCCAAAGGCCGCTCGGCCAAGATGACCATGCGCCAGCAAATGGAACTGCACCGCGGCGACCCCCTCTGCTCCTCGTGCCATGCGCGGATGGATTCCATCGGGCTCGCGCTTGAGAATTACGACGCCCTCGGCCGCTTTCATGCAGGGGACGGCGCCGTCCCCCTCGACACGGCTGGCACACTGGTCACCGGGGAGAAATTCGCGAATATCCAAGAACTTGCTGCCATTTTGAGCAGCACGCGCAAGGGCGACTTTTACCGCTGCCTCTCAGAGAAACTTCTCACCTACGCCATCGGGCGCAGCCTCGATTATTACGACACCCCAACCGTGCAGAAGCTCGTGGACACGCTGCGGGCGAACGGCGGCAGCATGCAGTCCCTCCTGCACGCGGTGATTGAGAGCGCTCCCTTCCAGAAAAGACGCGGGGACGGCGAGAAAGTTGCGATGGACTCGCGTCCACGATAGTCGCATGATTACCGGCCCCTCCCTCTCCTCCTGATTATGAAAGCCGCCAGAATGGATCGTCGTAATTTCATCAGGTCCGCCGGGCTTTTCCTGGCGCTGCCAAGCCTCGAGTCGATTCTGGGTGGACCCGCCCGTGCAGCCGACCCGCGCGTTGCGACCACTGCAGGTGGCGACCCATTGCGGATGGCTTTCGTGTACGCCCCCAATGGTGTGATCGGTGAGAATTGGTTTCCCAGCGGCGTCGGGGCTGAATATCAGCTCAACGCGAGCATGGAAGCGCTGGGCGATTTAAAGCAGGATTTCTCCATCGTTTCGGGGCTCGAGCATAAACATGGATGGGCTGGTGGCGATGGTGGTGGCGATCATGCGCGGGCGTCGGCGACGATCCTCACCGGTGCGCGTCCGAAGAAGACCGCGGGCGCCGATATTCGAGCCGGCGTGTCCGTGGACCAGCTTGCCGCGCGGCAGGTGTCGGGTTTGACGCGGTTCGCGTCGCTGGAGCTCTCGTGTGATGCGGCGCGCGCGGCGGGGGCGTGCGACTCGGGATATTCCTGCGCTTACCAACACAACATTTCATGGCGCTCCGAAACACAACCTGTCGGCGCCGAGTGCAACCCGCGTCTCGCGTTCGAGAGGCTTTTTGTGAGCGGCTCGGTCGCGAATGACGGGGTGCAGGCGGAACTGCGCAAAGCACGTGAAAGCTCCCTGCTCGACTTTATTGCCGAGGAGGCGAAGGCGATGGGAAAGCAGCTTGGAAGAAGCGACAGAAACAAACTCGACGAATACCTGACGGGTGTGCGCGAAATCGAGCAGCGCATTCAAAATGCCGAAAAGTTCGGCCCGCTGCCAACGGTCGGCGATGCGAAGCCTGACGGCATCCCTGCGTCTTACCGCGATCATGTGCGCCTGATGTTTGACATCCTCACACTCGCTTTCCAGACGGATTCCACGCGCATCTCCACGTTCCTGCTGGCGCACGACGGCAGCAACCGCAGTTTTCAGGAAATCGGCGTCTCCGAAGGGCACCATCATCTTTCGCATCACCAGAATGATCCGAAAAAGAAGGAGCTCATCTCGCGCATCGACAAGTTTTACATCGAGCAGTTCGCCCACTTTTTAAAGCGTTTGCGGGACACGCGCGAGCTGAATGGAAAATCCATTCTCGATAATTCGATGATTGTCTTCTGCAGTGGTCTCTCGGATGGCAACAAGCACTCGCACGACAACCTGCCTGTCATCGTTGCAGGAAGAGGTGGTGGAGCATTGCAGCCCGGAGCACACGTAAAGGTGTCGTCCCCGCAGCCCATGACAAATCTCTACATGAACCTGCTGCGTAGTTTCGGTGCGCCCGTCGAGCGCATCGGGGATTCCACTGGCTTCCTCGCCGAGGTCTAACCACACACCGCGCGCCGCGCTGCGCATCCTCACGTTCCCACCCCAAAACCGTCCTACACACAAGCAACCTTTCTTAAGTTTTGCCATGAACCGATTCCTCGCCCCCGCCGCACTGATTGTTTCCTCCGCGATGCTCGCCGCCCCCTCGCTCCGTGCGGCCGCCCCGTTCCCGATCCACGCGGGTGACCGGGTTTTGTTCATGGGTGATACGCTTCTCGAGCGCGAGGGCGCTGCCGCCGCGCTCGAAACCCGCATGGTGCGGCACTTCGCAAAGACGGCATTCATCAGCCGGAACCTCTCATTTAGTGCGGACCTTCCAACCGGCGTTTCCCGCGCCAGCTTCGATCCAGCCGCGACTGGAATGGAGCGCATTCGCACCCAACTGGATTTGGTGAAGCCCACGGTGGCCGTGCTCGGATTCGGCATGGCGGCAAGTCTTGAGGAGATGACATACAACGCGGGCGATCCCAACCTCAACCCTGATACAGACCGCTATGGCTTAGTGTTTACGGCTGCAAAGTTTAAAGCTGACCTTGCTGCGCTCATGGACGCAATCAACGCCTCGGCCCAAGGGGCGAAGGTGCGCTTTATTTTGCTCACACCGCTCAAGCACGAGGACCTGCGCGCGACACGCCCCGGTCTTCCGGATCCGGCGGCGCACAATGCCCTGCTTGTGCAGTACACGGCGGCCATCCGCGAACTCGCGGCTGAGCGCGGCGCGCAAGTGGTCGATCAGGCGGAGCTTTTGCAGGGCCCGGGAAAACCGCTTCTCACCGACAATGGAATCCATCCTTCAACCGAGGGACTTGAGCGCTGGGCGGATGCACTTGCACTCGAACTCGGTTGGAATGTGGACAGGGATTCCGCTCCCGATCAGGGAGGCAAACTCCGCGTGGCGCTCCAGCGTAGGAACGAACTTTTTTTTCACCGCTGGCGTCCTGCCAACCACACGTACATCTTCGGTTTTCGCAAACGCGAGCAGGGACGTAATGCGGTGGAGATCGAGCAGTTTGACGAACTACTGGTGAAGGCCGATGCGGCCATTGAGGCCATTAAGGCTGGCCGGCCCGAACCCACCATCCCAGGGCCGGGGCCAGATGTGCCTGCAGAAAAGCCGCTCGACGTCCCCGCTTTCGAATTGGAGGACGGTTTGCAAATCAGCCTCTGGGCGCAGAACCCGCTTCTTTCAAAGCCGGTGGAAATGAACTGGGACGCGAAGGGCCGTCTCTGGGTTGCCACCACGCCGATTTACCCGCAGATCCAGCCCGGCGCATTCGCAACCGACAAAGTCTTCATCCTCGAAGACACCAAGCACGCCGGAAAAGCTGACAAGACGACGGTGTTCACGGAAAATCTGCTGATTCCCACGAGCATCGAGCCCGAGCTCACGCCCGACGGTAAAAACGCGGCGTTCGTCGGCGCATCCACGGATTTGTTTCTGCTCACCGACACCGATGGCGACGGCAAAGCCGACCAGCGGCGCACTGTTCTAAGCGGTTTCGGCACCGAGGACACGCACCACACGATCCATACGCTTCACTGGGGCGTTGACGGCAGGCTCTACTTCAGCCAGAGCATCTACATTCACAGCCATATGGAAACGCCGTGGGGTGTCGTGCGGTTGAACAGCGGTGGCGTGGTCGCCTACGATCCGCGCACCGAAAAAGTCGAGGTCTTCGCGAAGGGGCTCGTCAACAACTGGGGCCATCAAACGAATGCCGACGGCCAATCCTTCCTCACCGACGGCGCTGGCAGCAACGGTCTGAGCTGGACTTTTCCCGGCGGCACGTTTGCGCCCTCCGAAGGCGCAAAGGGCACGATGCCGGGATCGAGCGCAGGATCGTATCCGAAGTTCTGCAGTCTCGAATTGATCCGCAGTCCCCTTTTCCCAAGCGCCTGGCAGGGTAACGCGATCACCTGTGATTTCCGTGCTCACCGCATCGTGCGGTTTTCAATCAACGACCTTTCGCTGGCGACGCCTGCGCGCAGTGGTTACTCCACGGGCGACCAGCCTGACGTGGTGCGCACCCCGGACCAAAGTTTTCGCCCGATCGATGTGAAGCTCGGGCCCGACGGCGCGCTGTATGTGGCTGACTGGACTAATCCGGTGATCAACCACGGCGAGGTGGACTTCCGTGACCCGCGCCGCGACAAGGTCAACGGACGGATTTGGCGCATCGCGCACAAGGACGGAAAACCCCTGCAATGGCAGTCGCAATGGGATCGCTCCACTCCGCAGCTTCTTGATTCGCTTCTCTCGGACAGCATGTGGGAGCAGCAGCAGGCGCGGCGCGTGCTGAGCCAGCGCCTCCGCAAGGAAGGCATGGCGGAAGTCGCGGCTTGGCAAAAGCGCATCAACTCGCCCGCTGCGGCGTTGCAGGCGGCGTTCGTGCGCGCGGCGGCTCTCGGACCGCAGGCGGCGTTGGATGGATTGGTCTCGCAGGATGCCGCGGCTCGCGCGTGGGAGTGCCGCTGGCTTGGGGCACTCGGCAAGAAAGCGGAACATCTCAAGCGGCTTGAAGCACTGGCCAAAGACGCTTCTCCGCGTGTCCGGATCGAGGCGATCCGCGCGCTCTCTCGGATGTCGTCCGATGCAGCCGCAGAGGCCATCGCATCGGCGAGTGAGATGCAACCCGCCGAGGATCCGCAGTACGCTTTCGGGTTGCGCCTTTCGATGCGTGAAGGCGCGAAGCCTTGGATCGCCGCACTTGGAAGCGGCGCGTGGAATTGGAAGGGACGCGAGGAAAAGCTCGAGGCGCGGTTGCAGGCTCTGGATCCGGCGGAGGCAGGGAAGGCGCTCTCGAAGGTGATGGCGGATCTCACGCTGCCAGCAGACGGTTCCGGCCCCTGGGCGCGTTTGATTGCGTACGCAGGCGGGCCGGGCGAAGCGGGCAAGCTGTGGGCCTCCGTCCAAAAGCTCGGGCCGCAGGCTTCCGCCGACGCAAAAGCGGTCGTGGCGCGCGGTCTTGAAAGCCTGCTCACTGCGGCGCAACGCGGAGTGAAGCCGGTGGGTGAACTGGGCGGCATCTCGGCGTTCACCGAGTCCGCTGATCCTGCGTTCGCGCGGCCAGCACTCACACTCGCGGGATTTTGGCACGTGCAGGCGCTTGCTCCTCAGCTCGGCAAAATCGCCGTGGGAGCAAGCGCACCGCTCCGCGCGGCCGCCTGGGAGGGCTTGCGCGCGATGGGCGCGGATGCGCTCGCTGAGGTGCGTACGCTGAGCGCCGCTGAGCAGGGATTTGACGTGCGCCGACAGGCGCTGGCGGTGATGGCGAAAATCCGCCCGGGCGAGGCGATCGGTCTTGCGGAGAATATGCTCTCGAAGGCGGCGGGGCAGGACCAACTGCTTGCCGTGTGGCGCACGCTTTCGACAGCCGATGTGAATCTCACCGAAAAAGTGGCGACCCAGTTGAAGGCTAAACTTACCCCTGAGGCTTCAGCGGCCGGGCTGCGCGCGGCGCAGGAACTTGGCGGCCGCGGCCGGAATCTTGTACAGGCATTTCGCAAGGACGCGCCCGATGCAGCCGCAGGATATTCCATCGATAAATGGGCAAAGCTTGTTCAGGAAAACGGTAATGCTGCGAAGGGTGAGCGCATTTACCATGGCGTTGCGATGACCTGCGTGCAATGCCATGCGATCGGCGGTGCAGGCGGTAAACTCGGACCGGATATGTCCACCATCGGGGCGAGCGCGCCGCTCGACTACGTGATCGAAAGTGTGTTGCAGCCCACGGCGAAGGTGAAGGAAGGTTATCATGGGGTTAGCTACACGCTCAGCGACGGCGGCGCCATCGTGGGAGTGCCGTTTGAGGAAAATGCGACTATGATCCGTGTGCGCGCACCCGGCGGCGTGGAACTCGAGGTGCCAAAGGCGAAGCTCAAAAACTCAGAGATCATCGGCTCTTTGATGCCAGCCGGCTTGATCGATGCGCTCTCGGAGGAGGACAAAATCCATCTCTTCGCATTCCTGGGTTCGGTGGGGCGTCCCGGCGCTTTTGACGCGAGCAACGGCGGTGTGGCGCGGGTGTGGCGTTTTACTGCGAGCGCGGATCAGGCGAAGTCCGGCGAAAATCTCGCCGCTGCGGCGCCCGCGTATACGCTTACCGACGGGAGGCTGCTGCCGGAGCACATGCAGATGCCGCTGGCAATGCTTGGTACGGCGAAGGAGATCTTCGGCGTGGCGCGCCTGCAGGTGCCCAAGGCGGGGCAGGTCAGTTTTGAGCTTTCCGGCGTGAAGCGTTGCTGGATCGACGGACAGCCAGTCGCGAATCCGCAGGAGAAACTTGCCCAGGAATTGAGCGCGGGTGTCCACACGTTTACTGTGGCCCTTGAGCGCGATGCGCTGCCGCCGACGGTGCGCGTTTCAACCGCCCAAGGCCGTTTCGTGACTCCGTGACGGGCGCTGGTTCTGCGGCGCCCTGCATGGATGTGATGCATTGGATCGCGGCAGCCGCACCCGCAAACAGCTCATTTACCTTCGCTCGCCCACTGTTTCATTAGGGCGATATTCCTTGCTACTTCCGGGTTGGGTTTGCGGCCCTGATAGGCAGCCATGTCCGCGTCGTAGCGAGACTCTGTTTCCGGTGTGCGGCCTTGGTCTTGAGTCTGCTCGATCCATTGCTCCAGCATTGAGCGGAGTTCGCCTAGCGTTTTCGAGTGCGCCGGATTCGCCGCGAGGTTGTGCACCTCCCATGGATCGGCGTCGAGATCGTAGAGTTCCTCGGGGGCCCGTGTTTCGGCAAACAAGAGGCGTTGCACGCTGTCGAGCTGCCCGGCGGCTGCCGCATCGCGAAGTGCGACCAAACACGGTTTGTGGTCTTTGTAATGGTTGGGCTGCAGGTGTGGACGTTGAGGCATGAAGTTTCTGATGTATTTCCAGCGCTCTGTGCGCACGCTCCGGATGCGGTCCACGGTTTCATCGGCCCGGTCGCGCGCGCTGAAGGTGGCGGCACGCCTTTTGTAGTCGTGGCCAAGGATGTCGCGCGCCTGCATGGAGGCGGGCTTCGGGATTCCCGCGAGTGCGAGCGAAGTTGCGGCTATGTCGATATGTTCAATCAGGTCTTTGCGCCGTTCGCCTTTTGGCAGGCCCGGTCCGCTGACAACAAATGGAATGTGTGTGCCTTCGTCGTATAAAAACTGCTTCCCGCGCCCATGGCTCACCCCATGGTCGGTGATGAAGAAAACCACGGTATTTTCAAGGAGGCCCTCAGTGCGTAAACGTTCCATCACCTCGCCAACATATCTGTCTGTAACGCGCACCGCGTCGAGAGTGGCAGCCCAGTCGTCCAGAATACCCTGTGTCCGCGGATAATAAGGCGGGAGCGCGAGGTGCTCGGTGGATGTCGCGCTTCCGAGCAGTTTACGAGCCTCAGCGAGCTGGTTTGGGACATCCCGAATCTTGCCGCCGAAAAGCTGGATCTGTGCAAAGAACGGCTGCCCTGCCTTGCGTGTACTCCAGTCAATCCCATCGTAGCTGTTTGGATCGTACTCGAAGTTATAGTCCGTTTTTCCTTTTCGTGACGCGGGATAAAACCCGCTGTTGGAAGTGTGGTATCCGGCCTGCTGAAAAAGCTGCGGCACGATTTTGACGCCGTCGGGCAGGTGGATTTTTTCGGAGCCAACGCCGCTACGGTGATGATGCGCACCAATAGTTGTCTGATACATTCCGGTGATCATCGCGGAACGTGAAGGCGAACAAATCGGCCCTGTCACGAATGCACGCTCAAACAACAACCCGTTCGCAGCAAGTTTGTCGACGTTTGGAGTCGCAATGGTTCTTTCGCCGTAGCATCCGAAGTGCGGGGACATGTCCTCCGCGATCAACCAGACAATATTTGGCCGCGTAGTTGTGGGGACTGCATTCTGGGCAGCAGCTGGCAAGGCTGCTGCTTTGAGTGCTCCTGCGCAAAGAAGCGAAAGAAAAGTAAACAGGCGATTCATGGTTGCGGTCTGGCTACGAGTTGCGAGAACCATTCGCGTAGCTTTTGGGTGGATGGGCGGTCATCGAGAAACATAGCGGTAGAGTGGGCGCCAAGACCCGACTTCACCCACGTCACGTTTGTCTTCATGACATTCATGACTTCTCGAAATTTACTCTCGGGATTGTCTGTCTGAAACACGGCCTGCCCTTGAAACCTCGCTGCGCGTTCGAGTGCACCCGGCATCGTCGCGCCATTCCATCCGTCGCCGTCATAGTGCTGGCAAGCGTGGAATCCTTTCCAGAGCGATGCGATTTGCGGGTTGCGCAGACCGATGTAACCGCAGGCGATCGCGCCGCGGGAGAAGCCGGTGAGCACGATGTTTTGACGGTCTCCCCCAAACCTTGCACACACTTCGTCCACCATCTGCACGGCGTATTGCGCTGTGTCGTCCGCGTTGCCCCAGCCGCTCTCGACGGGCCGTGGTGACAACCTGTTCACGAAGGGCATGCCTAGGCAGATCGCGTCCTTGCCCTTGGTCATCCCGTAACCCATCACACATTGCTCGGGCAATCCGGTGGAGTAGCACCCCGGCGTGAAGAAAAGGTTCCCTGGGAACTCCACAACCACCGGGTGCTTCGCGTTAGCGTTCCAATTCTCCGGTAAGTTTAGCACGCAGTACAAGCCGGCGGGCCCGTCTACTGGAAGGCGGTAGCGAACTCGTTTACCCGGTGCAGGCGCGTTTTCCTCGACGTTCGGCACATTTAAGCGGCCTTCGGGGCGCGTCCATGGAGGTGCGTCACCATGCGCGGCGAGTTTTCGCACCTCGATGGACACAGGCTTCGTAATCCGTGCCAAAAGACGCGGCGGCGCACCGGCGGCATCCGTCTGTTTTTCGCGTGAAACCGCTGGCTCAGACAGGATCACCTGAATCTGTTTGATAGCGTGTGGATTCAGCTTGGGAGTGCCGTCTGGGAAAGTCTCTCGCAGGTTGCAGCTGAACGTCCGTGTTTGGTGTGGAGCGACCACAGCGGTGTCTGTCACCGCTTCCCATCCATGGTCGCCGACCACCCACAGCATGACGCCCACTG
>JACCEC010863806.1_pt1 | contig 10051 bp, 9 predicted proteins | sample 7450121 | NCBI WGS metagenome assembly JACCEC01 (sample SAMN15323455, study PRJNA562643) | freshwater metagenome | isolation source: river surface water | place: USA:Blue River Watershed | collected 2017-08-18 | reverse complement strand
TTCTTATGGAAGGTCGTCAGCAAGGAAAAACTACAACTTCTGCTGCATACATTCTTTGGTATACTTTATTTCAGTCTAATAAGACAGTAGCCATTCTAGCCAACAAAGCCACAGCTGCTCGAGAAGTTTTAGATCGTTATCAAACAATGTATGAGTGTCTACCAAAGTGGATGCAACAAGGTGTTACTGGTTGGAACAAGGGTGATATCGAACTAGAAAATGGTTCAAAAGTATTCACCGCAGCAACTGGTAAGTCTGGTATTCGTGGTAAGTCTGTAAACTTACTATATGTTGACGAAGCTGCGATTATTCCAAACAATGTGGCTGAAGAATTCTTTACATCTGTTTATCCTACAATTTCTGCTGGTCAGACTACAAAGATTCTATTGTCTTCTACTCCGCTAGGTTACAATCACTTCTGGAAGTTTTGGACTGATGCCGAAAAGGGTCGTAACGGATTTGTTCCTTTGTTTATTCCATACTGGGAAATCCCAGGTCGTGATGAAAAGTGGGCAAACGAACAAAAAGCTGCTCTTGGCGAACTTAAATTTACACAGGAAGTTTTGTGTAACTTCTTGGGTTCTTCTTTAACATTAGTTCGTCCAGACTGTATCGCAAAGATGAGCCCAGATGTTATTATTCACCAAAAAGACGGATTAGATGTATATGTTCAACCACAAGTTGGACACTCATATTGTCTAGTAGCCGACTTAGCTAAAGGTGTTGGTGGAGACTATTCGGCATTCCAAGTTATTGATATTACTGAGATTCCTTACAGAATCGTAGCAAAATATCGTAATAATGAGATTAGCCCTCTGTTATATCCTAATGTGATCTACAAAGTAGGTAATGATTACAATAAAGCATGGGTATTAATGGAAACGAATATTTCTGAACAAGTTGCACATATTTTATACACAGAGTTAGAATACGATAATATTTTAATGGTCACCCGACACACTAACGGACAAATAGTTTCTGGTGGTTTCGGTGGCGGTAAAACACAACTTGGTGTGAATACCGATAAGAAAATCAAACGAATCGGTTGCCATAACTTTAAGGCACTAGTCGAAGAAAACAAACTTATCGTTAATGATGCAGACACTATATCCGAGATCTCTACTTTTATTGAAAGTAAGGGTTCTTATGAGGCGGACGAGGGATACCACGATGACTTAGTCATGCCTCTAGTCTTATTCGGTTGGTTAACTACCAACTCTTATTTTAAAGACCTAAATAATGTAAACCTAAGAGAAGCAATGTATAAGAAACAAATGAAGGCGATTGAAGAAGAATTGACTCCGTTTGGGTTTTATGACGATGGTGGTCCAGAAAAACCACCTTTAAACTTCTAGAAATCGTGCAAAAACTAAATAAAATGTAGACATAAACATTGTCTAGGTAAACACTTTATTAAACAAGGAGAATTACAATGCCGTTCCAATTATCTCCAGGCGTTGCAGTCGTAGAAAAAGATTTCACATCAATCGTTCCAGCAGTTTCAACTAGTGCTGGTGCGTTTGCTGGTACTTTCCAATGGGGTCCAGTTTTGGCTCCGACTAGAGTTAGCTCTGAAAATGAACTAGTTCGTATTTTTGGTAAGCCTTCAGATGACAATGCGCAGTCTTTCTTTACAGCAGCAAACTTCCTATCTTACACTAATAATCTTTTAGTGGTTCGTGCAGACACTGCAAATCATAGAAACGCTGTTGCGACTCAAACTGGTACTGTTACTGCAGTAGCGGTTGGAACTGCTGGTTCTGGCTATGACTCTGTTTCTGCTGCCCCAGCCGTGACTTTCTCTGCTCCACAGACTGCTGGTGGTGTTAATGCTGCAGGTACTGCAGTTCTATCTGGCGGTGCAGTTTCTGGTGTAGTTGTTGCTGCTGGTGGTACAGGTTACACTGCAGCAACTGTTACTTTCTCAGCACCTCAAGTTGCTGGTGGTACTACTGCAACTGGTACTGTTACTGTTTCTGGTGGTTCTGTGACTGGTATCGTTATTTCTAACGGTGGTTCTGGTTACACTGCTGCTCCGACTGTTACTATCGCTGGTGATGGTACAAATGCTGCAGCTGGTTCTGTTTCTATCTCTGGTTCTAGCATCACTGGTATCACTATTACCAATGCTGGTTCTGGTTACACTGCTGCACCTACTATCACTGTAGCTGCACCAGGAGGTGGCGGTACTACTGCTCTAGCCACTGCTACAATTACTGTTGGTGGTATTAAAATCAATAACAGCAATGATTATCTAACTTCATATGGTTCTGGTGAAGGTCTAGTTGGCGAATTCGCTGCAAGATTCCCAGGAACTCTAGGTAACTCATTACTAGTTTCTATCGCTGACTCTGCTTCTTATGCTGCATGGGCATACAAAGCTAACTTTGATGGTGCTCCAGGAACTTCTACTTACGCTGCTGGCGTTGGTGGTTCTAACGATGAACTACATGTAGTTATCGTTGACGAAGATGGTCTATGGACTGGTGCTCCAGGAACTGTTCTAGAAAAGTTCGCATTTGTTTCTAAAGCAAATGACGCAAAGCGTTCTGATGGCACAAACAACTATTACAAAGATGTAATTAACTCTCGTTCAGAATACATTTACTGGATGGATCATCCAGCATCTGGAACTAACTGGGGTACTGCATCTGCTGCTAAATCTTTCATTACTATCGGTTCTGCTGTGACTCGTTCACTATCTGGTGGTGTTGACGACTTAACTGCTACTGATGGTCAACTACAGACTGCATGGGCACTATTTGCTGACGATTCACAATACGACATCAGCCTATTACCACTAGGTAATGTTTCTGCTGCAGTTGCAACTTATGTTATCGGTGCTGTTGCCGAGACTCGTTTAGACTGCGTAGTATTTGCATCTCCAAGAAATGTTTCTACTGGTGACATTATCATCGGTTCTGGTTCTGCTGCTACTGATGCAATCGTTGCATACCGTAACGCTCTTCCATCAACTAGCTATGCTGTTCTAGATTCTGGCTTCAAGTATCAATATGACCGCTACAACGACAAGTATCGTTGGATCCCAATCAACGGTGACACTGCTGGTCTATGCGCAAGAACTGATTACCAAAATGACCCATGGTTCTCTCCAGGTGGTCTAAATCGTGGTCAGATCAAGAATGTTGTTAAATTAGCACACAACCCAAATAAGACAGACCGTGATGTGTTGTACAAAGCTGGTGTTAACCCAGTTGTTACTTTCCCAGGTGAAGGTACTGTTCTATTCGGTGACAAGACTCTATTGGCTAAACCAAGTGCGTTCGATCGTATTAATGTTCGTCGCCTATTCATTGTTCTTGAGAAAGCAATTGCTACTGCAGCTCGCTTCCAGTTGTTCGAGTTTAACGATGGTTTCACTCGTGCACAATTCAAGAACCTAGTTGAGCCATTCCTAAGAGATGTTCAAGGTCGTCGTGGTATCACTGATTTCGTTGTTAAGTGCGATGAGTCTAACAATACAGGTGCAGTAATTGATGCTAACCAATTCGTTGCTGACATCTTCGTTAAGCCAAATCGTTCTATCAACTTTATCACTCTAAACTTCGTTGCTGCTCGCTCTGGTATTAACTTCAGCGAACTAGGTGCGTAATTAGAGAATAAATAAGAGAGAACACAAGGAGAATTAAATGGCAAATATTGCTGATTTTAAAGCACAGATGATTGGTGGCGGTGCTCGTCCCAATCAATTCCGTGTAGAACTAACATTCCCTTCTTTCGTTACGCTAGGTGTTGTTGCTGGACAGCGTGCACAGTTTCTGTGTAAAGCTGCTCAGCTACCAGCTTCCACAATTGAGACTCTTCCAGTTCTTTATCGTGGTCGCCCAGTAAACTTCGCTGGCGAAAGAACTTTCCAACCATGGACTGTTACAATTTACAACGATACTACTTTTGGTATCCGTAATGCATTGGAACAGTGGCAATCTGGTATTCAGAACTATAATACAACTAATGGTCGTACTAATCCTACTGACTATCAAGTTGACCTAATGGTTCATCAACTAGATCGTAACGGTGCTATCATCAAATCTTATAAGTTTGTTGACGCATTCCCAACTGCGATCTCTGCTATTGGTTTAGATTACGAGCAACAAAACGCTATTGAACAGTTTGATGTAGAGTTCCAATACAACTTCTTCACATCAGAGACTGGTGCAGCAGCTGGATTCGGTGTCAATGTTTCTATCGACACTCCAGTTGGTTCACTACCTCTATAATATCATTAAGGTTACATTATGCAATTGTTTGGCTTTGAGATAAAGCGTAAAGATGACAAGGCACTACCTAGTGTTGTGCCTCCGTCAGCACAAGAGACAAATGCCACCGTAGTAAACACTGGTGTAAATGCTGGTGGGTACTACGGCATGGTCATGGATCTTGAAGGTATCATCAAGAACGAAAACGACCTTATTCGTCGTTATCGTGAGTGTGCGCAATATTCTGACTGTGATGCAGCTATTGAAGATATTATCAATGAAGCAATCGTTACAGATGAAACACACAAGTCTGTTGAAATTAAGCTAGATGATGTTCAGGTTGGCGAGCCAATCAAAAAGAAAATCAAACAAGAGTTTGATAATATTTGCAAAATACTAAAATTTCAAGATCGTGCACATGAAATTTTCCGTTCATGGTATGTTGACGGAAGATTGTATTATCAAATTCTTATTGACGAAAATCGTGTTAAGGATGGTATCGTAGAACTACGCTACATTGATCCTCGTAAGATTCGTCGTATTAAAAACATCCGTAAGGAAAAGACTCCACAGGGTGTTGAGGTTGTTAAAGATATTGAAGAATATTATCTTTACAACGACAAGGGTATCACTGAACAGACAACACATGGTGTTAAGTTATCACTAGACTCTGTTGTTTATGTTCCTTCTGGTTTTAATGACCCGAACACTGGTATGTCTCTTTCATACCTACACAAAGCGATTAAACCAGTAAACCAATTAAAGATGATCGAGGATTCCTTGGTCATTTATCGTATTTCTCGAGCACCAGAGCGTCGTATATTCTATGTTGATGTTGGTAATTTACCGAAGCTAAAGGCTGAACAGTATGTTTCTGATATCATGAACAAGTTCCGTAACAAGATTGTTTATGATGCAACTACTGGTGAGACTCGTGACGATCGTCGCCATCTATCAATGATGGAAGATTTCTGGATGCCTCGTCGTGAAGGTGGTAAGGGTACTGAAATTACTACACTTCCAGGTGGCCAGAATCTTGGTGAAATTCAAGACATCGAGTATTTCCAAAATAAATTATATCACGCATTGAATGTTCCTGTTAGCCGTATGCAACAGCAACAAGGTTTCTCTATTGGTCGTTCACAAGAGATTAATCGTGATGAAATCAAGTTTAATAAGTTTGTTATTAGACTTCGTAGAAAATTTACAGTATTATTCAATGATGCACTTCGTGTTCAGTTAATTGCTAAAGGTGTTATCCGCCCAGAAGAATGGGATGATATCGGACATGATATTAAGTATGACTTCATTGAAGACAATCACTATGCAGAAATGCGTGATTCTGAGTTGATTCAGTCTCGTGTATCATTACTTCAACTTATTGATCCATATGTTGGTAAGTATTACTCAATGCAATGGGCTAAGAAGAATATCCTCCGTATGGACGATGATGATATTGAAGAGATCGCTGAGCAGATTGGTGAAGAACAAGAAATGGCTCTTCAGATAGCGACTCAACAAGGACAGATTCAAGCAGCAATACAACAACCTGCGATGGATGCTCAAGCTGAGATGCAGCAACAACAAATGCAACAGCAAGCTAGTGCACAACAACAGGCACCAGTAGAAGAACAACAAGCTGAGGACGAGCAACAATCTCAAGAAGATAATGCTCCAGCTAAACAAGACACAAAACAGAAGAAGTCTAACACCACTACTAAATCTAGTGGTTGGCCAAATTAATAGGAGAATATCATGAACGATACAGTATTAGCATTAGTGGATGCGATTAAAACAGGCGATGCAACAACTACAGAGAATGCATTTGCTGCAGCTATTGGCGAAAAGATTACAGCAAAGATTGAAGATATGCGTCAATCTATCTCTGCAAATATGTTTAAAGTTGCAGAAGAACCTACTCAGAATGTAGAAGAACCAACAGAGTAATATGCAATTTAAAGAGTTCATTGCTAAGTTTAAAGATTCTGGTACATTTAGTATCAGATCCAACACACCCTCTTTGGAGGAGCAAGCGAAAAGAGAACTATACGAAGAACTATCTGATAAGACAATCGCTAATATTATTAAAGAGCACCACGATATTAAAGTTACTGATACATTAGTAGAATCATATAAACAGCTTGCTTCTTCAACTATATTTTCAGTTGATCCAGTAGTACAACAAATTCGCTCTCTAAACAAATTAGATCGTTTGGTAGAAAATAAGTTACATTATGTTCTTAATGATGAGAGCATTGTAGCAATTGATACACGAACTCAAGACAAACTAAATAATCTATTACAGAATCAAACAGAAGTAATTGAGTACATGCGTGAGTCTAAAGATAACTTTTTGTATGTGCTAGAAAAATTAGAGGAAAACTAAAATGGCAATGACATTCACAACTGTCAAGAATACTAATCAGGAGACTGTGATTCACTTCACATCTTCAGCTGCAGAGTCTGGCACTATTACTATTGCCAATCTAACTGCATCTACACAAGCAAGAAACTCAGATTCTCCAGTAGTAAATATTGTTAAGTGGAGTGTTTCTGGAGAGCTTGGTTCAAAAGTTACAATCAACCGTAATAGCAAAATCGTTATTGCATGTGCACCAGAAAATGCTCCATACATGGAAGCTAACTCTTGGGGTATTCCAATCAACAACGACAACACTTTTGATGTCGTTGTTACTAATGGTGCTGCAAAAGATGTTTCTGGGTTTTTAGTATTGCGTAAAGTGGCTGGTTGGTCAACCAAAGTCGAAACTGCTACTTATGGTGCATATGACGACGAAACTCAAGTAGGTGCATAATGAAACTAATCAGAGAAGATCTACACGAAGCCAAACTTATCGTTGAAGATAAAGGTCTTGGCAAAGGTAAAAATTATTTCATTGAAGGTATTTTCCTTCAATCAAACCTTGTTAATCGTAACAAGCGTATGTACACTGAAGAAGTGATGGACAAAGAAGTTGCTCGTTACTTACAGGAACAGGTAAAAACTAATCGTGCTTATGGTGAGTTGGGTCATCCAGACACACCAAGCATTAATCTTGACCGAGTATCACACTTAATCGTTGACCTTCGTAAAGAAGGAACAAACTATATCGGTCGAGCAAAAATCCTTGAAACCCCAATGGGTCAAATTGCTCGTGGTCTATTAGATGGCGGTGCAAATCTTGGTGTTTCTAGTCGTGCACTTGGCTCACTAAAAATGAACGAAGATGGCGTCAATGTTGTACAAGACGATTTCATGCTCTCTACAGCAGCTGACATCGTAGCCGACCCTTCTGCTCCAGATGCGTTTGTCCGTGGTATCATGGAAAACAAGGAGTGGACATTTGTTGATGGAAAGTTCGTGGAAAAACATATTGAGGAAGTCAAGACAATCATTAAAAAGGCTTCTTCCAGAGATCTACAGGAAGCTAAGATTGTTGCTTTCGCAAAGTTTTTGAGTAAAATCAAATAAATAATAAATAATTTAACAGAACTATTCCAGTTAGGAGAATATAGATGTCAATCGAACAAAAAATTGCAGAGATTTTAGCGGAAGCTAAGATTCACGGCTCTGAAGGTGGTAGCAAGTCTACTAAAGAAAACGCTGGTGCTGGTGATCAGTCTCCAGTTCGTCAGGGTGATGCTGTTCCAGCACAAGGTGAAAACCAAAACCCAGACAACAAGCGCAACGATGTACAAGACGAAAAAGATGCTGAGAAAGCACCTACTGGTTCTATGAACCCACACAACGGTGATCAGTCTCCAGTTCGTCAAGGTAATGCTGTTAAAGGCATGAAAGAAGACATGGATGCGTTGTTTAATGGCGAAGAGCTAACAGAAGAATTTAAAGATAAAGCAGCAACAATTTTCGAATCAGCAGTTATGGTTCGTGTAAATGAAGAAGTTGCTCGTATCGAAGCAGAATTCGAAGCAAAGCTAGAAGAAGCTGTTGCGCAGAATACAGAGGGTCTTGTTGAAAAAGTTGATGGATATCTCGGCTATATTGCCGAGCAGTGGATGGCACAGAATGAAATTGCCCTAGAGCGTGGTATCAAGTCTGAAATTCTTGAGAGTTTCGTGGCTGGTATGAAAGGTCTATTTGAAGAGCACTATATCGATATTCCTGAAGAGAAATACGATGTGCTTGGCGAAATGGAAGAAACTATCTCTGAATTAGAAGAGAAGTTAAACGAACAAGTTGCTGCTAATGTTGAATTAGCAAAAATGATTTCTGAGCAAAAGCGTCTAGAAATTATTGCAACTGCTACTGATGGTCTAACTGACACTGAAGTAGAAAAGTTTAATGCTCTTGCAGAGGAACTATCATACGAAGACGCTGAGTCTTTCGAGAAGAAAGTTCAGACTATCCGTGAAAACTATTTCACTAAGAAAGCAGCAACAATTGTAGAGTCTGTTGTTTCTGATACTCCAGTTGAAACTTTAACTGAAGAGAAGAAGCCACAAGTTGATTCAACAATGACTGCTTATCTATCAGCATTGAACAAATCTTTTAAATAAGGAAATAAAAACATGACTACTCGTCAACAATTAATGGAAAAATGGGCACCAGTCCTAAATCACGAAGGTGCACCTGCGATTAAAGATCAATATCGCAAAGAAGTTACTGCTGTTCTTTTAGAGAACCAAGAGCGTGAAATGCGCAAGCAACAAGAAGCTCTTTTCGAAGCAGCTCCTACTAACGCAGTTGGTTCATACCCAGACGCAGGTGGTATGGCTAAGTTCGACCCAGTTCTAATCAGCTTGGTTCGTCGTGCAATGCCTCAGTTGATCGCTTATGATGTTTGCGGTGTTCAGCCAATGACTCAGCCAACTGGTCTAATCTTCGCAATGAAGAGCCGTTATGGTACTATGGACGGTAACGAAGCTCTATTCAACGAAGCTGATACTGACTATTCTGGTACTGGTACTCACTCTGGTGCTTATGACTTCGGTGGTTCTGAGACTACTGGTTCTGCTCTAGCAACTTCTGCAGCAGAGCGTCTAGGTCAAGGTGGTACTGGTGATGGTTCATTCGGTCAAATGGCATTCTCTATCGAGAAGGCTTCTGTTACTGCAAAGACTCGTGCTTTGAAGGCAGAATACTCTATCGAACTAGCACAAGACATGAAGAGCGTTCATGGTCTTGATGCTGAAGGTGAACTAAGCAACATTCTTTCTACTGAGATTCTTGCTGAAATCAACCGTGAAGTTATCCGTACAATCTACAAGACTGCTAAAGCAGGTGCTGCAGTTGGTACTGCTACTGCTGGTACTTTCGACCTTGATGTTGACTCAAATGGTCGTTGGTCTGTAGAAAAGTTTAAGGGTCTAATGTTCCAAATCGAGCGTGAAGCTAACGCTATTGGTCAACAGACTCGTCGTGGTCGTGGTAACATCATCATCACTTCTGCAGATGTTGCATCTGCTCTAGCGATGGCTGGTGTTCTTGACTATTCTTCTGGTCTATCTGGTAAGAACGATCTTACTGTTGACGACACTAGCGCAACTTTTGCTGGTGTTCTAAACGGCAAGTACAAAGTGTATATCGATCCATACACTTCTAATGTTTCTGCTACTCAGTTCTTCGTTATGGGTTACAAGGGTCAGTCAGCATTTGATGCTGGTCTATTCTATTGCCCATATGTTCCTCTACAAATGGTTCGTGCTGTTGATCCAAACAGCTTCCAACCAAAGATTGGTTTCAAGACTCGTTACGGTTTAGTTGCTAACCCATTCGTCAACCTAGACGATGGCGCAGCAGGTGCAGACAATCTAACTGCAAACGCAAACTACTACTACCGTCGTGTTAAGGTTACCAACCTAATGTAATCGAC
>JACCEC012286606.1_pt1 | contig 10054 bp, 30 predicted proteins | sample 7450121 | NCBI WGS metagenome assembly JACCEC01 (sample SAMN15323455, study PRJNA562643) | freshwater metagenome | isolation source: river surface water | place: USA:Blue River Watershed | collected 2017-08-18 | reverse complement strand
ATTGCAAGGCAAGTGATACAAAATAGTGCAGATTTCATTTGATTAGTTTATTGATTTAAGTGTGACAACTATTTCATCATCTTTATACTCAACATTTGTAATTCTTGTTCCATACAAAAGTGATTGATTGTCATGATGAATTGTAGTTTTTATTCTGTGACATTTATCACATAATAACTGACATTTTTTTGCTTCCTCTACTGCTTCATCAAATCCTCTGGTATAAAGAATTGTGGTAACATTTCCTTTTTTATTATGTTTATCTAAATGGTCAAATTGTAAGTTATCAGTTGAACCACAAGCATTACAACAAGCACCAAATTGATTTAATAATTTTTGCTTTTTATCTTTATTATATTGATTTGCAATTTCTTGCAATTCTTTTCTTTTACTTTCTCTCCATTCTTGTTTATATTTTCTATGTTGTTCTCTTTGTTCTGCTGTTAGATTTGCCCATTTATTCTTTCTGTATTGTTTTGCAACTTCTGGATCTTTGAATGGCATAATTTATAGTAAGGAAACTTCCATTATTATTTATGGAAGTTTCCCACATTTTTACTTATACAAATACGAACCAGCCCAATCTGCTCTTTTATACATTTGTTCCCTTGAAGAATCTTCAAGGAGATTATACCTTACCCCATTCAGTGAAGGACTACGCCAATCTTTTGGTTTGTAGACATCACCAGTATTCAGGTCAACAAAGGCATGTGCACTACGTTGTCCACTGTAAGAGGTAGTATGAATGATTTTAGCATACTTTTTACCTTTAACATAAGTGAAATTGTCAACACCTTCACCCATGCACAGTTTATCAATTTGTTCTTTGTGCCAATCTACATTCTCACCTTTTTCAATGTATTGCCTATGATGAGCAATACAAGAGTCTTGATAATTGGTACGCAGAACATTGCAGAACTGTTCAATCTTGTCAATAACTTTTTGAGTCATTTCAGTTGAGTTTTTCATCATGCTTACAGCATACCATGCCCAAGGGCACTTTGGAAAAAATAGCGACCAGTTCTACAACTGGCACAAGCACTATATTTTGTGGAGTCAGATAATGTTCAATTTTTATGGAAGATTTCACAAGAGTTTGACAAGTCATAATCCGACCCATCTTGAATTGATGCAGAAACATTTACAATCTGTTTTGCCTTATACAAAAGGGTTTCAAGATTTTCTACAATTTCATTCAAACTATCCTCAGTTTCATTTGTGAGGATGTTTTGTATAACATTAAAAGCTAGTTGTGCTTGTTGTGTTATCATTTTACTTTATATTTTTTCTTTAGGACTTTTAGTGCCTGTTTTCTTGATTTAATTTTACCTTTGCATGTTCCTTTGTTATTCTTTTGTTTACCTGAGTTGTGTATCCAATTAGGTGTGTTCATTGTTCTAAAGTATAGCAGGCACACCTGGAATCGAACCAGGGACATTCGCTTAGAAGGCGAAGGTTATATCCTCTTAACTATGTGCCCAAGAATAAAGGGCTCAATGCCCCTATTTATTATCAGAACTCAATAGGATCAAGAGTTGCAACACCAAGACATTCTTCAATCTTGGGAGATTCAACATACTCATATCCACTGGTAACAGCATCAAGAATTGCCATGATTTCATCACCAGTTTTACCACGACGAAGAGCAGCAATCATCAGTTCAGTAGACATAATAAAGAGGAAACAAAGTGAACAAAATTGTGTAACTTTAGGGCAAACACATTCCCATCAATCAATCAGTAAGTCCTATGCTTACTTTTTCATCATCATCCTCATCTGGAAGATTATAAATGAGTTGATAAAAATCATCATACTCAACACCAAGATAAGATGCAAAATCTTCTAAATCATCATGCAATTTGCAGGTGTCAATCATAGTTCTCAACCTTTGATGTAATACATCATAGCACAGAAACTTAGGTTTGGGGACTATAGTGTGCCAGTTCTACAAGTGTCCACCAGACATTAGATTACCTCAATTTCAGCAAGTTTCTTCTTATTACGCAGTTCAGTGATAATGATTTGCAGTTCAATCACATCTTGCCTACAATCCTCAACATCTTCACTCAAAATTTCATATTGATAAGAACTCCTACATTTTTTGAGTTGCTTACACAGTTTATCATACCTTTTCTTTGCTTCTTTAAGGTCTTTTTCGTACTCTTGAATGGTTTTATAGTTCATTTGATGTAAGGACTATTGAAATAACGACGAAAGGCAGTAACAAGAATAATGGAAGTGCTAAGGACACCAACCAAACCAAGGAAGGTAACAGCATCACCAGCAAAACTGTATGTATTGGGCATTTGATTTTTGAATTACTTGGTTACTGTAGCAGATGAAAGTGTGGAAGTCAAGACCTAGTGGACACTATTGCCACTGTCCACGCTGCACCATGATTTTGCGAATTTCGGTATAAGCAAACTTCTTGAGTTTGGGATCAGTTGTAGTATCAAATACCTGAAACATTTTTTTCAGATATTCATCTTGAGTAGTGATATTAACCACCTTTGCTTTAGTCACACCAAGTCCAGAGATAGGAGAACCTGCTTTAGTTTTAGGACGACCAAAGTTTCCAGTTACATTACCCTGAGTACGAAGTTTAGGTTTGATTTTAGACAGGTTGGAAGTGGCAAAGTTCATTTGTTTTTCATTCATACAAGTATGATAGCACAGAAAATGGCACTATGGGGGTTGCCTGTGCCACTTCTCAAACTGTCTCCTCAATGACCCTTTGAATGTCATCTATGGCACTCTGGAGTTTGTTATACAATCTGTTCAAACTCACTTTACCATTACTCTCCATGATTTTCTGTTCTTTCTTAGACAAAAGTTGAAGTGCAGTTTGAAGTGCACTCAATTCATCAAGATTTAGTCTCACAAAATCTTCTGTCATTTGTTCATTTGGAGTGTAGGAACAGGCATACCACCTTCAATCATTTTCAATCTCCAAGAATACCAGACCTTGCACTATCCACACCATCACTCCAACCATCATTATATCCTTCCTGATATTCAATTTCCATAACCTTAGCAGCAAACCTCATAGCAACCTCACGGAATGCGTTGTTCATAGCACCAATCATATCGGGAGACATACCAAATTCAGTTCCGTCTTCCCAGAGTTCCATTAGTCGTTGGTCAGTCATCAGGTGTCTCTGTGTATGAAAGTATTATAGGGCATCCAGCAGGGAATAGGAGGTGCCTTGTGCCAGTTCTCAAAGTGTCACCTTACTAACCATTCTAAAACCTTTATGTTGTTTATATTTTCCAGTAAAAGAGGGATTTTCACCCTCCTCCTGACAGATTGCGGTCAAATCAGGTATTATTATTTATTTCCTATCATAAGAAAGAGTTGGCACGGGAAGACCATTTTCAGTGGGAACATAGATGGTCACATTACCATTTTTGCTACCATCTTCCAGTCCTGTGATATACAGATACTGAAGATATTCACGATTATCTTTCAGACTATCACCAATGATTTGGTTTGCCTTAGCAACACCATTAGCACGGATAATCTCAGCATCAGCAAGTTGTTGAGCACTATCTTTCTTTGCTTGTGCTTCAAGAACTGCTACCTGGCGAGTATATTCTGCTTTCTGGAGTTCTGCTTTACCTGCCAGTGATTGTTCCCATACATTGTATTGTGGACCACCAATGAATACAATGGCAGCAAATACACCTACACCAAGAGAAATCCAAGCAGTAGTAGGGGCAATAAATCCATTTTGTTGTTTCATTTTACAATTCTCCAGTGTTGGTCATTTACTTTATCAATCCAAAAGAAATATCTCTTACTAATTGATGCAAGAAACATTTGTTTATCATTTTCTTGTTCCACATAGCAACCATGAAGACTATCCATCATGTTTGCAAACCTATTTTTTGCTTTATTTGAAATAGGCTCAACATTCACCATTTTACGTTTCACTTTAGTTTGCATCAATTAACTCCACAAAAAGACCACCAGGGTTGATCTTCACCTACAGTATCATCAAATGTGTAAATGTATTCACAGCAACAACCAGAAGCATACTTATACAGTTGTTGATATGTTTTGAAGTGTTTAGGATAGATTGTATCCTCATCAGTTTCACCCCTTTCATGGTAATAAAGAGGTTGAGCATCACGAGTATTGGAATACTTATAAGTACCATCTTCATTCCTCACACTATTACCATTCTCATCATCCATGAGTTCACTGTCCCATGTATTTGTAGTTTTGAGTGAAGACATATCACCACCATCAATCAGATCAACAACCTTACTGCGTGCCTGATAATCTTCTTTCAGGATCTTACCATTGTGCTCAGGATAACCATCCCAGTGACAATACACACCAGAATAGGTATTGTCTTTGTGCTTGATACTAATGAAACTGCGAGTTCCCATGATTTAATTGTGATGACTTGGATAGTATAGGGCATCAGGGGCAGCACAGCAAGGGGTGCTGTGCCACTTAGGCAACTGGCACAGTGGGTTTCTGATAGTATGCAGAAATCACAAGATCATCCCAATCAGTAGGAAGAACTGCCAGACGATGATGCAGATGATTTACACCAGAAACCTGATACTCACTATCTTTCAGATCATCAAGAATATGAGACAGTTTCTTGATTTCTTGATGAGTTTGTGGTTTACGAAGTGCTGCTTTGTTGTAGTAATCTTTGCGTTGAGTCCTAGACATGATTTCCTCAGCAACAAAAGTAGAATAGCATGGGTTGGGGGCATCCACAAGCCCCTGTGTGCCACTTAGGCAACTGGCACACTGTTGTTGTTTTTATTCTCCAATTGATGCAATCTTTCTTGAATTACATCAATAAAATCTTGTTCTGACCATGTATTTAAAATAGATTCAACTGGATCTTGGTCATCCCATTCTATAGTAAATGATCCATCTTTTTCTTCAGTTACTTCAATCATGATAAAACACTCCTAATGAAATTTTTATCTGGTTCAAGACTACTTCTATTTTTTAAGACATGACCATCAAATCCATCCATTAACCATACACTCCTACCATCATTCCAAGCAGTTTGCAATCCCCCAACATTTGAAGAAAGTGCCCAGGCATGATCTGTATCCAGAACCTGTGGACCCCTAAATCCAGGGATTTTACTAACTCCACCTGCTCTTGAGGAATTACTTGGTGCAATCCAATCAGCACCAACTTTAGTTAACCAAGATTGATCTGTATAAACACTGACAGCATAAGAAGCACCAACTGGTTTATCTGTCCACTTCTTGACCCAGGAGATAACTTTCTTCTGGAACCAAGAAACACTATATCTATGAAGTTCATTTCCAACCTCATAGATTACATTATTATAAGGTTCAAGAGTTTCTACAACTTTTTTCACATGGGCACGTTGGTATTGATTCCAAGGTCCTTTTGTGTGAATATATTCTACACTTTTTGGTCCATCTTTTAAACCATTGAAGGGGTGATTCTCCCATCCTTGAGGGAAATAAGCATTAAAGGCATGGTCAAATAATACAACACCAGTTACAATATCTTTTTTATTTGCTTCTGCTACAACTTCTTCAAGCCTCTTATAATATCTTTTATTTAATGATCCATCATCTTTCCATGGCACATTACTAACTTTCACAACACCAGAGGAATTGCTTCCCCAGGTAGATTGGTTTAATACCATTCCACTTGTTTCCACTGTCCACAATCTAGTAAAATTACCAGTGAGTTGATCTACATTAACTGTTCTACCATTAAATGACTGAACAGTGTTCCAAGTATGATTTCCTGCTAATTGCTTATTATTTCCATCAACATAAAAATTTGATTTTTTTATACTTATCATGAGCACATGGATTTGAAGTCATACTTATATATTTAATTAATCACATAAATTAATTTCAATTAAATGCCAAGTTGTTCTGGGGACATTTGTGTGCAGACTTGATATTGATTACCTTCTTCATTTGTATGACGAATACACTCTTTCCAACGTGGGTCTTTAGTTACATTGGGATAACCAGTTCCCCAACTATACCATTTATTTACATGAGGGAGGTACACTTTCACTGAGTACAGAGACTTTGAGTAATCAAACCATGCCCTACAAGGCGTTCCATCAAAGATTTTTCCTCGATTATTATAATAAACATTACATTTTGTATCCCGATAGTTTGCTTCTGTAGCATACACGGGAATGGAAGCAAAAATAGCAAGAGCAAAAATGATGTTTTTCATTTGATTTAGTTGCTTATGAAAGTATTATAGGGCATCAGGCACCACCCCACAAGGGGTGCTGTGCCAGTTCTTCAAGTGGTCTCATCTTCGATTCTTCTTGCTGATAAGACTTGATGATTAGACCTTGAATGTAGATGATTGCTTCCTGTGGCACCTCGTAATCGGATTCATCGTAAAGGTTTTTATAAATCTTATACCAATACTTTGCACCTTGAGGAGTATCGTTCCAAGTAAAAGATTGGCTTAGATCGTAACGACTAAACTCTTCTAGAAACTTGATGCAAGCATCCCGATTAAACTCATCAAGTAGTTTATTTTCTTCTTCTTTAAGTCGTTGAACTTCTTTTTGAAGTTCAGCGATCTTGGACTCAAGTTCCTGATACTTTTTCATTTAGATTCAAACTGCTGTTGATAAGACTTGATAACTAGACCTTGAATGTAGATGATTGCGTCTTGTGGCACCTCGTAAGAATCGGACTCATAAAGGTTGACATAAATCTTATGCCAATAATCTACCCCCTGAGGAGTATCTCTCCAATAAAAAGATTGGTTTAGATCCCAATAAATAAACTCTTCTAGAAACTTGATGCAAGCATCCCGATCAAAGTCTTTGGGTAGTTTATTTTGTTTTTCTTCTTCTTTAAGTCGATCAACTTCTTTTTGAAGTTCAGCGATCTTGTTTTCGAGTTCTTGATACTTTTTCATTTCGATTCGTGTAGAATACGGATTTCTTTGGTGATTTGGTAAGTCATTTCAGTTGTCCTCCCGAAAAGAAATGGTATTCTCAATATTACCATTAATCATTTGATAAAAGACATCTCTGGCACAAGAACGACAAAAAACATCATACATTACCTGTGTGGGTTCTCCTTCTTGTCCTCCAGTTTCTTCTTGCCACATTTGAAGAAAATCCTCTACTGAAAGTGTATAATCGGCAAGATATGCTGTTTTGGGAATAATGGGGTTGTTCATTAGGTGTCTGTGTGTATGAGAGTATTATAGACCAAAAGAGGCACCTATGGAGTGCCCCTGTGCCAGTTCCTCAGGTGTCCAGAAGTGCCTTGACTTCTTCCTCAAGTTCTTTAATCCTGAGGTCTTTATCACCTTGAGGTTCTTCTTTATCTTCAAGAATGGTTCTTTTTAGATTAGCACCCTCAAGGTTAGCACCCACAAGGATAGCACCCTGAAGGTCAGCACCCTCAAGGATAGCACCCATAAGGTTAGCACCCACAAGGTCAGCATTCACAAGGTTAGCACCCTGAAGGTTAGCACCCTTAAGGTCAGCATACCTAAGGTCAGCATTCACAAGGTTAGCATTCACAAGGTTAGCACCATCAAGGTTAGCATTCACAAGGTCAGCATTCACAAGGTTAGCACCCTGAAGGTTAGCACCCCAAAGGTTAGTAACCATAAGGTTAGCATCCTCAAGGTCAGCATTCACAAGGTTAGCACCCATAAGGTTAGCACCCTCAAGGTCAGCATTCACAAGGTTAGCATACCTAAGGTCAGCACCCTGAAGGTTAGCATCCCAAAGGTTAGCACCCTCAAGGTCAGCATAAGGTTTGATTTCGTAACCGTTGACTTTCATTTGATTTAGTTGCTTATGAGAGTATTATAGGGCATCTGGTGCCCCTGTGATGTTCCCTTGTGCCAGTTCCTCAAGTGTCCCAAGGACTTTTCCTTTGTAAAATTTTCTTTAGACTTTCTATTTGTTCTGGGTCTGGTGGTTGATTTAATTTTTCTACAAGGGCATCATAATTTTCTCTAGGTAGCACAATCGTTTCAGGTTTTGCTCCAAAGTATTTGATACACTTTTGCTCATATCTCCAAGATTTATACCTATACCATAAAGATAAAAAAAAGTTTATCATTATTTAATCATAATAAGTATTACAATTCCCGTAATTGATATAATAAAAGAATAGTTCTCTCAGTCTTTCTTCATCTTCAAATCCGTGAATATGAGGATACATTAGGTTTGACCAACTATAAACACAGTATTCAAACAAATGAATTGAGGTGTAAATGTTCCACTTTCTCCAAGTGTCTTTAGGCATTTTTGCTATCATCAAAGTAGCAAAGTGCATTGAGAGTTTCCATTCTTACAATCTCTTGAAAACATTCACCAAGAGTATCGGCAGTTCCAGAAAAATGGTCTATGTGTTCTGGACCAGTTTCAAGTCCCCAACGAAACTTTCCAGTTCCATTACAATCTTGTTCAATTTCAATTTTCATAGTTTGGGTTGCTGTGGGTCTTGATACCATATTTTATCATAGCACAACCAGGGCTCTGTTTTATGTTCCATCGTTGCCATCCAATGAACCCCATTTTCATCAGTTGCATCCAGATAATGAATACGTGTCTTAGGGTCAATCGTTCTGGTGATTTGTACGAATTTTACTTTTTCAGTCATTTGTTATCCTCAATAATCAGGCAGTAACGACACTGAAAAATAAACATTTCCTTTTGCCAAGTTTTCTTTACACCATCCTCTTCCCAAGAATACACAACATCCCATTCATAAGGATTTACACTTCCATAATAATTGAAACCCTCAACAGTCACATAACCTTTGGAACCATCTGCCCGTGCCCAACGAGACCCAACTTGGATTTCGTGTGGTTTGAAGAAATGACGGACAACTGCTGTATGTTCGTTGATGATTTCAGTTTCGTAGTCCATCAGTTCTTAAAGAGTTTGTTAATTGCGTCTGCGATTGCGAGTGCTTCTTCTTTATCCATACAGATATGATGGTCTCTTTCACCATCACCCCAAACAGAGATAGTGCAACCAGGACACCCCACATCAATATGAGTATCTTCCACGGTATACCAATAATCTTCGTGTTGTTGAATACGGATTTGAGTGCTGATGTCCATAAGAGGTGTTCTCTGTGTGTATGAGAGTATTATAGGGCATCTGATACCCCTGTGGAGGGGTCAGTGTGCTAGTTCTTCAAGTGGCACCAAGAGATTATGATATACTCAACATCACGGTAAGATTCAGAAATGCGATAACGAACTTTGTATCCATCATCCTCCAGAACTTTGATGATAGAATCTTTATATGAAGATAGGCAGGGTTTTAAAGCAATAGTTAATGAAGTTCTACCAGATTCTGCATATTCAAAAATTTTTTCGTAAAAGTTATCAAGTTCAGTTTCCAAAACTTTAGATTTTATTTGTTTATTATAGGTTTCAGACAAAGTTTTTGCTTTTGCGGCAGAAATTCGTTTCATCGGTTTGTTGTGTATGAGAGTATTATAGGGCATCTACAGGGTCTGTGGAGTGCCTCTGTGACGGTTTCTCAAGTGTCCTACAGACCGGAATACGAAGAAACTGAAAGAACCTTCCAATATACCCTATCTGTTCTCCGCATTTAGAGCAACAATATGATGGGTGGGTCATTCTTCATCCTTATGGACAACATCTGCTTTCATATTCTCCATAATCACAATCACCTTTTCCATAGTGAGTTCTCTGGTTTCTTTTGTCCATTTGTGGGCTCCAACGACATTCAAACTTCTATGTAAGCAATCTACGATAACCATAAGGTCTGCTGCTGATAGTTTAGTCATTTCTCTTTCACCCAAAGGCAATCAAGAAATACCCACATCCAAAATCTCACCCAAGCATTAGGCACTTGTCCTTCTTGTGGTATATAAGTTATACCATTTCCACCAGGACGATTGCCGAACATATAACACTTCCAATTAGAGTATTTTGGTTGTTGAATAACAAATATATTATCTGTTGAAATATCCCCATAAGGAATTTTTTGTTCTTCAGTCATCTTTCAAATCCTTCTCATCAATAAGAATAACAGTATCAAAAGGTGGT
>JACCEC012186262.1_pt1 | contig 10055 bp, 7 predicted proteins | sample 7450121 | NCBI WGS metagenome assembly JACCEC01 (sample SAMN15323455, study PRJNA562643) | freshwater metagenome | isolation source: river surface water | place: USA:Blue River Watershed | collected 2017-08-18 | reverse complement strand
CGGCCCTTCGGGCCTGGGCCAATACGAATTGGCGCAGGCGCTGGCCAAGGCCTGGCTGTGCGCGCAACCCGGACCCGATGGGGCCTGCGGAACTTGTGCCAGCTGTCAGGGCTTTGAGCGTCACACCCACGCCGATCTGTGCGTGCTCATGCCCGAGACGCACGCACTGGCCCTGGCTTGGCCGTTGGACGAAAAAGCCCTGCAAGAGATCGACGAAAAGAAGCGCAAGCCCAGCAAAGAGATCCGGGTCGAGGCCGTGCGTCAGATGGTCACCTTCACGCAAACCACCCAGCTGGGCCAACAAGGCCAGGCGGTGATGATCCACCCGGCCGATCGCATGAACCCCATCACGGCCAATGCCTTGCTCAAAACCCTGGAAGAACCCCCCGGCGCGACACGTTTTGTGCTGACCACCGATGCCTTGCATCAGCTGCTGCCCACCCTGCGCAGCCGTTGCCAAGGCCATGCGATGGAGGTCCCTTCCGCGCAGGAGGCCCTGTCCTGGCTGGTCGGGCAGGGGGTTCCTGAAGGGCAAGCCGGGGTGCTGTGGCGCGCCAGTGGTGGGCGTCCGAGCTGGGTGCTGGAACGGGCGCAAAGCGACGCGCTCACGGCTGAGCAGTGGCAGCAATGGCCCCGCCAGATCGCCCGAGGCCAGCCCGGCCTGTTGGAGCAATTGTCGGCGACCGAAGGCCTGGCCAGCCTGCAAAAGCTTTGCCACGACCTGCTCGCCGTCGCCCACGGCGCCGAGCCCCGCTTTTTTACCCCCGATCAACTCCCCAAAAGCCCCTCGGCGACCAAGGCTGCGCTTTGGGCCCAGGAGTTGGCCCGGCAGGTGCGCCATGTGGAGCATCCTTTCAACGCCAGCTTGCAAATCCAGGCCTGGACCCTGCGCGCCCGCCAAGCCATGCGCCCCGACTGAAGTCCCCCATGTTTTTTGATTCCCACTGCCATTTGAATTTTCCCGAGCTCTCCAGCCGGCTGGACCAGATCCGCGCCGACATGGCCCAGGCCGATGTGCGACGCGCCTTGCTCATATCAACCCGTGTCGAGACCTTTGATCAGGTCCATGCCCTGGCGATGGCGCACGACAACTTTTGGTGCACCGCAGGGGTCCACCCCGATGAAGATGAAGTGATCGACCCCACGCTGGACCAATTGCTGGCGATGGGTCGCCGCGACAAGGTGGTGGCCATTGGCGAAACGGGTCTCGATTACTACCGGCTGGGCGACCGCACCGTGGCCGACATGGAATGGCAACGGCAACGCTTCCGGCGTCACATCCGGGCCGCCCGCAGCCTGGGCTTGCCACTGGTCATCCACACCCGAGCCGCGTCGGCCGACACCCTCGCCATCCTGAAAGAAGAGGGCGAAGAGGGCGGTGCGGGCAGCGTGGGAGGGGTGTTCCATTGCTTTACGGAGACCGCCGAGGTGGCCCGTGCGGCCCTGGATTTGGGGTTTTACATCTCGTTTTCTGGCATCGTGACCTTTAAAAATGCCCAGGACCTGCGCGATGTGGCGCGCTGGGTGCCGCTGGATCGCATGCTGATCGAGACCGACAGCCCCTACCTGGCCCCGGCCCCGCACCGGGGCAAAACCAATGACCCCTCGTTGGTGCCATGGGTGGCCCGCCAGTTGGCCGAGGTCCGTGGCATGAGCCCAGAAGCGCTGGGTCGGGTGACCTTTGAAAACACCCAAAAGCTGTTCTCGAAAATCCCAGCCTTTACTTGATGAAACATCGCTAATTGATTGATTTTAATAGACTTTAATATATCACCCCAACAAGCCCAGCAACATGATAAAACACTTTAAAAAACTGCTCTTAAGCCTTGTTTTCATTGCATTTAGTCTCACACATGCTCAGTCCTATGACCGCTTCTTCGAAGCCGTCGAGTCCGATCGCCCCGAGGTCGTCCAAGCGCTCCTGAAGCGGGGGTTTGACCCCAACACCCCCTCGCCCGATTTACAACCTGCCTTGAACCTGGCGCTGCAAAAAGGATCTTTGAAAGTGGCCGAGGTGCTGGTGGCCTGGCCCAGCGTGCAGGTGAACCGGCTCAATCCGAGCGACGAAAGCGCCTTGATGCTGGCGGCCCTGAAAGGCCACTTGCGGCTGGCTGAACAATTGATCGCACGCGGCGCCGACATCAACAAGCCCGGTTGGACCCCTCTGCACTATGCCGCCACGGGGGGGCACGTCGAGGTGATCCGACTGCTGTTGGAGCACCATGCCTACATCGATGCCGAGTCCCCCAACGGGACCACGCCCCTGATGATGGCGGCTTATTACGGCGGCCCCAAGGCGACCAAGCTCTTGCTGGAGGAGGGCGCAGACCCCCTGCTGAAAAATCAAAAGAACCTGACCGCCCTGGACTTTGCCTACAGCGGGCCACACAAAGAAGCGTACGAGTATGTGCAAGCGTTTTTGCGGCAGATGAAGCCTTGATGCTGGACGGGCTCCCATCAACGATCGAGGATCGCCACAGCCCACCAACCGTTTGTCGTTTGAGTCGTGTTCATGGGGAACATCGGCAGGTGATTGCGCCCAAGACACATGCACAAGACCGACTCAATGGATGTTCCGATCCTTACAATGAACGGCACGCCATTAACTTAACATAATATACATCGTATCAAATTAATTGGGCCTAAAAAAGGGGCACAAAGCCCCTGGCCTCAGCGCAACAAGCTGGCCAACAGGTTCCCTCGCCCCACCAAATAACCGTTCGCATCCCGGGTTTCATTGGACTGGGGGTTGTAGGTGCCGAGCAAATAGCCATTGGCATCGCGGATCTCGTGCCGTGTGCTGCTGGTCTCGATGATGCGCCCCAGCAAGTATCCGTTTCGGTCGCGCAGTTCCTGGGTATTGGACATGGTGTGCTCCTTTAGTAAGGCAAATCGTTGGAACCGACTTTGACAAAAGTGGGCGGCATGATCGTGGGCGCTGGAACAGTCGCGACCAGCTGATACACCCAGGGAATGAAGTCAAACCAGCCGGCCGACTGGACCGAGGCAAAAGACACCTGGTCCGACGGGTTCATGAAAAAACGGCGAATTTGCGATTTGACTTGGCGATCCACGCTGCCGCCCATTTGATGCAACCAGATGGCGAACAGGTGCCGGGGGTCCTTGATTTGCGCGCGACCCATGGTGTAAGTGACAAAGGCGTATTCGGAATCGGCCAGTTGGGCCCCCTTGATCCAGTCCAGATACACGCCAAGTTCGGCTTGGCCCATTTCACTCATGTGGGCAAAACGTGGGTCGTTTTGTGCGTCACTCATGATTTACCTCTCAAAGCCAATCGACCGACTCTTTGAACAGAGCCAAATCTGACATCAGGTCCTTGTGCACATAGTTTTCAAAGTAATCCCATTGAATGACTTGCACAGAATAGTCCACATAACACCCCCGGATGAGGTAATTCATGGGGTTGCCCAACCACAGGTCAGGCCCTTCATCGCGCACGATCAGGTCGCCATGCAACTCGTCGAAGAAGCGCTGCCAACCCAGGAAAGAGTTGGTGCCATCCATCATGTACCCCCCTGAGGGATTGGCCACCAGGTGAAAAACGCCTTCAGCGCTCAAGGCAGATGCCGAGCCTTTGAAACCCAACAGCATGCCCGACGCATCCAACAAGGCGCAACCCGGCTCGACGCAGACCACGCGCATGCCGGATCCGGTGTTGTAAACGCTGTCGTGCAAGGCTTGCAGCAACTCGTCATCCACCCGATCGCGCGTGAACACGCATCGGGCTTGGTGTTCATCGCAACGTTGCAAGGCGAAGTCAAATTTCCCAAAGAAACGTTGCATTCGACTGCCGATCTCGTCGAGTGTCTGCTGACGGGCTTCGTCCTCGTCATCTTCCTCGTCTTCATCGAACAACGCTTCCTCTTCTTCGGGCTCTTCGTCAGAAAGCGGTGTTGCAGCGGCAGTCTGAGCCGGGTCCGACGATCCATGGGCTTCGAAGGGACAGGCGGGTTCAGTTTCTCCCGCATCGGTGCCCTCTTCTTCCGTCTCATCGTCCTCATCCAATTCGGACGTTGGCGAGCGTTCATACAGACGCTGCAACCAGGCGTTCGCTTCCTCAAAGACCTGTGTCACGGGCACGGCGCCTTTGTATTGGCGCAAGTCGAATTTGCAGCCGGGCAAGTTCTGACTGACACTGCCATCGCCAAAGGCGACCACGAATTTATCGTCTCCAAACCGACGCCGATAGAAATCCCACCCCATCGCGGCCATGTCGCCCCAACTGTGGAAGGATTCGGCATTGACGGTGCCGTCCTCAAAACTGACTTGCGTGACCCCAGAGACGGAGAACACACAAGCCAGGCCATCAAATTCGACCACGCAATCGTGCTGATCGAAAGCCACTGAATCAGGATCCACAAACACCATGCCCAACACATCGTCCTCGTTGGCGTCGGGCACGCTGTGGTAAACGGCCTCGATGAAGTCAAGGTCAAAGCGATCCGATGGGATGGCGGTGTGGGCCTTGGTCACGGGCGATGCCTCGGCAAACCAAGCCAAGCGCTTGAAAACTTGCGTGGCGCACTCTCGGGGGTCATCCGATTCAATGACGGCATCGGCGGGCGCAGCCTGGATGACCGTGGACTGAGTGAGCACCTCGAGCGATTCCCCCCCCTGCCCTGTCACCACAACCTTGGTTTCAACATGGGGCATCGACTGGACTTGCACCTCCACCTCGGGTGCCGCCTCGGGCTTCGGCTCAGGGGTTGGCTCGGGGGTTGGCTCGGGCTCAGGCGCGGCAACGACGGCAGGGCTTTGCGCCGGCGGCGCCGTGGTGACCGCAGCGGCTGCCGCGGACGCAGGAGGACTGGCGATCAAGTCATCGATCGCGTCCGGACGTTGAACCATGGGCGTCAGCGAGACCTTTTTCCAGATCGCTTGGCGACCCACGGTCAATGGCGCACCATCGGCATCTGCCAGATGGTTGGAATTGTCCAGAACCCCACGCTCCATCGAGATGTTGTTGGTGATGTTCTTGTTGATCTTTTGGTCGGAATTGCGCACATTGATGACGATGGGCTCGACCACAAAATGACCCACATCTCCCCATGGCAGCTCGACCCGCAACTGCATGCGATCGATCGACTTGGGGCCAAACCGCATGAAAACATAGCCGCCCTGCAATGAGGCCACGCCGCCGGGTTGGACGGGAACGGCGTTGCTGGCCCTGAAGGCCCGGCCCGATGCGGGATCGGGATCGTTCCATGTCAGTTCAACCGACTGCAATTGCTCGCCATTGGGGTCGTTCACCAGCCGAAATTGCAACAAAGTGTCTTGCTCGGCGTAAGCATCGCTGTCGTTTTGATTGAACTCCAACTGGAAGGTCTGCATGCCCTCAATGACGACCAAGCGCTGTCGCAAGTCCTCCATGATCCGCTCATGGGTCGAGTGCGAGATCTTGAAACTCTCGCGCATCTTTTTGATCGTTTTTTCCGCGCTGACCTCGAAGTCGCTGGATTGAGCCAAGCGGTAGAGCGAGTCCACATAGCGCAACACGTCAGCGGGCTTGTCCACCGACTGGTTGGCTGGCCAATTGTTGCCACAGTCCGTGCAGAACTTGCTGGCGAAGTTGCGCTCCGTCGAGCCGCAATAAAGACAAGATGTCATAAGTCGGGATCAATCAAGCGGTTTGTTGCTTTTCGCCACAACCCGGGCAGAACTTCATGGGTTTATCAAACACCCGGTCACAGCTGGGGTTGACGCACTTGTACTTTTCGGGCTCATCCTTTTCACCAGATGTCTTGCGACTGGCCGTGGCGGTGGCCACCTTGGCCATGCTCTCCATCGATTTCTCGTTGGTGCTTTGGGCGATTTCGGCGGCCGATTTGTATCCTTCCAGGGATTGACTGGTCGCGGCGCCAGACACTTTGGCCATTTGCTCCATGGCTTTTTCGTTCACGCTCTGGGCCATGCTGGCAGCACCTTTGTGCGCTTCGATGGTCGCTTGGGTGCTCTCCATTTGCATTTTCAGCATGCGCTCGTACATCTCTTCCTTGATCCCCGTGCCAGCGGCCTCGGCCTTGGCCTTCTCGGCGGCGGCCTGAGATTCGGCGATCGCCTTGACGATGTCGGCGGCGGCCGCGCCACCACCTGCTTTTGCCAGTTCAGCAGCTTGAATGGCCAGCATCTCGGCGGCGCTGAGGCTTTTCATGTTCTCGCGCTTTGCCAACTCGTGCTCTTGTTCCTGCTTGGTCTTGGTCAGCTCGTGCTGCTGATCCTGTTGCGCCATCTTGGCTTCGAGCTCGGCCATGGCACGCAGCTTGTCGATTTGACGATTTTGCTGACGGTCGGCCAAATCTTCTTGCACGTTGCCGACCTTTTGCAGCCCGTAGGCCTCGTCGTCGACCGATGAGCGCTTGTCGTACGAACGGTCATCGGTTTCTCGACGGAATTGCCGGCTGTCGGCCACGGCCCCCATTTCTCGCAGGTCGATGTCGTGCCCGGCGGCCTTCTTTTCCAGCGAAATTTCGTGATCCACTTGCGAATGCTCGTCCTGGCGCAGCATCTCGGTGGTCTGCCGATCGCTCGACATGCGTTGACGCTCCATCTCGGCGCGCTCGCTGTAGGCCTGGGTGTCCAGTTGATCCTTCTTCAACTCGGTTTGGGTTTGCAAGGCGTGATCGTCGACCTCTTTGGCGGCGTCGAGCTCGGCCGCTTTGCGAGCCGTCTCATACTCTTGACGCTTGCGGGTCAGGTACTCGTCGTCACGGAAGCGAACCTCGCGCATGGCCAGCGCCAGCTTCACCTCCTCCAGGTCAAGCTCGGCGTCACCAACGGCCAGCGCCCGCTTATCGGCATCGATGGCCCGGATTTGCTCTGCAATCAACGCATCGGTTCGGAAGAACCAATCTTCTTTCGTCGTGCGAAGGTCGGTCACCTCAAAATCTTTGACATAGCCTTGCCAGTCGGTGGGCAGGTGGCGGTTGAGCGTTTCAGACAAAGAAGCGAGGAAAGACTGCGACAGCATCTGATCGATGGGGGTGCGTCGCAAAATGGGCTCCAACTCGGTGACCACCAGGGTCGTGATGAGGTCATCGCTGAACGCCACGTTGACCTTGGCATCGTCGGTGCGATCGCGCATCAGGCTCAAGCGCAGGGTGACGGACTCGCCTTCTTTGGACAGCAGAGGGCGGTACATGTCCACCCACAGCGCTGCAGGCGACAGGTTGTGTCCACACTCTTCGCAGAATTTGACTTTTTGGGTGTACTGCGTGCTGCACGAAGGACATGACACCGGTCGAACCGCCTTGGTGACATCAAACTGGTAGCGCTGCAATTGGCGACCGGAATCGTAGGTACAGCGGCCACTGATGCCGGTTAATTTTTCCAGGTCGGCCATCAACTGATTGCGAACGGCTTGCTCTTCAACCAATTGACCCATCTTGTAGGAAGCCAAGAGGAGTTCGACTTGCTCGGAAGCGATGCGCTTGAAGTCGCTGTAAGTCAGACCCGATTTACCGGAAACGAATTTGGTCAGGAAAACGCCCACATTGTTGAGCACGCGTTGCTGCTCAGGGGCCACCGCTTGATCGGTGACCTTGATGTCCTGATCGGGATGATCGATCCAGAATTCAAATTTGAGCAAACCGTTGGGCGAGCCCGGAATTTGGGGCTTGCGGGTGTAGGTCACGACCGGCAATTCGCGCAAAGAGCCGATGACATAGGTCAAGAGGTTCTGGCGATGGGCCACCAAATCTTTGACACCCCCCATCATCCGCTCGAAGAAGTCCTTCAACGGGGTCGACGCAGACTGCCCAGCCTTGATGGTCGCCGAGGCCTGGTTGTAGATGCGCTCAACCCGACCATTGACCACGACCACACCGATGCAACCATAGGGTGGGAAAGCCTTGTCGTTGGCGCCCTGGTGCATTTGCTCTTCGCCGATGAAGTAGACAAATTCGCTGCCCACGGTCGCGGGTTGCGGCTCGACCTGTTCCACTTTCGGACCGGGTGCAGCAGCGGGCCCGCCCTTGACCTTGTTGCCACAATGGTGGCAGAACATGGCGTCAGACGGGACCGACCCGCCGCAATGCGGACAAGCGATTTCTTGAGCCGCGGGCGTCCCACACTCGGGACAGAATTTGGCACCATCGATCAATTGGGCTGCGCATTTCAGACACTTCATTTTCAACCTCTGCTTTTCGTGGCAATCACTTGTAAGAGTTGTCCTTGGGCATCCACCACAAGAACAAGTTGCTGGTTTGGGTGGGGCGTTGGACGGGCTTCGATCAGGAAACCCCTTTGATCGGCATGCCGCACCTCTTGCAGACGCAATCGATCCAGTCCGATCCGCTGCCGAGTCAAAAGCCCACCGATTTCCGGGTTCGAGACCAAAGACGCCAATCTGGAGGCGCCTTCCTGGCGATCCAAGGTGCGCTGTGACAATGGCACCCGCACCCGTTCTCGATAACTGGCTCGCAAGGCGTTCAACAAACCCTCGTCGTCGTCGTCCTGTCCGTTCATCGTGCCCGCAGAAGCCATCCGGGACCGGATGCGGTCAAGGGCCGAGGGCGCGCCGGCTGGGCTGCTTGTCCCGCCCGAAGTCGGTGGACGAAGGGGAACCTCTTTTTGCATCGCGTGCCATGGCGCCCCATAAAGGTTGAAAGACGCGATGGTTTTAACGCTGTAGGGGTGGCACAGCGGTGGGTCGTCGGTCAGAACGGCCATTTTTGCGGCGCAAAGCGCGTCGCCCAAGCGCATGCCCTGCTGCAGGCGATGAAAGAAGGCCAAGGCCCGGGTATCGGCCCCGAAGGTGGGAACGCCATAAATTTTGACCCCGGGGTCACCATAGGCGGGAACGGAGCAACCCACGAAAGCGTGTCCGCCGTTGGCAAAAAAGTGCTCAACCACGCTCGGCTCGTCGTAACCCATGGCCCCACCAAAGCAAGCTTCGGTGAACAGGATGGCCGAAGAAAAATCCTGGATTGTTCCAGGCTCAAAGATCGATTGATAGTCGCCCCACTCCCCCTCACCCACCCATTCGGGCGTGTCGGCCCCACCATGCACGTTGAAATGAATCAGGCTGCCAGGGGGCAGTGGATGGCGCTGTATCCAGTCGGCCAAGCCAGACTCGTCCCAATCGGGCGAGAGCAGCAGCCGGGGGGCCGCCAGGGGGTCTGCGTCTTCGCTGGCATGGCTGGTGGCCAAGCCACTGCCTTTCAGCACCGACTCACTCAAAATCGCTGTCGACGCGTTTTTCCAACGTTGGGCCGTGACGCTGAAAGCAAACGCATCGGTGGCGGTCTTGTGGATGAGGGGTTCGAACAGGACCCGCTCAATCACCGCCATGTCGCGCGAGGGCACGCGGGCCACACCGATGGCGGGAATGCAAGCCATGGGATCGGCGCTGACATCGGTGGCCGCACCCCCATAGGGGGCATCGCTGAACGAGCGCTCCCCATCGATGGGGTGTTCGATTTCATAGGGGGGAACCAGGCCCCAATCACCGACGATGCACACATGGCGCACGCGCCCCCTGTGCCGATCCAACTCCGCTCGAACCCGCGAGCGAATCATGTTGGCATCGGGTCCACTGGCCAAGGCCAGGGGCTGGACACGGTGCTTTTGCATGCAACGTTGAAAATCGGCCAGCAGGCTTTGCGGCACGACAAATACGCTTTGTGACACCTGGTGTCTGATGCCCGGATCAAGGGCGGGCGCACTTGCCTTAGACACCTGCGGGCGCGACACGGGTGGCGAAGCACTGGCACTCCCCCCTGCCACGGGCTGTCCACAATGGGAACAAAACTTGGCTTGGGGCGCGACGGGCTCGCCGCATTGGGCGCAAAAGGCCATGATTCAGGCCTCGCTTTCAGGGTCCAAAGGGAGAAGTTCAATGCCATCGACACCCTGAGGACCACTGTTGAGCGTCAAGCGCCAGTGTCCACGCAGTCGATCGGCTTGGCCCTGCACACGAACCCGAGCCCCATAAAAGGGGGCCAAAGGGTCACGCGGCGATTCGGAAACCTCACCGCTGACCCTGAGCCGATAACGGGTGCCATCTTCGGCATCCAGGACCGGATAGAAGCCCTCCG
>JACCEC010815049.1_pt1 | contig 10055 bp, 8 predicted proteins | sample 7450121 | NCBI WGS metagenome assembly JACCEC01 (sample SAMN15323455, study PRJNA562643) | freshwater metagenome | isolation source: river surface water | place: USA:Blue River Watershed | collected 2017-08-18 | reverse complement strand
CTGGCGCCCCACCCGTGCACGAGCGCCGCCACTTCTTGCGCCGCCCGCGTGTGTCGCCGCGCCTCGGTCAGCGCCACGCGCTTTTCCGCCGACGCCACCAACCGCATCTTCCACTCGGGCGACACGGCCTCCAGCCTGACCCCCGGCTCCGACGCGCCCGCCTCGGTGTGCAGCGGGTGTTTGTGCACGAACCGGGCCTTCACTCCCCCGGCTGTTTTTTCCGGGCGAGCAACGCCCTCGTCGACCAACAGTTCGGCCACGAAGCGCGTTTCGTTGGCGCAATACCGCCCGATGTCCTCGAGTCCTTGCAACTCCAGCCGGTACTTGGTCTTGCCGTGGTCGCCGACCGGGGACACGCGCATCAACTGCTGGTCCTGTTCTTCGCGGTGCACGTACCCCAGCGACTTGAGCGTGCGCACCACGCCGTCGTAGTCGGTGCGCGTCAGCCCCGACGGGTTCGCCGACGACGAGCGCACCTGGGTCCGTCCACGCTCGTCGGTCACCGACCCGTTGTTGTGGAACCGCATCTCCAGCTCGAACCACTGCGCGGCGTGGTCGGCCGTGCACTTGCGGTGAAACGCCTCCAGCAGCAGCTCGAACTGCGCGCCGAACGGTTTGTCGGCGAAGGCCTCCCGGGCACACACGCGCGTCGCGGCGGTGGCGGTCGCCGTGGTGGCGTCGTCGTCTCCTCCTTCCTCGTCCAAGTCGCCTTCGCCGTCGCCGTCGCCGTCGCCTTGGGCGTACCGTTTGGACCACGTGGCGTGTCGGCGCACACCGGAGTCCACTTCGTTGGCGTAGGCTTCGCGGTACCCGAGCACGACGTCGAGCACTTCGGCGGGGATGAGCCAGGTGCGCAGCGAGGCGCAATCGCCGCTCGGGTAGACTTTGGCCAAGCTCGCCGGGCGGTACGTTTTGCGCAGCAGCGCGTCGCCCGCGGTCACGAAGGCGCGCATGTCGGCCGCGCCCACCAACCGCTCGTCGTCGCTCCGTTGGCGCAGCAAGGCCTCGATGCGCTTGTGCATGTCCGCGTTGGAGACCGAGGCCTTGTCGTCGCGGTCGCCCTCCCCGAGCAACGTCGCCGCCCACGTGTAGTAGAGCACGAGGTTCAGCCACACGAACCGCGAGGTGGCCTGTTCGACGGCGGTCGGCCAGCGCGCGCGGAACGCGTCGACCGCGTGCACGACGCGCTGCTCGGCAACGGTCCAGCCGTGGTCGGTGCCCCGGCGGCGCGCGACGGCGGCCGTCACGGTCTCCTCGTCGGCCTCCAGCACGGCCGGCCACCCCGCATACGCCTCCGGGGACAGTTCGTGCGCGTTGGTCAGCGCGACGTACGCAAACACCACGTCGCCGAGGCTGGGCGTCGGGCCCATGATTTCGTCCGCGGTGGTCATCACGAGCGACGCGTACACGTTGCGCAATTCCTCGCTCGTCGTGAGCAAATCGAGCAGCAAAGCGGGCATCACGAGCGAGGCGTCGTCTTTTTCGCGCGTCGTGCACATCCGCACAAAGGCGTCGCGCTGCGCGGCGGGCACCGACCACGCGTCCGCGAACTCGCGCACGTTCTTCGCCATCGCCTTGAGGTCGACGTACAGCGACCACACGTCAAAGTTCGCCTCCTCTTCTCCGTCTTCTTTTCCTTCTTTTCCTTCTTTTCCGTCTTTGTCGCGGTTGGTGCCCCCGAGCGTCGGCTTTTTGGACGACGAGCCCGCGTCGTCGGTCGCGTCGCGGGGCCGGCGGTGTTTGGCGACCCTCGCGGCCAAGCGTTGGCGCGCCACGGCGATAGCGGCGGCGATCCAGCGTTCTCGCGCCTCGAGCGAGCGGTCCAGACGCGCCCACGTGTCCGGACAGACGCGCATGACGCGCGCGTTCAGCGCGACCAGCACTTCGTCCAAGGTGCGCGCTTTCCCCGTGGCCGCGTCGTGCGGCGCAAACACGCCGTCGAGCTCGTCGGACGCGCGCCCGTCCGCCGACGAAATGCACTGGTCGTGCGCGAGCACCGTGAGCGCGGCCAAAAAGGCCTTTTTCGTGAGCACGGACGCCCCCGGCCGCGTGTACAACGCCGCGTACGCGCGGTACGCTGGCCGCAGCACCAGGCGCCGCCGCATCTCCAGCAAGTGGTTGTCCCCCAGGTCGTCGGACGCCGGGTCGACGCTCGCGAGGTCCACCGTGCGGTGCGTGAGCGCCGGCTCCGCCGACCAGTCGTGCTTGGCCCACTCGAGCCACGCAATGCCCTCCGTGGACGCCGGGTCGTGCATCGCAGCGTACTCGTCCGGACACACACTGCGCAACGTCGCCGTCGCCTGCGATGCCAGCACCTCGGACGTCGCCGGCGACGGCACGTTTCCCCACGCCGCCGCAAAGGCCGGTTTGGACCGCACCCCCCAATCGCCGAGCACGCTCAGCACCGACGCAAACAGCCGGCGCGCTGCGTCGTCGGGCAGCCGGGCAAACAACGCCTGCTCGGACTCGGATCCTTTGCGAGACACCGACAACTCGCGCCACACTTTCGCCGCCGACGCCGTGGACGGTTCGCTCGACATGGTCGTGGTGGTTGTTGGCAACCTCGCAGGGAAAAAAAGAAAAAGAACAGGGGGGGGGAAAGAAAAAAAGGGGACAAAGAAAGAAAGGAGGAAAAAAGAAAGAAAGGGGGAAAAAAGAGAAAAAGGGGGAAAAGAGAAAAAGAGAAAAAGAGAAAAAGAGAAAAAGATAAAAAGGGGAGAAAAGAGAAAAAAGGGGAAAAAAGGGGAAAAAAGAGAGAGAGAAAAAGGGGGGGGGGGAGGGAGGGAAGGAAGGAAAGAGAAAAAAAAGGGGAAGGGAAGAGAAGAGAGCGCGAGTGCGAGGCAAAACACGTTCAAATGCGACGAGCGAGAATGTAAATTGTTTAAGCAAACGCCGCGGTTTTCTTTTCCTCGTTCGTTCCTTTTTTTGGGTGTTTGTTTTTGTTTGTGGAGCCGTGGTTCTTTTCACCCCCCCCTGCGTCACGTCGTCGTTGCGGTTCGTTCCGGCCATTCTTTCCCTTTATCCCCCTTTTCCGTTAGTTCGCAACCGCCATGTTTTGTCTGTTTTACAGCAACCATTGTGCGTTTTCCCAGAAGTGTTTGCACGACATGGCGAGGTACCCGAAGGAAGTGCTCGCGCAAATCCACTTTGTGTGCATCGACCGCCGCCAAAAAAACCCGCAAGGACAGATCGTCGCGATCCTCGAAAACAACGTCCACATCCCGGTGCCCTCCGGCGTGACCCGCGTCCCCGCGCTGCACCACACCGAGACGCAACGCACGTTTTTCGGGAACGACATCCAGCGGTGTTTCGAACAGCCTGTGCAACACGCCCAGCAGCAAGCCACGCGACAAAACCTCGAACCCGAAGCGTTTGACCTGAGCAGCCTCGGGGGCGCGGGCAGCAGCGTGGCCTCCGACCATTACGCCTTCATCGACCAATCGTGCGTGTGCGGCCCCGAACACAACGACGGCGCGCGGCAAATGCACCACTACGTGTCGGTCTCGGGGTCCCCGAATCCTGCTCCTGCACCTGCAACGGCGACTGCTCCTGCCAACGCTTCGCGGTCGCAACCGCAACCCATGTATCAGCAACCCCAGCCCTCGCAACAACCCGCGTTCCAGCCCAACACGTTCACCCCGGGGCAATTGCCGTCGTACAACGTGTCCCAGGAACAAACGCTGCGCGGCGCGACCAAAGGCCAGTCGTCGGCCAACGAGCACGCCGTGGTGTCCGACAGCGCCGCGCAACTCCAATTGTTGCAATCGATGCGCGAGCAAGAACTCCAGCAAATCATCAAACAGCAACCGCGCCACATTTAAAGGCCCCCAAAACGAATCAAACGAGGAAAAACCATGGGCGGCGAGACGTCGACGCTCAAAGCTTCGTACACCACGTGTTCAGCAACGGCAACGACGAAGTGGGCGAAAACGGCATGGTCGACGTTGCACATGCGCGACACCCTCTTGCCGAAGGTCCGCCAATGGTTGATCGAGCACAAAATGTACGACCGGTACGCCGCGCTGCACGCGTTCATCGACTGGGAGTACCCGGTGGCCGCCAATTACGAGTTGAAGTACTACACGGGGGAAGACACGAGGATGCAACGCACTCGTCCCTTTGCACGCCAAACGTACCCATTGGATGACGCCTTCCGGCCATGCTACCGGCAGTTTTCGTTGCGCGAACACTTGATGGCCGTCGATCTCAACCCCAACCACAAACTCGTGCTGGACGTGCGACAAGGGACCGAATTCAACAGCTTTGCCCAAGACGTGGCCGCGGCGACCATTCCCCTGCCCGTCATTGCCTGCACGACAAACGAAGCCGCAACCCAGACGGAAGACCTCGAAGAGACAGTCCCCGACAAGACGGAGGAAGAACCCGTGGCCACCGCCAGTTAATGCGCCCCCCCCTCACATTTAAAGAGACGTTTGCGCTCCCCCTTCCCCCACACCAACTGCCAAAAACAAGAGGACCATGGGCAACGGCGAGTCGAGACCTCAGATCGAGGTGCCCCACAATTCTCCCGTCTTCCAGACCACGATATTCCGCGACGAATGGTTGCCGCTACTCCGCCAATACCTGCTGGATCGCCAACTGTTTGATCGCTTCGTCGCGCTGCAAGTGTTTATCGAGTACGAGCGCCCCATCGCCGCCAATTACGTGCTGGACCGTACTTACGCCATCCCGCGCCCGTACGTGAACGCCTCGCTCTCTTCCCTCACGGAATGCTCGCGCTATTCGATCCACGAACACCTGATCGCCGAAGGTCTCAAACCCGGCTTCCAATTCATGCTAACCGCCCGGCAACTAGACACACTCAACGCCTTTTGTCGCACGGCCAGCACCGCCCCGAACACCAACGCCACCACGAACACGAATTCCACCGCAACCCCGAACACAAACACGACGAATGAGAACGCAAGCACAAACACAACTGCAAACGCAACCCCCGACACAAACGCCAACGCCAACGTCCAGGTTGTCCATGGAGCCTAGCCACGAGGGATTGTCTATTTCGCTCGAGTACTTGCGCACCGACGGCCAAATCGGCGGGTTCAACGGCAGGTCGCGGTGTTCGGTGTTTCGAGGAACGTGGGGCCTGCGCACCGTGGTCGTCAAGATGCACCTTATCGACCCGGCGGACATATGGCACAACTACTGGGGACGCAAACCGGCGTTTCTGGCCGAAGTGGCGTTGCTGCAGCGGTTCGCCGGGCACCCGAACGTCGTGGCGCTGCTCGGGGTCTGCGACCTCAACAAACGGTACGGCGAAGAGAAATTGTGGATCGTGCTCGAATACGCAGCCCGCGGGTCCTTGCGGTCGAACGTGGTCGCCGACGTTCCGTTGCTCCGCGAGCACGCGGCGAACATCGTGGCGGGCGTGGCCAGCGCGCTCGAGCACTTGCACGCGCACGAATGGGTGTTTCGCAGACTCTCGCCTACCACCGTGGTATTGGCCGACGACTTTTCACCCAAGCTCGTCGATTTCCACTACCACGGACGCGTCGAACACGAAGAGACGTTTTCCTTCGGAGACGACGCCGCGTACTTCATGGCGCCAGAGATCGCCGACGTCAAAAAAGGATGGTTGTGCACGCCCACGCCAACCGCCGACGCGTACAGTTTCGCGATGCTCGTGGCGTATGTCTGGACGCACGTGCCCCCCGAATGCAGATTCCGCCCGAAACGGGAGCATTACCGAAAGTGTTTCGACGAGTGGGTCCAGCCGTCGTCGCGCAAGTACGACGGCCCCGATGCCGACGCCAATGCATTGGTCGACGTACTGACCCGCGCGGTGTTCGCGAAAAACCCCGAGCATCGCTCCACGGTGTCCACGACCGCCGCCGCTGCGGCCAGTATGTTTGCCTAACCCTCCCCCCCCAAAATAACCAAAAAACAACCAACCCCCCAAACAACCAACCTGAACAACCAACCCTCTCTTAACGACCAACCCCCCCCCCAACAACCAACCCGAACAACACGACACTACAAACAAGAACAACGATGGTGGTTGGGTTGATCTTCGACCAACTCCTGGATTGCGGCGACGAGTGTTATTGCGTGCGCCACGTCGGAGGAGACCGTGTCCGGTACACGACCTGCGTCAAACACGCAGAGGTGCGAGACAAGTATTCGTTCGAACGGTTTGTGCGCAAACATTGCCGCGACGGGCATCCGTCGTCGCCCGTCGACGCGACGGTGGTCGCCGACCGAGTGCAGATCTGGTGTCGGTTACAAAACACGATACGGTGTCGCGTGTTTGGCGTCGCAGTGGTCGACGAGTGGGGCCTGGACCCGGCGAAAAACGCGTTGCACCCACACATGTACAACGCCCCCACGTGGAAAGCGACCGATTCGACGACGTGGGACCTCGTGTTGCCCATCGACGACATGGAGTTCGTGCCCGGGGTTCCGCCGGTGAGCTCGCAACCATACAGCGGCGACCGCATGCATTACAACCGCTACACACGCGCCGTGGAAGTGAACCCTGCGTCCGTGATTGTGCGCTCGATTTTCGGCGAACGCACGACGGTGCCGGCGCGCGCGTATCGAGACGACCTGTGCGACGAACCTGCGTTGCGACAACTGCGCGACCTGTGCGCGGGACACGAACCCACGGTGCTCGAAATAGTGCGCGCCACCGAGTATTTCCGAGACATGTTGCATTGTCGTACACGACCGTTGCGGCCGCGGTACGAGTGGGTCCACGACGGCGGCAACAACGAAAGTCAAATGCGGATCGTCGCCTGGCGATCCCGCCCGCGCATGGATCACATCGACGGAGTGTCGTGTGTGGTGTATTTGAAGACGACGCCCCCGCACAATTCCGTCCGCTCGCAGTCGCCATGATCCCCGCCGACGACGACGACGACGATCGATCCGTCGTGGGCCGGGTGGGTGCGCAACGCCGACAACGTGTGCCGGCTCACAGACCTGGCGTTGGGCCGAAAACCCCCCCCCCCCCGACGACTTTGCCGTGGCGTTGCGCACCCACGCCCAAAGCGCTTCTTCTTCCGACCCGCAACTAGACTTTTTTTCGGTCGACCCCCCCCCTCTTAACGACGACGACCAATCATGAGCATAAGCGCGAGTGTGAGCAACGCGTTCAAGAACCCGTGGACGTCTCTGCGTTCTGTCGAGGAAGATCCGTTTGATGCGTTGATGCGAGAAACGCAAACGGCGGTTGCGTCGTACCAGCAGACGCCCAACGACGACTTGGCGCGAGACATTCACGCACGCGTGAAACAATTGGACCGCGGCCTCGCAGTCGTGCGCGGCAAACGCGAGCAGTATCCGTACATCACGGACGAACTCTTGGCCGAGCGCACACGCGCGGTCGAGCGTCTGCACAAAATCGTCAACATCCACAAGATTCCGACCCCGCCGTTGCCCCCGACATCGCTGTTCCCGTGGACCCGGACCTCGTCGTCGTCGGGCAAAATCCGGGCAATGGACGACGGGGCCGGGACCGCGACCGCGACCGCGACCACGACCACGACCACCGTGAACCCCATGTTCGCGTCGTACAAAGGCCCGGGTCAAAGCCACAGCCACAGCCAACGCAAACACGAAGACGGAAGCAAGGGCCAAAGCCAAAGCCGAGGCCAACGCAAACACGAAGACGAAAGCAAAGGCCAAAGCAAAGGCCAAAGCAAAGGCCCAAGTGACGTGCGTTTTATAAAGGACGATGCGCCCGACTCGACCGAAACGTTGATCGTCAAATCGTCGGAAGAGCGCGCACGGTTGTTGCAAGAACAAGATCAGTTGACGACCGAGTTGGACCACGCGGTCGACCGACTGAAAAGCCAGGCGACGGTCATACACGAAGAACTGAATTTGCAATCGTCCAGCATCGATCAATTGGGCCGAGAAGTCGACACGAACATCGTGCGCATGGACAACACGCGCTCGCACATGGACCGTTTGAAAGCCGCCGTGTCCAACGCGTCGCATTGCGACTTGTGGATCATCGGCACCCTTACCCTCATCGTCGTCTTGTTGATCGTGTTGGTAATTTGGATGTAAATTTAGTAACGAGAAACTCACACTCCATTCCCCCTTTTTTTCGCGTTTTCCTTTTCCGGTTTTTTCACCGGAGCAAACCCACTTAAATGCGCGCTCGCAAACAACCCAACCCAAACAACCCAACCCGAACAACCCAACCCAACCATGGCGACAACCCGGGACACAAACCGGGACACGAGCCGGGCGTTCAACGACATGATGGTACAGTTCGTGTCGGCGATGCGAGACGTGTTTCCGGACGACATTGCGCTGGCCGAGGCAGAGACGGCGCTGCACGAAATGTTGAAGACGGGGCCCAAACTGCCGATCGCGACGTGGAAACGCTACGTGGCCAAAGACTACGGCGAGCAAATCATGAACGGCGACTTGACGTTTTTCCTCCGCAAAGACTACACGTCCGAGATCCGCACATCGGGCACGGAATACGCGTCGTACATTTTGGAGACGATCGACCGGTTGCGCGCGCCGTTGAACCGCATGAGCGAGTCCTCGAAACAAAACGCCATGGAATACATGCAAAACCTCACCTTGCTCAGCCAACACTACCAGGTGTCCCAGGTGCCCGTTTCGAACCCGGAACAACCGCCGAGCAGCAGAAACGCCAACTAAGACGAACTTGACGCCGAGGAATAAAAAACGCGTTGGTCGCGCGCAAAAGGAAAGCCATGGCCCACAGAACAGAACGAGAAAAAACCCGCCATGTTGAGCGTCCCCGACAAATTCACCGAGGTGTTGGCCGAATTGCTGGCCGACGTGTCGACGGTGTTCCCCGAACAAGCGGCGGCGGTGTCCGCCGTGCGCGCACAGCCCGTGCCAGCAGTCTTTGAGCATTGCCGGCGCGCGCTGCCCCCGCGGTTCTTCGACATCGTCTACCAGAACGACGCCCTGTTCGCCCCCGAGAACGACGTCGACACGTCCTTCTTGCCCGGGCTCTCGTTCGCGGCGCTGTGGCGTGCGGACGGCGTGACCGAGACCACACGCTCCGCGTTGTGGAAATACTTGCAGGTGATGTTGTTCTCGGTCGTTGAGACCTTGGACGACGCGTCGGGCTTCGGGGACGCGGCCAAATTGTTCGAGGCCATCGACGCCGACGCCTTCCACGCCAAATTGCAAGAAACGATGGAGCAGATGCACGGGTTCTTCTCGCAGACGCCCTCCTCCTCTTCTTCCCCGTCCTCGTCGCAGCCGCCGGACAGCGACGCGATGCGCCAACACCTCGAGGCGATGATGGGCGGCAAGATCGGGCAATTGGCGCACGAAATCACCGAGGAATTGTTGCGCGACGACACGTTGGGGTTGTCGCAGGCCGACCTGGACGAGGAAAACGCGTCGACAACGTTCGCCGCATTGCTGCGCGACCCGAAGAAACTCATGTCGATCGTGACCTTGGCCGGCGCCAAACTCGACGAGAAAATCAAATCGGGGGAAATGAAAGAGAGCGAAGTGCTGGCCGAAGCGCAAGAAATGCTCGCCAACATGAGTTTGTACCCGGGCGTGCAGCAAATGTTCTCGCATTTCACCGGCGGCCAGAAAATCAACGTCGCCGCGACCGAGGCGCAACTGAAACGACGCATGCAAACGTCCCGCATGAAAGAACGCATCATCGCCAAGTCGATCCAGCGGCAACAACAGCGCGCGCAAGAAGAACAACTGCGTCGGGAAACCTCGGTGCCCACCCAACCCCTCGTCAGCCAAGAAGAAATCCTGGCCTTGTTCGGCGACGAATCGTCCAACGAAAAACCCTCGCGCTCGGCCAACAAACGCAAACGCGCCGGCAAGTGAACACACACGCGCGAACGAAAAAAAGAAAAAAAGAAAAAAAGAAAAAAAAGGAAAAGAAAAAGGCGCGAATGAAAAAAAGAAAAAAAAGAAAAAAAGAAAAAAGGGAAAGGGAAAGGGGGGGCTAGCGCCCCCCCTCGCAAACGGTGCTCTTTTTTTATCGTTTCTCCTTTCCCCCCTATTCCTTCCCCCCACCCTTGCTCTTCTTTCTTCCTTTTTCTTTTTTTTCCTGTCTTTCCTTTTTT
>JACCEC012174923.1_pt1 | contig 10058 bp, 13 predicted proteins | sample 7450121 | NCBI WGS metagenome assembly JACCEC01 (sample SAMN15323455, study PRJNA562643) | freshwater metagenome | isolation source: river surface water | place: USA:Blue River Watershed | collected 2017-08-18 | reverse complement strand
TCGCTCATGATGTACAAGGAAACCCGATCGATGAAGACGAAGAAGACTATTAAGCCCCGTGACCCCTTCGTGGTTCACCTTCTCAAGCGCCCTTCCGGTGCGATGGGGAAATCGAAGAAAGCTCTTCGTCGTCAGACGAAGATTGATGTGAAATCTCTCAAGGATAGTGGAGACCTCTGAAATGGAAAATGTCGACAACCCCCTCGCCAAGCGTTGGTTCATCGGTGACCCGTGCTATGTGATTGACCATGAAATCAAAGAACAGGATGATGTCTGGTCGGAGTTCTGCAATCACCTGGACGCTGGTCCCTTCACTCACGAAGGTACGAAGATTCAACTCTGGGGTGAGTTTACCGATTGGGGTGATGGAACCTACTCTGGCCGGCATGCTGACTACTCGGTCGATGCTGGCATGATCGGTGTCGCTTCGATCGATCATCTTCCCGAAGATGAGATCGAGTCCCTGAAGCGTCTCGGTTCCATCTATGAATTCAAACATGGGCCTGAAGTCCACAAGGTTGGATCACACATCCAAATTTTTGATGGCTCGGTCCTCATCGAAGATATCGACACAGAATGAAACAGAAATCGAAAAAGCAACTGTCGGGCGACGACCTCATCGAATTGGGGTACGAACCTGGAAAACACTTTGGCGAACTACTGAAGATCGCCAACTCCATCTACGAGTCGCAGGATGACATCCCGGATGTGCTTGCTGCTCTTGATGAATACATCAACACCCTGCCGAAAGCGCCTCCTGTGGTGCCTCTGCAGAAAGCCTTCGAACCGAAACTCTTCATCGATGTTCCTGATGAGGAAGGTTTCGAACGTGAGAATGCCCTTGCTGCCATCGAGCATGCACGTGAACTTTCTCGTGTTCCTACCGTTCGGGATGTGATGGTGATGCCTGACGCTTGTCCATCGGGCAAGGCACCTGGCACCATTCCTGTGGGATGTGTAGCTGTTACCGAAAATGCAATCCATCCTGGGATGCACTCGGCTGACATCTGCTGCTCCATGTATCTGACCGAACTGAACACTTCTCAGTGGACTTTCACCAACGACGAAATCATGAATACAGTCATGAAAGTGACTCATTTCGGTGTCGGTGGCCGTAAGGACATGGAGATGGGCCAAGGTCACTACATCGTTGAACGAGCAAAGAAGAACCGTTACCTCGCGTCGGTTCAGATGTTCAAAGCGATGTCGGATCACCTGGGGACTCAAGGGGATGGCAATCACTTCTTCTATGTAGGGAAATCCAAGAAAACCGGCCGCATCACCCTGGTGACACACCATGGGTCGAGAAAGCCTGGTGCTCTTCTCTACAAGTTGGGTATGCAGGATGCTGAATATTTCCGTCGTCAAATCTCGCCGGATACTCCTCCGCACAATGCGTGGATCCCGTTCGACACTGAAGAAGGTCAGCAGTACTGGGAAGCTCTCGACATCATCCGTGAATGGACCAAGTTCAACCACATGATGCTTCACAGCAAAGTGATCCAAGAACTTGGAATGTGGCCGCAGGATATTACCGATCGTTACTGGAACGAGCACAATTTTGTGTTCAAACAGGGAGATCTATTTTATCATGCAAAGGGATCGACTCCCATGTACAAGCATTCCTGGGATGCTGATGATCAAGGTCGTCGAATCATTCCGCTGAACATGGCGGAACCGATCTTGATCGCCAAGATCCATCCTGAGAATGAGCATGGATTTGCTCCTCACGGTGCTGGTCGAAACATGTCTCGTACACAGTTCATCAAGCTCAATGCTGGAAAGACTGTGGAACAGATCATGAAGGAACAAGTTGGTCATATCGACGCTCGTTTCTACACTGGAAAGCCGGATATCTCGGAACTTCCGGGAGCCTACAAGAACGCTGACGAAGTAACTGCTCAAATCGAGAAGTACGAGTTGGCAAAAATCGTTGACCGGATCCAACCGATTGGTTGTGTGATGGCTGGTGAAATCGAAAAATTCTGGAGAAAGAAATGAAAACCTTCCTGACCTCGGCTGCAATCTTTGTGGCCACCACGTTCTCGGCCTTTGCCCTTGACATTACCTATCCGAAGGATGCATGTGCTGTCATCAAAGGATCGGACTTCTCGGCCCCTGCTGCTGATTCGTCGTTCTACCTGTTCGAACTCCACTGTGAGGACGCGTCCGGCAAGAACTCGGTCTTCATCACGTCCTGGGCTGATGCATCTTCTTTCTTCGGGTTCTCCCGTGTGGGTGCACCTGAGAAGATCAACCTGATCCCGGGCAATGTGGGAGCACTTGAAGTCCGTGACTGATATCGTCTACAAGAAGGGCGATCTATTCATGGGTGATGAGTCATTCATCGCCCATGGATGCAATGCCATGGGAGTCATGGGTGCCGGATTCGCCGCTCAAGTTCGTGATCGTTTTCCTGGTGCATATGACTACTACCGATTCCTGTATGTGACCTCCGGGTTGCGTCTTGGAGAGGTGTATGCCTATTCAGAAAAGGGTAAGATGATCCTCCACTGCATCACCCAGGTCACGTATGGCCGAACTGGTGTTCATGTTTCATATGACGCAGTTCGTGACTGTATGAATGAGATCAACTATCTCTACCCAGGTGAACGGGTTGCAATGCCTCAGATTGGTACTGGACTTGCTGGTGGTGATTGGAATGAAATTTCCAAAATCATCCAGGAAGAGTCTACCAATTTCATTCCGGTGGTGTATGTCTTATGATGGTCTGGATTGTCCTGAAGAATGGCAAGATCGATGAAGTGTTCGACAATGAACCTTCAGCCCGTCATCATTACAACTCACTCGTGAGCAAGTGGTCACTTGTTGAAATGGTCCGAAAAGAGGTCAAGAGTTTCTGATGAGAGTCCTTGTCTGTGGTGGTAGAAATTTCGCCAACCCACTTCCCAAAGATGATCCACTTCACATGAAGAAGCAACATGAATGGATCTTTGTGATGATGACCCTGTCAGAACTTCTTGGGAAGAAAGATGATCTGATCTTGATTACCGGAAGTGCCAAGGGTGTAGACCAAATGGCGGAGAACTGGGCTCAGAACCATGGGATTCGAAACGAGAAGTATCCCGCCGACTGGAAGAAACATGGCAAAGCTGCTGGCCCGATCCGAAACAAACAAATGCTCGAGGAAGGAAAACCCGATTGGGTGATTGCTTTCCCGGGTGGAAATGGAACCGAACACATGTGCTCAATTGCTGAACGAGCTGGTGTCAAAGTGAAGAGGATTCGATATGATGGAGTTCTTACGATCCCATTTGAAAGCTCGACATCTGGACACATCGGTCCACAAAGTTTGGATGAATGAGGAAAAGGTCTGTGCTGTCTTTCCTCTCTACACACTTGATGGAAAGATGGTCGGATATCAGAACTACCTTCCTCTCATGGGGAAGGAAAAGAACAACAACCCCTACGAATCACGATACTTCCTCAAATTTCCTAACGGTCACATTGGAGTTTGGGGACTGGAATCATGGTCGTTCACCAACACTTTGTTCGTGACCGAAGGAATCTTCGATGCTGCTCGACTCACTGAAATGGGGGTCTCAGCAATCGCTCTTCTGTCATCGAACCCAAAACCACTTTGGCCATTCCTACGACTCACAAGATTGTACCGACCGATTGTTGCTATCTGTGACCAGGATGACGCAGGAGCACTGCTTGCCAAGTTTGGTCATAAGTCATACACAGTCCAGTCTGGAAAGGATCTGGGTGACGCTTCTGAGAATGAGGTTTCATGGATCGTAAAAAGTTTCACATAGGCTATGTACATACTTGTAACAAAGTGTTATATTCACCTCAATGAAAGGAGTGCCCTATGTGGATTTTTCTAAATGATGCTTTCTTCTCGATCGTGGAGGACCACAAAAATCCTCTGCGATTTGCTGTCCGTGCTCGACACAAGGGGGACCTCGAGAAGGTCTTTCTCGTCTCGCCCAAGGCCGTCCTCGAAACCCCGCAGAACGACTACCGATTCAGGGTCTTTCTGCCCAAGGACATCGTGATCAAACGTCTCACTCGTGAGATGGAGATGATCAACTACGGGAATTTCAAGGATTCGATGGATCCGAAGGATACCGCCCGTAAGGCTGCCTACAACCGGGTCTGGTGTGCGATGTACGACTGGCAAGACCGGGAGTACCCACCGGAAGAGGACGATCAATGGTGGAAGTACTATAAATACAGAAACGCAGACAAATACGATCCTGCCGATCTGGAAGACTGACCAAGAATTGGGGCTGGCCTTCGCAGGTTGGCCCCAATTTCGCAAGGTTAAGGAATGAAGACATTTTCGAAGTTCAGAAGCTCCACAGCTCTGATAACCGAATCGGTAGATCTTCGTGAATCGCTCGACTCTCCGGTGGAAATCACCATCACCGACGACACGAAAATGCCCCAGCAGATCTATGGAATCTATGAACTGGATGGTGTCCAGTATGGTATGTCACTTGAGGAATCCGATTTTCCTCGTGTCTATCTCCTACGACAATACCGAATTGTGAATCAGAAGGTGCGACTCTGGTCGTATGTGAAAGCTTCACACTTCCGTCCATCCCTTTCAACGCTACTCAAGTTCTGCGAATCATCGATTCCATTCCTTCAGACCAAGATGGATGCTATCATCATCCAGCTTCCTGGTAAGCTCCAGTCTGAAGCGATCAACGGTCTCCTCGAAAGAATTGTGAAGAAGTCTTACATCAAGACTTTCCGTTCGGTTCGAGTCATGTCGAATGACAAGCAACAGGCGTACAACTATGCCTTCATCATTCGCAAGACCAAGTCTCCTCAAACTCTCTTCTCTTCGAAGTTCTTCTCGAAGTACTCGTTCGACAACCTAAAACCGAATGAAATGCCTGAAGCTGCGGCTGCAGCGATTCACCCAAAGAAGAAGGTCGAGAAGGTAATCGTCTCAGTCAAGCCATCTCCAAAGTATCAGTTCAAGGGATACGAGGTGAAGGGTGCACCGGTCGATAGTTCTGACATTGTTGCAAAGTTGGTTGATACTGCACCGGTTGTCAAAATTCTTTCTGACGAAGAAGCAATGGCTCAACACGAGCATCCTGTTGCTCCTGAGAAGAAGGAATTGGCTCCAAAAGAGTTGCCTCCAAAGCCGGAGAAAAAGCCAGATCCAAAGGCGCCTCCTTATCTTGACAATGACAAGTTGGCCATGGCTTTGATAATCTCGATGCCATCCATGGCATCAAAGATCCAACAGTACGGTTTCGATGAGTCGAAGTTTGATTCATCCACATTTGCGTATGTTCTGAAGAAGCTCAAAACATCGGGCCAGTTCCAGTATCTACCAAAGATTTATGTCCAGAATGGCTGGCTTGAATCGGATGAAGGTGGTCTTACATCTGAAGGGATTCAGAAGACCAAAGTTCTTCTTATGAGAATCGACACGTTCCTCAAGGACAAATCGATGCACATGGACGGAAAACCAACGAAAGTTTTCCTGAACATGAAAACTTCCACCGTTCAGTCTCTTACCCAATGGCAGTCACACTACTCGGCTATTCAGGACAATGAAGACGAGTACCAGGTCAAGATGAACATGTGGAACAAGGTAAACAACCCAGGACTTGGGAAGAACCAGCCGCAGTTCACCAAGGGTGGTATGAGCTATCATCCACAGGACACTTACACCAAGCATAAGGCTATGGTCGACGAGAACGTTGATTTCTCGACACTTGTCTCTGGACTCAAAGGTTCTGGTGAATACGTCTTCACCGGATACACCTCACATGGTCAAGAAGTTGGTGAAAATGTAGACACCAAACTCAAGGACATCTATGCGAAAGGGTGGGGTTCTGCTGGCTCGATGAAGAAGAAAGGTGTCCCGGTTAGTACCATTCCCATAGTCCAGGCCTACACTGGTTCTCAGTATGACAACTACAACGGAACTCTTCGTAAGGCGTTTGACGATGTTCTCCTCGGAGACAAGGATGAAGAAGCTCTGAAACATGAAACCTGTTTGTGGTCCAACTATGGTGACAAAGTTCAGGCAATGCAAAAGGCGTTCGAACAGATCGAACCTCTCGACTTCGATATGTGGGTCTATCGTGGTTCAAGTCTTCCATCCTTTGTCTCGGCGTCGAACCTCCATCCTGGAAAGTTCTATGTTGACCCAGGATTTGTGTCAACCGCAGTTCACTCGACTAACTCGTTCGGTATGGGTAACCTCAAGATGCGAATCTTCATTCCAAAGGGTTCTCGAGTCATCCCAGTTCTGAACGAATCGAATCACTCAACTGAACGAGAAGTGATTCTCCCAGCAGCATCGGTCTTGAAGATCATTCGATACGATGCTCTTGAAAACAAGTATGGTGATGTTCTTCACCACGTCACATGTGTCTACACTGGTACTGTCTTCAATGACATTATGGCCAAGTACAAGGAGAAGTACAACTTGAAAGAAGCGACTAAGAAAACAACCAAGGACAAGGGTTACGATCCGAACAAGAAGTTCGCAGGAAACCCATATGATGTCAAACTCACCAAGAAGATCACTGACATGATCAAGAAGGGTGAAACAAAACCGAAGAAGTAAATGGACGATCTGTATCCATCACATGGCCTTGTGGCCTGGGTAGATTTGTCGACCTATTGTAACGCGGGATGTCCACAATGTCATCGTACCGATCCGAATGGATTGGGAAAGGCAGACTGGCTCCCGCTTATTCAATGGTCTCTCGAGGAATTCCAGGAAATGTTTCCTGAGGATGTCCTACACCTTTACGATTGGTTTGAATTCTGCGGTACCTGGGGTGATCCTGTGATGAACAAGGACATCTTCGAAATCTGCGAATACATACTACACAACACCACAAACACCCAAGTCCAGATCAACACCAACGGTTCCATTCGAGATGCTGATTGGTGGTGGAGATTTGGAGTCATGGGTAAGGGAAGACTGCATGTCTGGTTCGATATCGATGGAATCGACCAAGAGATGCATTCAAAGTACCGCCAGAAAACCGACTTCGAGAAGCTCAAAGAGAATATCGAGTCATACACATCAACAGGAGCCCAAGCTCATTTCATGACAGTCGTCTTCATGCACAATGAGGATTACCTGTTCGAGATCGAAGATCTTGCTCGATCCCTTGGAATCACCGGCCTCCACTACTTCACCAAGTCCAATCGCTTTCATGAAGGCGATGCATTCCGGTTCCTTCGAGAGGACGGCACTCCCGATGTCCTTTTCGAATCGACCATTGATGATCATCCATACATTCAAGCATGACTGACAAACCCCGCATTCGATGCAAGTGGGCTGAAGAAAACCGGTTCGTTGTGAACCCAGACGGTCAAGTTTGGCCGTGCTGTTATTTTGCCAACCTTGCTTACATTTCCGAGAAGTTCAAGGAACTTGGTCGTAGGGCTGAGTTGTATTCCAAGAATTCCCATATGGCTCATCCTGTGATGCAGGACTATATGCGAAAGAAGGAGACGATGAATGCCAAGAATCGACCAGTCCACAAGATCCTTGACGATGATTGGTTCAACGTGACCCTTCCAGAATCATGGAAGAACGAAGAGACTTTCCACCAACTGTGCTCAAAGAATTGTAGGGTGAATGATGCCGACGAATAAGTTCTGCCCGGCTCCATGGGTGAATCTCTCGACCGACGTGAATGGATCTCTCCGCCCTTGCTGTCGATTTGCTCAACCTCAGCATCAGACCGAACATAAGATGCCATTCATGACTGATGGTCCACTTGACAAATTGTGGACCGGTCCAGCTTTCACAAAGCTTCGTCAGGCTTTCCTTGATGGAGAAGAACCGAAGGAATGTTCCTGGTGCTGGGATGAAGAGAAGGCCGGTGTATCGTCCTATCGTCAGAACCTGATCAAGTACCATCCACATATCCATAAGAAGGTTGATTTCGATAACCCAGAACAACCCCTGGTGATCGACTTCAAGCTCTCTAATGTATGCAACTTCAAATGCCGGATGTGCACTCCCATGGCCTCCTCGCTCATTGCCAAGGAGATGGGAATCAAACAACCATACTGGCTCGAGAACAAGATCTTTGGAACTGACAATGAAGACATCTTCAAGCGTTGGCTTCCTGAGATCGAAAAGATTGAAATGACCGGTGGTGAACCTCTTGTGAACTCTGAGAATCGTAAGATGCTCGAGTACATGGTGGCTTCTGGAGATTGCAAACACATCGACCTTCAGATCACAACGAACTGCTCGATCTATTCGGATGAATTTGCTTCTCTCTTGAAGGAATTCCGAATGGTCAATATCGCCCTTTCGATTGATGATCTCGGTCCTCGACTCGAGTATGCTCGTCATGGAGCAAAATGGCCTGTGATCGAAAGTAATATGAGAAAGTGGGACAGTAACTTCGCCTTTGTTACCGTCTACTGCACTGTCAACAACTACAACATCTGGTACCTCGCACAGATCCTGGATTACTTCCAGGGTGAGATTGGTAAGGTGTCATTAGGAATCCTACATGAACCTGAATACCTCTCCATCAAGTACCTCCCACGTGAGGTCAAAAACGAAATTGTAACTCGATATGCCCTGATGCCCGAGTTGGATGTTGTAACCGACTTCCTTGAATCCACGATGGGGGAAGATGATCACAGACTTCAGGAATTCCTCATCGAGACTCGAAAGCTCGACAAGACTCGAGGAGAGTTCTTCGAAACCACTTTCCCAGAATGGGTTGACGTCCTCTATGCAATGTAATGCTCCACTCAACAACATGTACTTCACTGTCCTCGGCCAGGTTTCACCATGCTGGTTGACCACTGGGGATTGTGATTACTGGTCCGAGGAACGATCCATCTCCGACATTTGGTTCGGCGAGAAGTTCCAAAAGTATCGTGACGACCACATCAAGCAGATCTTCGAGAAGAGATGTGCCCTGTGTAAGAAGGAACATGACTCAGGAGTTTGGCCTCTTGCAAAGGCATATGAGCATTTTCCAGTTCGAAAGTATCCATCTCTGATGGAACTTGAACTCTCGAATCAGTGCAACCTCGAATGTATCATGTGCTCAGGAATCCTGTCGTCAGGGATCCGTAAGAACCGAGACAAACTTCCCCCGCTTCGAAAGGCCTATACACAAAAGTTTGTTGATGAACTACGTGAATTCATCCCTCATCTCGAGGAACTTCGGTTCAATGGTGGTGAACCATTTGCACAGAAGATCGTCCTTGACATCTGTGATGTTGTTCATGAAATCAACCCATCGCTGAAGATCAATATTGCTACGAACGGAACAGTCATGAATCACAAGGTTCTGTGGATGATGGCTAATTTGAATCTTCACATCAACATCTCCATCGACTCATTGGACCCTGAAAAGTATGCTTTGATTCGCCTCAATGGAGATCTTGAGGAAGTCCTGAAGAACTTCTACATCTTCAAGGATTACTGTCACACAAATGGTCGCGAACTTTCGGTCATGGTCAACCCAATGCGAAACAATTGGGAAGAAATGGCTGAGTTCGTTCGTTGGACTTCTGAACACAAAGTCAACCTGTGGTTCAACACGATCCGATATCCCGAGCATCTGGCTCTTTGGAATCTCCCTTGGGGAGAACTTTCGGATATCCTGATGAAGATGCATGATCAGGAATCTACCCTTCGTGGGCTGCGAAATCACAAGGTCTTCGAACACCTCGTAAAAAAGCAAATCACCGATTGGTGGATGGAAGCAAAATAAGTGTGTACAAGACCACCCCGATAGTGTATGCTATATTCGGTGGCGGCAAATTTATTGCTTAGGAGAGCAAAGTCATGAAGAAAATTTTACTTGCAACAACAGCACTTGCACTTGCAGTGAGCACTCCAGCATACTCGCATCATAAATCCGGTCATGGTGATGGAAATAATGGTGCTGGTGTTGGAAACACTGGTTTAGGTAACCAAGGAAACGATAAGCCAGTAGGAAATGCTGGTGGTGGTAGAAATGATGATCATGGTCCATCGGATGATGATTCGTCTGAAGACAATGATGATGACGATGATGATGATTCGTCTGAAGACAATGATGATGACGATGATGATGACT
>JACCEC012703824.1_pt1 | contig 10059 bp, 10 predicted proteins | sample 7450121 | NCBI WGS metagenome assembly JACCEC01 (sample SAMN15323455, study PRJNA562643) | freshwater metagenome | isolation source: river surface water | place: USA:Blue River Watershed | collected 2017-08-18 | reverse complement strand
TCAAAGCGGGCATCGTGAGCTCTTTGCAGCCCGCCAATGTGCGCTTGCGCCGCGCCTTGCGCAATGCCGAAGACTTTGTGCAAGACCCGCGCTACCCGCTGCTGTTCGATCCGCAAACCGCACGCGGGTTGCCGGCCGGCGTGCCCGCTGCGCAAGCGGCGGCCTGCGTGCAGGCTTTGAAGGAAGCAGGTTACGCGCACACAGCGATCATTGGCCGCATCAACGCACAAGCCGATGCGCTGGAGCCAGTGGTTTTGAAAACCTGAACGCCTTGAATCCTGCAATGCATCAAGACCTGCCCTTACACCCCGAAAACTGTTTGGTTCTCTTGAAAACCGCGCACCAAGCATGAGCAAGACCACCATCCAAGCCGTGGTCTTCGATGCCTATGGCACCTTGTTCGATGTGTACTCGATCGGCGCCCTCGCCGAGCGGCTCTACCCCGGACAAGGCGCGGCCCTGTCGGTGCTGTGGCGTGACAAGCAAATCGAGTACACGCGGCTGATTTCGCTGAGCGATCCGCGTCCTCAAGGCAGCCGGCATTACCAGTCGTTTTGGGACATCACGCGCTTGTCGCTGCGTTATGCGCTGGCACGTTTGGGCCTGGTGCACACCCACGCGAATGAAGAAGCGCTGATGGCGCAGTACGCCGAGCTCACGGCTTTTCCAGAAAACCTGGGGGTGCTGCAAGCTTTGCGCGAGCGGGGCATGGCCACGGCGATTTTGTCCAACGGCAGCCCCGAGATGCTGGCCACGGCCGTGCACAGTGCGGGCATGAGCGAACTGCTGGACGCGGTGCTGTCGGTGGACAGCGTGCGCCAGTTCAAAACCACGCCCACCAGCTACCAAATCGTGACCGACCACTTTGGGCTTGCACCCGCCGAAGTGTTGTTTGTCTCGAGCAACGCCTGGGATGCGCTGGGGGCCACCTGGTTTGGCTTCACCACCCTGTGGGTCAACCGCCAGGGCCTGCCACCCGAAGCCATCGGGCCCGCACCTCACCACACCGGGCGGGATTTGACGGCGGTGCTCCAAGTCTTGGGCTGAGGCGTCATCCCCGACAGGAGGCTGTCAGCCAACTGCACGGCTCGGTTTTTAAAATGGGTGTTGGTTTTTTCGTTCATTTTCCCTAGACCCCATGAACCCTGCAGCTGCAAACACTTTGGCCGATCAGTTCGCACCCCACGGCGTCTTGCGCGTGGCCATCAACCTGGGCAACCCGGTGCTCGCCGGGCTCGACGCAGCCGGCGAACCCTCGGGCATTTCGGCCGACCTGTCGCGCAAACTGGCGGCCCAGCTGGGCCTGGGCATTGAATGGCGCGTTTTCAAGAAAGCCGATGCGTCTGTGCAGTGCGTGCGTGCCGACGAAGCCGACATCGGCTTTTTTGCCATCGACCCGCTGCGCGGCGAGGGCCTGCATTTTTCGCCGCCTTATGTGCAAATCGAAGGCGCCTACATGGTGCGCAACGACTCGCCTCTGCAAAGCAACGATCAGGTCGATCAGCCTGGCCAGCGCGTCACGGTGGGCGCAGGCAGTGCCTACGATTTGTACCTGACGCGCCAGCTGAAACAAGCCACCATCGTGCGCGCGCCCAGCTCGCCTGCGGTGGTCGATGTGTTCCTGGCGCAGCAACTCGAAGTGGCTGCAGGCGTCAAGCAACAATTGGAAGCCGACGCGCAGCGCCTGCCGGGCGTGCGGCTGCTGCCAGGCCGCTTCATGGTCATTCACCAGGCCATGGGCATGCCCGCACAGCGCAGCGAACCAGCGCGGCAATGGCTGAACGGTTTTGTGGAAGACGCCAAACAGTCGGGCTGGGTGGCCGAGGCCTTTGTGCGCCACCAGATCCAGGGCGCGGCGGTGGCGCCGCCGGGCTATCCCGCACACGACTGATCGTCGTCAGGTCCGGTGATAAATTGGGGCTTGATCTTTCAACCCGCCCCTCACCCCAAGAGACAGCCCGATGACCGCACCCAAAACCGACCGCCTGCCCGAAATCCCGCGTGAACAAATGACCGAGGCCCAACGCGCCGCGGTGGACGAACTCGTCAGCGGGCCGCGCGGCAAACTCTCGGGCCCCTTTGTGCCCTTGATGCGCAGCCCCGAGCTGATGCGCCGCTTGCAAAAGGTGGGGGAATACCTGCGCTACGACAACACCGTGGGTTTGCACAACTCGGAGTTCGCGGTGCTGGTGGTGGCGCGCCACTGGTCGCAACCGGTCGAGTGGCACATCCACAAACCCATCGCCATGAAAGCAGGTGTGAGCGAAGAAACCTGTGATGCGATTGCCGAAGGCCGCCGCCCGCCCCACATGACGGCCCAAGAAACCATGGTGTACGACTTCTTGCAGGAACTGCTGCACAACCAGTCGGTGAGCGATGTGACCTGGGCGGCTGCGCAAAAGATGTTTGGCGACCAAGGCGTCATCGACATGACGGCGCACTGCGGCTACTACAGCTTGCTGGCGATGGTGATGAACACCACGCGGCGTGATTTGCCCGACAACGCTGCGCCGGGCATTGCGCCGTTTCCGCATTGAGCCTGTGGCCGTGGCTTGAAGGGGCCCGCTTCAAGCCATCCGCAAAGGCAAACCCACCAGCTCGGACAGTGCGTCCAGGCTCAGGCCATCCACGGCATCGATCACCGCCAACCCTTGCGGTGTGCAGGCAAAAGTGGCCAGGTCGGTGTAAACGCGTTTGACACAGCCAATGCCGGTCAGCGGATAGCTGCAAGCGGGCACCAATTTGCTGTGTCCTTGTTTGGTCAGCAGGTCCATCATCACCCAGGTTTGCTTGGCCCCCACCGCCAAGTCCATGGCACCGCCCACGGCGGGAATGGCATTGGCCTCGCCGGTGTGCCAGTTGGCCAGATCGCCGGTGGCGCTGACCTGGAACGCCCCCAGCACGCAGATGTCCAAATGCCCGCCGCGCATCATGGCAAAGCTGTCGGCATGGTGAAAATACGCGCCGCCGGGCAGCAGAGTCACGGGTTGTTTGCCTGCATTGATCAGGTCGTAATCTTCCAGCCCTTTGGCCGGTGCCGGGCCCATGCCCAAGATGCCGTTTTCGCTGTGCAAGAGCACCTCGCGGCTGGCCGGAATGTGGTTGGCGACCAAGGTGGGCTGGCCAATCCCTAAGTTCACCGTGGCCCCCTCGGGAATGTCTTGCGCCACGCGGGCGGCCAATTCGTCTTTGCTGCGTCGGGTGTAGCTCATGCCTTGATGCCTCCGGCCTGCGTGGCCACACGGTCGATCTTGACCACCGCTTGCACAAAAATGCCGGGCGTGACCACGGTCTCGGGGTCCAGCTCGCCCAAGGCCACTTGCTCGTGCACCGTGGCCACGGTTTTGCGTGCCGCCATGGCCATGATGGGGCCGAAGTTGCGCGCCGCCTTGCGGTAGGTCAGGTTGCCCCAGCGGTCGCCGCGTTCGGCTTTGATCAGGGCCAGATCGGCATGGATGGGCGTTTCGTACACGTACATGCGGCCATCGATTTCACGCGTCTCTTTGGGCGAGCCATCGGGGTGCTTGGCCAGATCGGTGCCATACCCCGTGGGCGTGAAAAACCCGCCAATGCCTGCGCCGGCGGCCCGGATGCGCTCGGCCAAATTGCCCTGGGGCACCAATTCCAGCTCGACCTGGCCCGAACGGTACAAACCATCGAACACATAGGAGTCGGTTTGCCGTGGAAAACTGCAAATGATTTTGCGCACCCGCCCCGCCTTGAGCAAAGCCGCCAGGCCGTGCTCGGCGTTGCCCGCATTGTTGTTGACCAAGGTGAGGTCGCGTGCCCCTTGGGCCAGCAGGCCCTCAATCAGTTCATCGGGAATGCCTGCGGTGCCAAACCCGCCAATCATCACCGTGGCCCCGTCGGCCGTGCCCGCCAGCGCCTCGCTGACGGAAGAAACAAACTTGTTGATCATGTTCGCCAAGCCTTTTTGAAGCCTGCGAGCTTAACGCTGGCGCAGTGCTTTGCACAGGGGCGTTGCGCTGCCAAGAGGCACCTGAGCGACTGATGTCACGGGCCCTGCTCAGGCCCGACCGAGCCCATGCCTTGAGACGTCACCCGGGTGATTGGCGCCCCCAGATCACCTTGGCTAAACTGACTGGCATGTCCACAGAGCATGCCCCCATGTTGAGCGCCGACACGCTGGCCCAGCTGCAAAGTTGGCAAGGCCGCAGCGAGACGGTGCACGACCTGATCACGCCCGCGCCCTTGCGTGGGCTGAGCGCCACCCTGGATCGCCATGACCCGGCTGTCGCCCCAGGCACCGCAGTGCCGCCTTTGTGGCATTGGTTGTTCTTTTTGCCGCACCACGCCCAAAGCGAAACCGGCCCCGATGGCCATGCGCTGCGCGGCGGTTTTTTGCCCCCCGTGCCCCTGCCGCGCCGCATGTGGGCGGGCGGCCGCCTGCAGTGGCATGCCCCGCTGCGGGTGGGCGATGAGGCCTGGCGGACATCGACCATCGATTCAGTCCAATACAAAACAGGGCGCAGTGGACCCCTGCTGTTTGTGCAGGTGGGACACGAGGTGCACAACGCACAGGGCTTGTGCCTGAGGGAAGAGCACGACATCGTGTACCGCCCTGCAGCCACCCCCGCTGATGCAGCGCCTGCGGTGCAAGCGGCAGCCAGCTTGCACGACCCCACAACTCCTTTGTGGCAACGCACCCTTGTGCCCGATGCGGTGCTGCTGTTCCGTTACTCGGCCCTGACTTTCAACGGCCACCGCATCCATTACGACCGCGATTACGTGCGGCAGGTGGAAGGCTATCCGGGGCTGGTGGTGCATGGCCCCCTGATCGCCACGCTGCTGCTGGACCTGGTGCGCAGGCACACCCAGCGGCCCATTGAGCGTTTCGAATTCAAAGCCCTGCGCCCCACCTTCGAATGCGCCGATGCCCGCCCCTTGCAAGTGAACGCGCAAGCGGTGGATGCGCAGCGCTTGCGCCTGTGGGCACAAGACCACGAAGGCTGGCTGACGATGCAAGCGAGCGCCCAATTCCTGTGAAGCTTTGACATGACCCACGACATCCCCCGGCCCGATGCACACCAAGCCTTGCGTGAAGCCTTGCGTGACCTGTGCAAACCCTTTGATTCGGCCTATTGGCAAGCCGTGGACGAAGCCCGCGCTTACCCCGAAGCTTTTGTCAAAGCCTTGACCGAAGCGGGCTGGTTGGCCGCCATGATCCCCACCGAATACGGCGGCTCAGGGCTGGGGCTGACCGAGGCCTCGGTGATCATGGAAGAGATCAACCTGTCCGGTGGCAATGCAGGGTCGTGTCATGGCCAGATGTACAACATGGGCACCTTGCTGCGCCATGGCTCGGCCGCACAAAAAGCCCTGTACCTGCCCAAAATCGCCAGTGGCGAGTGGCGCTTGCAATCGATGGCCGTGACCGAACCGAGCACGGGCACCGACACCACACAACTCAAAACCACCGCCATCCGGCGCGGCGACCGCTATGTGGTCAACGGCCAAAAAGTCTGGATCTCACGCGTCCAGCACTCGGACTGGATGATTTTGCTGGCGCGCACCACACCATTGAGCCAAGTGGCGCGCAAGAGCGAGGGCATGTCGGTGTTCATCGTTGACCTGCAGCAGGCCTTGGGCCAAGGCATGAGCGTCAAGCCCATCCGCAACATGGTCAACCACGAAACCAATGAGGTGTTTTTTGACGAACTGGAAATTCCAGCCGACAACCTGATCGGCCAGGAAGGGCAGGGCTTTCGCTACATCCTCGACGGCCTGAACGCCGAGCGCAGCCTGATCGCGGCCGAGTGCATTGGCGACGCCTACTGGTTTGTCGACAAAGCGCGGCGCTACGCCAATGAAAGGCAGGTGTTTGGCCGCCCGATTGGTCAAAACCAAGGCATCCAGTTCCCCCTGTCCGAGAGCTACATCGAAACCGAAGCGGCCAACCTGATGCGCTTTCGGGCCTGCGCCCTGTTTGACGCGGGCCAGCCTTGCGGTGCCGAGGCCAACATGGCCAAGTACCTGGCGGCCAAGGCCTCGTGGGAGGCGGCCAATGTGTGCCTGCAGACCCACGGCGGTTTTGGTTTTGCCGCCGAATACGATGTGGAACGCAAATTCCGCGAAACCCGCCTGTACCAGGTGGCCCCCATTTCCACCAACCTCATCCACGCCTACATGGCCGAACATGTGTTGGGTTTGCCCCGCTCTTTTTGATGTCCACCCAGCCTTCACCCCCAACCGGCCAGCGGCCGCTGGACCACATCACGGTGGTGTCTTTGGAGCACGCCATTGCCGCCCCTTTTTGCACCCGCCAGCTGGCCGATCTGGGCGCGCGCGTGATCAAAGTCGAACGCCCGGAAACGGGCGACTTTGCCCGCGCTTACGACCAGCGGGCACGCGGGCTGTCCTCGCACTTTGTCTGGGTCAACCGCTCCAAGGAAAGCCTGGCGCTGGACCTCAAAGCGCCCGAGCATCTGGCCGCGCTGCAAGCCCTGCTGGCCAAAGCCGATGTGCTGGTGCAAAACCTGGCACCCGGCGCCACGCAACGCATGGGCCTGGATGCCGCCACACTGCGCGCGCAGCACCCACGGCTGATCGTGTGCGACATCTCGGGCTATGGCAACGACGGGCCCTACCGCGACAAAAAAGCCTATGACCTGTTGATCCAAAGCGAGGCGGGGTATCTGAGTGTGACGGGCACACCCGAGCAGCCCAGCAAAAGCGGCAATTCGATTGCCGACATCGCCGCCGGCATGTACGCCTACAGCAGCATCCTGGCGGCCTTGCTGCAGCGCGACAAGACCGGCGAGGGCTCGCACATCGATGTGTCCATGCTGGAGGCGCTGACCGAGTGGATGGGCTTTCCGATGTATTACGCGATGGATGGCGCTGAAGCCCCACCACGCAACGCAGCGGCGCACGCCACCATCTACCCCTACGGCCCCTTCCAGGTGGGCAGCCAGGTGGGCGGCACGGGCGAGCACATCGGCACCGTGATGCTGGGCCTGCAAAACGAACGCGAGTGGGTGCAGTTTTGTACGCATGTTTTGCTGCAACCCGGCCTGGCCAGCGACCCGCGTTTTGACACCAATGCCCATCGCAATGATCACCGACTGGCCTTGCAAAAAATCATCCTCGACACCTTCGCTCCGCTGACCGTGCCGCAAGTGCTGGCCAGACTGGACGCCGCGCACATCGCCAATGCGCGCGTGAACACCATGGCCGAGCTGTGGGCCCACCCGCAACTGCAGGCCCGGCAACGCTGGACCCACGTGGCCTCCCCCGCTGGCCCCTTGCCCGCCCTGCTGCCCCCGGGCAGGCAAAGCGCTTTTGACTACCGCATGGACCCCATTCCCCGGGTGGGTGAACACACCGAGGCGATCCTGAAAGAACTGGGGTTCAAGGATTGAGCCCACATGGCGGGGATCTGTGGTGGTGTGCAGCTCAGCCCAAAGCCCACCGGGCCACATGGATGTACAAAGGGATTCCCACCAGGATATTCAGCGGGAAAGTGATGCCCAAGGACAGACCAAAGTACAGCGAGGGGTTGGCCTCCGGGATGGCGTAACGCAACACGGCCGGCACCACGATGTACGAAGCACTGGCCGACAACACCATCAACATGGCAGCGTCTGCGACGGGCATTTTCAAGACCACCGCCAAGGCCAAAGCAATGGCCGCATGAACCAAGGGACCGACGGCTGCGTACACCAGCAAGAACGCAGATGTTTTGCGCGCCTGCGAAAAATTCCTGGCCACCATGAGCCCCATGTCCAGCAAAAAGAAAGCGAGCAAGCCTTTGAACAGGTCGCCCGCAAAAGGTTGCATCATGGTCTTGCCCGCTTCACCGCCGATGTAGCCAATGACCATCGATCCAATCAACAGCAGATGTGCTCCGTCGGTGAACGATTCATGCAAGATTTTCCCCAGGGAAAATGAGCTGGCAGCACCTTGACCCGACCTGGCAAGTGCCTGCCGATTGGCATTGGCCAAAAGCACCGCCATGATGATGGCCGGCGACTCCATGATCACCATGGCCACCGTCATGTGCCCGCCAAAGTGCAGCCCACTGGCTTCCAGAAATTGCGTGGCGGTGACAAAGGTCACGGCACTCACAGACCCATAAGCCGCAGCCACAGCGGCCGCATCCAGACGAGGAATGCGGTTTTTCAACAAGGCATAGCCCAAGGCCGGAACAATGAATGCCATGGCCAATGCGGCCCCGAGACTGATGGCAATGGAGGCGTCCATGCCCGACTTGGCCAATGCAAAGCCGCCCTTCAAGCCCAAGGCCATCAAGAGGTACAGGGACAGGAATTTGGCGATGGATCTTGGAATTTCCAAATTGGATTTGAAGGCGCCGGCCAGCACGCCAAAGACAAAGAAAAGAATGGCGGGATCGAGAAGGGTGTTCATGCAATGGCTCCTTTCGACGGATGCTAAAAAAAGGAGTTGAACTTGTAAAATTGATTTTCAACTGGCTATGCATAGATTTTTATCTATTCATATTTGCGCCATACGTCGGCCATACCACTGCGACATGCAGCTGCGCCATACAGCCATACAAGCGACTGCGAAACCCCTAAAAACCCGCCAAAAAGAGGTCATTCGGGCCTCTTAGAATGCCTGCATGAACACCAGCCCCTCCATAACCAACACAGGCACCCCACTGAACGCCCACACGGCTTGTCCCAGTTGCGGTGGATGGTCTGCCCAAATCGTTGCCAATCAGGACGGCAAAACGGGCGAGACCTTGATCACCGTGTCCTGCAGCGATTGCGGCCTGGGTCGCATTGACCCGCTGCCCACTGACCAGGAGTTGGCCGAGTGGTATGCAACGCAATATCGCCAAGCCTACAAATCGGCCGTGCAACCCGCACTGCGCCATGTGTTGCGGGCCGGTCGCAATGCGCAGTGGCGCTGGCAATGGTTGCGCCAAAACAGCAGGGGCCTGGAGCCCGCCCACAACACCCAGGCCCCACGCAGCCTGGACATTGGCTCCAGCAGTGGTGAGTTCGTTTATCTGATGCACACCCTGGGTTTTCAGGCCAAGGGGATTGAACCCCACGCGGGCTACGCGACTTACGCCCGAAACATGCTGGGCATTGATGTCAACAATGTCACCTTGCAAGAAGGTTTGGCCAGTGAAGCGGCCGGGTCTTTGGACCTGATCTCGATGTTCCACGTGCTCGAGCATTTGCCAGATCCCGTCTCGGCCTTGCGCACCATGGGCGAAAAACTCAAACCCGAAGGCCTGCTCTACATCGAGGTGCCCAACGCCCTGCGCTTGTGTTCACCGCATTACATGTTTTTCAGGGCGCACACTTTGTACTTCACAGGCGAGACCTTGCGCAATTTGCTGGAAATCGCGGGCTTCAAAATCGTGGCCCACAACGCCGATGCTTCGGACAATCTGAGCGTGGTGGCACAGTTTGTGAACGCTCAAAACACGTCTGCAGCCCGTGATGCCAGCCACCCTTTGGTGTCTGCGCAGCAAGCACGCCGGTGGGTGCCTTATCTGCTGCAACAATTGCGCGATGGTCAGCCTTTGCGCAAATGGCGCGTGCGTCAGGAAGAAAAGCGCAACGCCGCGCAATATGCCGATGGCCTGTCGCTGTTGAACGATTTGTACGCTCAAAAATCGGCTTGAGCTTGCGGCGCATCGCGCCTGATCGAAGCCGCTGGCGCGAACGACACGGCCCCGAAGCTCATGGGCGCCACGCCAATGACTTGAGCCAACCCACACTCTCTGCCCCGGTGTTGTCGCTGTCGGCCCCAATCAGCACGGCGCGCACCGGAGGCACGGCCGCACCTTGGGGCAGCTCGTCGGCAAACAGCTGCGCAAAGTCGGCGGCCACGTCGCGCGTTTCGGATTGCCACTGGCCCAATGGGGCACCTTTGCCCTGCACATTGATGAAACGCACACGCTGTGTGTAAGGATTGGCACCCTGCGTGCCCGCTGGATAAACACTGTCCCACACATAGCACAGGGTAGCGGCGGGCAAATCTTCGCCACTCATGCGCCGCGCCATGCGAAGCAGGGTGCGCTCTGCAAATGGGACGCGCTCCAAGGGGTGATCAAACAAC
>JACCEC011079628.1_pt1 | contig 10060 bp, 3 predicted proteins | sample 7450121 | NCBI WGS metagenome assembly JACCEC01 (sample SAMN15323455, study PRJNA562643) | freshwater metagenome | isolation source: river surface water | place: USA:Blue River Watershed | collected 2017-08-18 | reverse complement strand
GGTCGGATCCTTGATGCGCTCGCAAAAGCGGGTCTCGCGGAAAACACCGTGGTCGTCGTGTGGGGGGATCACGGGTGGCATTTGGGCGAGAAGGGGCTGACGGGCAAGAACACGCTCTGGGAGCGGGCGACCCGTGTGCCCCTGATCTTTGCCGGCCCCGGGGTCAGCGCCGGCGGTCGGTGCGCGCAGCCCGCCGAACTGCTCGATATTTACCCCACTCTCAACGAGCTGTGCGGGCTGGGCGCGTTGGCGGATCTGGAGGGGTTGAGCTTGCTGCCGCAGCTCAAGAAGGCGGATGCGAAGCGGGAGCGTCCCGCGATCACCAGCCACAATCAGGGGAACCACGCGGTCCGAAGCGAGCGCTGGCGGTACATTCGCTACGCGGATAAAAGTGAGGAACTGTACGACATGCATGCCGACCCCTCGGAATGGACAAACTTGATCGGCAGACCGGGCATGGAGGAAGTCGTCGCGTCCCACCGGAAATGGCTGCCGAAAATCGATGTTCCTCCGGCGGCGGGCAGCGCGCATCGCGTGCTCACTTACGACCCGAATTCCGACGAGGCGGTGTGGGAGGGAACGACCGTGAAGCGCTCTGATCCCATCCCGCAGTGACTCGAGTTCCGCAGTTCAAAAAGTGCTTTTGTTGACTTCGAGGGACTTGCGGCATTTTTCCGCCGTTTTTCTCCACTACATTTTGGGTCGTTTTTGAACGGATTGGCAGTCTGAGCCTCACGGATGGCGTGCGTGCCTGGGGGGATCGGGTTTGTGGCGTTCAACGCCTCGTGCCTGCGGTTTAAATGCAAAAATCCACTGCAGGCATCCAATCTCCGCGGCTCCCAGCATGGCATCCTACACATCGAGGGATGGATCCCGCTAAGAATCCTTCCCTCAAAAGGTCTATCTTACGCGGAGGATCCTTTTCCGCGCTGCCCTGATCCCTCAGATGAAAAACTCCCCGACTTTCGTCCTCAAAGCGTCTGTTGCCGTTTTCGCCGGCTTCTGCACGCAAATGCTTTTTTCAACCCCGCGTCCGGCGTCCGCCGCCGTGGCGAACCGCGCCCCGGGCGGGCCGGTAAGTTTTTACCATGACGTGCGGCCGATTTTTCAGGCCAACTGTCAGGGGTGCCACCAGCCTTCCAAGTCCAAGGGCGGTTACGTGATGACCAGTTTCGAGAAGATGCTCAAGGGAGGAGAAAAAGACGGTGTGGCGGTCATCCCCGGTGATGTTTCCAAGGGGTCGCTTCTGGAGCAGATCACTCCGGTGAACGGCGAAGCTGAGATGCCGAAGGGCAAGCCGCCGCTTGCAGCCCACGAATTGGAGCTTGTCAAACGCTGGATCGCAGAGGGCGCCAAGGACGATACGCCCGCCGACGCGAAGAAGCATTTCGACGCCGAACATCCCCCGGTTTACCCGCGCCTGCCCGTGGTCAGTTCTCTGGACTATTCCCCGGACGGGAACCTGATTGCAGTTGCGGGTTTCCATGAGGTGCTCCTGCACAAGGCCGATGGCAGCGCGTTGGAAGCCCGGTTGATCGGGCTGTCGGAGCGGGTGCAGTCGGTGCGCTTCTCGCCCGATGGCAAGTGGCTGGCTGCGGCGGGCGGCGATCCAGCGCGCATGGGTGAGGTTCAGATCTGGGATGTTGCGACGCGGAAGTTGAAGGTTTCCGCGCCGATTGGATGGGACACGCTTTACGGGATCAGCTGGTCCCCGGACAGCAAGCTGGTCGCCTTTGGTTGCGCGGACAACACGGTGCGCGCCATCGAGGCTGAAACGGGCAAGCAGGTGTTTCAGATGGGGTCGCACAATGACTGGGTGCTTGAGACCGCGTTTTCGGAGAAAGGCGATCATCTGATTTCCGTCGGCCGTGACATGACTGCGAAGCTGAGCGAGGTCGCTGGAGAGCGGTTTGTGGACAACATCACCTCCATCACTCCGGGGGCACTTCGCGGCGGGATGAACACCGTGGATCGCCAGCCGTCGAGCGAGGCGGTCGTGGTCGGCGGCGCCGACGGGGTGCCGCAGATGTTCCGCATTTTCCGAACCACCGCCCGCAAGATTGGCGACAACGCTAACTTGCTCCGCAAATACCCTGAAATGACGGGCCGCGTCTTTGCCGCGCGGTTTTCGTTGGACGGGAAAAAGTTCGTGGCGGGAAGCGCGCTGGACGGACGAGGCGAGGTCGGAGTGTACGTGTCCGAAACCTCACAGGATGTTCCTGCTGACATCGTAAAAATTCGTTCGAAAGATGCGCGCAAGCAAACACCTGAAGAGGTGAAGCGGCTCAGTGAGTATGAAACGCGCGCAGGCGCCCGGGCCATGCAGGTGAAGCTCGAGGAAAGCACCGTCTATGCGGTCGCGTTCCATCCCGATGGGAAAACGGTGGCGGCCGCGGGCAGCGATGGCAAGGTGCGCGTGTTCGATGTGGAGTCCGCCCAAAAGCGCGCTGAGTTCGGCGCTGCACCGGTGACGCCGTCTGCTGTGATCCGGCCGCCGAAGGCCGGTGGAATGCGCCGTCAGGCGCCTGCGGAAGCGGCGACCGTTACTCCGAATGAAGTGTTGCCAAGCAAGCCAGTCGCCTCGCTGGAGGTGGTGCCGGCGCGGGTGGAAATCGGCCGTCGCAACGACTACGTGCAGTTGTTGGTTTCTGCGAAGTTTGAGGGGGGCGATGTGGCCGACATCACGCGGTCCGCAAAGTTCCAGTTGAGCGCGCCGGTGGCGGAACTCACCGCCAAGGGGCAGCTGCATCCGCGCGCGGACGGCGCGGCGGAACTCAAGATTGAGTTCGGGGGCAAGACTCTGAGTGTGCCCGTGTCGGTGAAGGGTGCCGCGGGTGGGTTCAGCGCGGATTTCATTCAGGACGTGAACCCTGTGATGACCAAGGTTGGGTGCAATCAGGGGACCTGCCACGGGGCGAAGGATGGGAAAGCGGGGTTCAAGCTTTCGTTGCGCGGCTACGATCCTGAATACGACCTGCGTTCGCTCACGGACGATATGGCGTCGCGTCGAGTCACCGTGGCTTCGCCGGACGACAGTTTGATGCTCTTGAAGGCGATTGCCGAGGTGCCGCATGAAGGCGGGCGCCGTTTTGAGGCGGAAGAAAAGTACCACCAGATCCTGCGCCAGTGGGTGGCGGGCGGCGCGAAGCTCAACATTGCCTCGGCGCGTGTGACCAAGATCGAGCTCACCCCGCAGAATCCGGTAATTCAGCAGGTCGGCTCGCGCCAGCAGGTGCGGATTGTGGCGCATTTCTCAGATGGAAAAATGCGCGATGTGTCCAACGAAGCCTTCGTGGAGAGCGGCAACACGGACGTCGCCAGCGTGGATTCCACGGGCCTTGTGACGACGCTGCGCCGCGGTGAGGCGCCGATTCTCGCACGTTATGAAGGGAACTACGCCGCAACCACCGTGACGGTGATGGGTGATCGGACCGGCTTTGAATGGAAGGAGCCCGTCCAGTGGGGACGCATCGACCAGCTGGTCTCCAATAAATGGAAGCGCATGCAGATCGAACCCTCCGATTTGTGCGCGGACAACGAGTTTCTGCGCCGTGTGTCCCTCGATTTGACCGGGCTCCCGCCCACGACCGAGAAGCTGCGTGCCTTCCTCGCGGATCCGCGTGAATCAAAAGTAAAGCGCGAGGCGATCATTGATGAACTCATCGGCAGCGTGGATTTCATCGAGCACTGGACCAACAAGTGGAGCGATCTTCTCCAAGTCAACGCGAAGTTCCTGGGCAAGGAAGGAGCGGAGGGTTTCCGCGCGTGGATCCGCAATGCCGTTGATAAAAACATGCCATACGACCAGTTCGTGCGCGAGATCATCACCGCGAACGGCTCCAACAAGGACAATCCCGCCGCGAGTTATTGGAAAATTTTGCGGCAGCCCACGGAGGCGATGGAGAACACGACGCACCTTTTCCTCGCGACTCGTTTCAACTGCAACAAGTGCCATGATCATCCGTTCGAGCGCTGGACGCAGGATCAGTACTACCAGACCGCGGCATACTTCGCGCAGTTCTCGCTGGCGGAGGATCCCGCGAGCAACGGCCGCAAGCTCGGCGGCACGGCGGTGGAGGGCGCCAAGCCGCTCTTCGAGATGGTGAAGGAAAATCCCGCCGGCCAGATCAAGCACGACCGCACCGGCAAGGTGACCGAACCGCAGTTTCCCTACCGCGCAACCATCGAGGAAAAGCCGCAGGAATCCCGCCGTCAAAAGCTCGCCGTCTGGATGACTGCACCGGACAACCGTTACTTCGCCTCGAGCTACGTGAACCGGATCTGGGGGTATCTGCTTGGGCGCGGAATCATCGAGCCGCTGGATGATATCCGCGCAGGAAATCCCGCCACCAATCCGGAGCTGCTCGAGCACCTCACGCAGCAGTTTTTGAAATCCGGTTTTAACACCCGCGAGGTTTTCCGCGAGATTTGCAAATCGCGGGTCTACCAGCTCTCGGTGCGCACCAACAAATGGAACGAGGACGACACCGTCAACTATTCGCACGCGGTGGCGCGCCGGCTTTCAGCGGAGACGCTCTTTGACGCGGTGTTCAAGGTGACGGGATCCACGACCGCGCTGCCCGGTGTGGCCGCCGGGATGCGGGCCGCGCAGATGATTGATTCGAGCAGCGAAGGCGCGGCTGGATTTCTTGCAACGCTCGGGAAGCCGGCGCGCGAGAGCGCCTGCGAGTGCGAGCGCAGCAGCGACCTGCGGCTGGGCTCGGTGATGGCGCTCTTGAGTGGAGCCACGGTTTCGGGCGCGATCCAGAATCCGCAGAATGAACTCAGCAAGCTGGTGCAGAAGGAGACCGATGACGCGAAGCTCGCGAATGAACTTTTCCTGCGCGTGCTTTCCCGTGAAGCGTCGCCGCAGGAATTGGAGGCCACCTCGAAGATGATGAAGGGCATTGATGGCGACCACCGCGAGGTGATCGCGCTTTGGGAGGCGAAGGAGAAGGAGCAGGCGCCAATCATCGCGAAGATGGAGGCCGAGCGCGTCGCGCAGATGGGCAAGGCGAAGTCGGCGCTCGATGTGTATGAAGCCGAAACGAAGGCGCTGCGCGACGAGCGGGAGCAGGCCCGCAAGGACCGGGAAGCCCGCGCGACAGCGGGCTTGAAAGGCTGGGAACAGTCGCTGCCGACCCGCGTGGAAGGGTGGGTTTCCGTGACTAATCCGGCCGGTTCGCCCGTGAAATGGCAGCTTCTGACGCCAAAGACTGCGGCGGCATCCGTGCCCGCGGTCAAGCTCGCGATCGAGAAGGACGGGACGGTCGTGTCGAGCGGCGCCTCCAATCGCACCGACTACAACATCACCGCAATGACAGACCTCAAAGGTGTGACGGCTGTCATGGTTGAAGTGCTGCCGGATCCGAGCGCCCCTCAGTTCGGGCCGGGGCGCGCGCCGGACGGGAATTTTATCCTCAGCGAAATCGACATGAAGGTCGGTGCGGCGGACAAGACCGGTCAGGACAAGGCTGTCCCGTTCGCGAAGGCGTGGGCGTCCTACGAGCAGGAGAAGCTGGGAGCCGCAAGCGCCATCGATGGCAAGGATGATGACGCGGCCAACGGCTGGGCAGTCGGCGGGGCGAAGGGCGTCGGGGTGCGGAATGTGGCGGTGTTCGAGTTGGAGCGGCCGCTCGCGGACGATGCGGGCTCCAAGCTCTCGATCCGTCTTTCACAGAAGGCGCGGGACGCCTACCTGATTTCGCGGCTGCGCATCTACGTGACCAGCGCTGCAGAACCGCTCTCCGAAGGGGTGCCTTCAGCCGTGGCGGACGCGGCTGCAACGCCGAGGGACAAGCGCTCTCCGCAGCAGGTCGAGGCGCTCAACGCCCATGTGCGCAACGCCGATTCCGAGTACTGGCGGCTGAGCCGCGAGCTGACCCTCGCGAAAAAGCCGCTCGATCCCGACCCGCGCCACACCACGCTCAAGGACGCGCTTGCCGCTGCCTCTCTGCCGATCCGGCTGGACCCTGCGCTCGTGCAACTGCGGACCGATGCCGAGGCCAGCAAAAAGCAGATCACCAACAAGCGGCTCACCGCCGTGCAGGACCTGACCTGGGCGCTCATCAACAACCCGGCGTTTCTGTTTAACCGTTGATTTTGAGTTGCTTCTTCCTCTTTATCCCAGCATTAATCCAACATCCCCCTAACCCTCCCTTCCTATGATCCATCTCCCTGGCGGCAATTGCAGCGATCTTTGCAACGCGGAACTCAAAATGTCTCGGCGCGACCTCCTGCGTCTGGGCGGCACCGGAGTCATGGGCATGTCCCTTGGGACGATGCTGAACCTGCAGGCGCGCGCCGCGGAGTCTGGCAAGGCGGGCGGCCCCGGCTGGGGCAAGGCGAAAAGCGTTGTTCTCATTTACATGCAGGGCGGGCCGAGCCATCTGGATTTGTGGGATCCAAAGGAAAACGTGCCGGACAACATCCGCTCCGCGTTCGGAACAATCCCGACGAAGATCCCCGGGATTCATTACACGGACATTCTTCCAAAGCTCGCGAAATTGAACGACAAGTTCACGCAGATCCGTTCGATGAGCTACACGCCCAACGGGCTGTTCAATCACACGGCGGCGATCTACCAGATCATGACGGGCTACACCACCGACAAGGTGAGTCCCTCGGGCCAGCTCGAGCCGCCGGATCCGAAGGATTTCCCGAATTTTGGATCGAACATCGTGCGCTTGAAGCCGTCTGCGGAGCCGATGCTGCCGTTTGTGATGCTGCCGCGTCCGCTGCAGGAGAGCAACGTGGTGGGCAAGGGCGGCGGCGCTGGATTTTTAGGAAAGGCGTTCGATCCCTACACGCTGTACCCGCCCGGGGACGATCTTGACATGAACAAGATGGAGCGTCTGACGGTGGATGACTTGAAGCTCCCGCCGGAGGTGTTTGCACTGCGTCTGCAGCGCCGCGCTGAATTGCGTTCGGTGATCGAGTCGGCGATGCCTGAGGTGGAGAAGGCGGTGGAGAAGTACAATCTCGACGACTATTATCAAAAGGCGCTGAACCTGATCATCTCGGGCCGCGCGCGGAAGGCGTTTGATCTGGGAGAAGAGACGGCGTCGACCCGTGACGAGTACGGCCGGAATACTTTTGGCCAAAGCTGTCTGCTTGCGCGCCGCTTGATTGAGGCGGGGACGCGCGTGGTGGAGGTGATCTGGCCGAAGGTCGCGAATTCGGACAAGCATTCGTGGGATCATCACGTGGGTCTTACCGATCGGATGAAGAACAACTCCGGCCCGTTGCTGGATCAGGGGCTGTCGGCGTTCATCGGGGACATGGATCAGCGCGGTTTGCTGGAGGACACGATGGTTGTGGTGATCGGCGAGTTCGGACGTTCCCCGATCAAGGGCGTGAGCACCTCGGGCAACGGCAACAGCGCGGATGGGCGCGATCACTGGCCGTATTGCTACTCGGCGATTGTGGCGGGCGCGGGCATCAAGCGCGGGTATGTGCACGGTCAGAGCGACAAGACTGGAAGCAGTCCCGCGGAGGATCCGGTGCATCCCACGGAGTTGCTCGCCACCATGTACCACGCGTGCGGGATTGATCCGGAATCGATCGTTTACAACCATCTCAACCAACCGCGGGAACTGGTGAAGGCGAAACCGGTGACGCGCTTGTTCGCTTAGGCGGTGGTTGCGCTGGAGCCGGTTGTCGGGCTGCGGGCTGCGGGATAGACGTGCTTTGCGCTGCGGGGATTGCGGCGCGAGGCGGGTTGTTGTGCACGTAGTGTTCGGCACATCGAATGTGTGTGTGGTGAATTGTGTCCACGTGGCGCTCCAGTGGCGGGTGCGATCGCCCCTCATAGCCTTTGTCAAAGCGCTTTGTTTGGTGGAGAATATGCTCCGTGGCTTCACGCGACCGTCATGCTAAGAATTTTTTTACGCACCTGGAGGTGGAGCGCAATGTCTCGCCCCGCACGCTGATCAACTACCGCCACGCCTTGGCGCGGTTCCGGGAATGCTGTCCGGATGCGCCGGCTTGGACGCAGCTCGAGCCTGTGCATTTCCGGCAGTATCTGGTGCAGTGCTCGCGGGACGGTTTCTCGAAGCAGACAGTGCGGTTGCATTTCGCGGCGTTGCGGAGTTTTTACCGGTTCCTGATGGTCAACGCGGGCTTGAAGGTGAACCCGCTCGCGGCCGTCCAACTGCCCAAGACTGGGCGGCGTCTTCCGGTGGTGCTGAACGCAAAGCAGATTGACGAGCTGCTGTCGGCGCCGCTCCGTGTTCCCAAACAGAAGCAGGCGCCCGAGTGGATGCCCAAGCGGGATGTGGCGATTCTGGAGATGTTTTACTCCAGCGGACTGCGCCTTGCCGAGTTGGTGGCGCTGGATGTGGCGGATGTCGACGTGTTCTCGGAGACGGCCCGGGTCTTTGGAAAGGGGCGCAAGGAGCGGGTGGTGCCGGTCGGGGCGCCGGCTTTGGAGGCCGTGCAGCACTACCGCCGGGCGGCCGGGGTGAATGCCGGGGCGCTTTTTATCAGCAAAGTGCGGAAGCGGATCGGGGTGGCGGCGGTCTGGCTGATGCTCAAGCGGTACCTTCGGCACACGAGCATCCCCCTGGGGGTGAGCCCGCACAAGCTGCGGCATTCCTTCGCGACGCACCTGCTGGACGCGGGCGCGGATCTGAGGAGCGTGCAGTCGCTCTTGGGGCATGCGAGTCTGTCCACGACGCAGATTTACACGCACGTGACGGTGGAGCGGCTGCGGAAGGCGTACGACGAGGCGCATCCCAGGGCGTAGGGGGCGAGGCGGGCCGAAGCGAGGCGGGCGCCGCGGCGCACCGACAAAAAGGGGACTTTTGGTGAACCTTCACTCTGGGTTCAGGTTCCCTTTGATATGTTTGCACTGTGATCCGGTGCGCTTTTTTATCAGAAGTAATTGAACGAAAGCATTTTGCCAGCCGTGATTGCCCCGGCGTTGGCTGCGTTTCGGGGTGTCTGGCTTTTCTTAGGTTACAGAGGGGCGTAAACCTGCTAGTGACAACGTTTCCCCGCTTATTTTTTGTTGTTTTTCGGATGGTTGCCGCCCTGAGTTCCAACCGGCAGATGCCGTCCTTTCGTTTGAAGTAAGCCCCAGAAATCATTCCCCTTATGAATACATTTCATCACCGCATCCTGCGGATGTTGTTTGTCTGCCTCGGGATCAGCGCGCTTGTGGCGAGTTTGGCTTGGGCGCAAGGTGAGGGAAAGTTCCCTTACAGCAAGAGGTACCTGTACTACGCTGCAGATTTTGGCCAGTGGGATTGGCCGATTGGAACCACTCAGGCGCTCGGCACCACTTACATCCGGCCGCAAGCAGACGCGCCTCCCGGTCCAGCCGATGCAAATCTGAACAATGCGTTTTACATCAGGCAGGGATTCGAGCTTTTGGGGAACCTGAATGAGAACAGCGTTGATTTCACGATCGATAGCACCAGCCCGCTTCCTTTGATTCAGACAACTGCGGGTTCAGTGAAATTGCAATTGAATCCGTTTTCCGGCAGTCCCGTGACCTCGGGCACGGCGCTCATCAGTTTGAAAAGCACGGTGGGGATCGTGCCGGGGATGTCGTTCTCTGGTCCGGGAATCGCCGCTGGAGCGATTGCGAGACAGGCTATGGACGCGAATACAGTCCTGCTGGACAGAAACGCGGACGCAAGCTCTGTTGCGGGAGCTTACGAGGCGGCGCCCCGTTTCCTAGAGCCCACGCTGAATACGGCGCAGTCAGTGGTTGGAACGGATCCAACGAACACAGTGCGCGTGACGGATCCTGCGGACCTGAGTGTGTTAACGCCCGGCATGCAGATTCGGCTTTTAAACGGAGCCACCAGCTGCTTTCCGGCGGATACCTTCATCGTTGGAACCTCGTCAACTGTCGCTACGCCTAACGGCTTGGTTTACTTGAGTAGGAATTGGACGGTGGCACCCGATGGCACTGGCAACTTACAGGCTTGGACCTCTGGTGCATCTTCACTGAAAGTCACCGGTGTCCGGACGCTTGCTGCGCCTGAGACGACTTTGTCCGGTTCGCTCATTACCGGAAACACATACATCTCGGTTGAAAGCACCGAGGGAT
>JACCEC011455167.1_pt1 | contig 10062 bp, 7 predicted proteins | sample 7450121 | NCBI WGS metagenome assembly JACCEC01 (sample SAMN15323455, study PRJNA562643) | freshwater metagenome | isolation source: river surface water | place: USA:Blue River Watershed | collected 2017-08-18 | reverse complement strand
AGGACTGCCGTTTGTGACAGGCGCATTAAGCTATGGTAGCTATGGTACCAAACAAGGCAACCTTCAGTTCAATAGTAACATCAATAAGTTGAACTATACCATTGGATTTGAAAATCAAAATGCAGATGGATTCTCCTCTGCAAAGGATATCACCAATAAAGCCAACTTTGATAAGGATGGGTATCAGAACAATAGTTTTTTTGTGAAAGCTAAATACCAGATTGATTCACTTTGGAACTTGCAGGTATCCAGCAGAAAAACTGCTTACAAATCTGCAATTGATTATGGCGGATTCCGAGATGATAAAGACAACGAATTCAAAAATGCAACCACAATGAGCGGACTTGTATTGCAATATAAAAAAGCTAAAACAACTTTTCAAGTTCAATACCAATTCACCACACAAGACAGAACTTATTTGAATGATAGTACAGATAGAACTTACTTGATTTACGAAAACAATCAATATGCCGGAAAGACGCATTTTGCAGACGCATTTCTATCCAGGCCAATACATAAAAACATTCAGTGGATTGCTGGTACAGATTTTAGATACGGATCTTATAACCAAACCTATGAATCCATAAGTCAATGGGGACCCTACAACGATGCTTTTAAAGATACTTTTCAATTTCAGAATGCATTGTACACTTCGATCCTAATCAATGACAATGCAAAAAAATGGTTGATTGAATTAGGAGGAAGATACAATCTCCACAATCGCTTTGGCAACAACCAAACATTCACATTGAACCCTTCGTATGCTTTAACTGATCAGGTTCGTTTGATAGCAAGTATTTCCACCGGATTCAAAGCACCTTCACTTTATCAAATCAGCTATAACGACCAATTAAAAGCTGAAACCTCGTTTAATACAGAGTTGGGTGTTTCGTTCAGAAAAGGACCCGTTTTTGCAAGAGCAGTGTATTATAATCGTAACATAAAAAATGGCATTGATTATAATTATATTGATTATAACTTTTTCAATTTTATCCAACAAAAAGTCCATGGATTAGAAATTGAGGTTCAACATCCCATTAACGAACAGCATCAATTTTCATTGAACTACACCTTAATGAATGGACAAGAAACCAATCAAAATAGAATCACTACCACCGATACAATTACCTATAATTATTTATTAAAGCGTCCAAAACACAGCTTAAATCTTCAATGGCATTATGCCATCAATAAAAAATGGGATGCTAGCCTAACAGGAAGATTTATTAGCGAACGTAAAGATGTAGCCGGGTATGCCACTCCAGATGTAACTTTAAGCTATTATACATTGCTTAATGCCGCTATTCAATACAAATGGAGCAATCGTATAATCTTATTCGCGAATGGTCAAAATCTATTGAATGACAATTTCAGTGAAATCAGTGGTTACAATGCCATTGGAAGGATGATGCAATTTGGAATACGTTTGAATTAGATTTTAATGGGTTAGTAAATTTAAAAAAGCTTTGTATCTTCATACAAAGCTTTTTTTATGGTATTCAAATTAGACGAACTCCTTACAATTGTCTTTACTTTATTCGCCGTAATTGATATCGTGGGTTCTATCCCATTATTGATTTCGATGAAAGAAAAAGTAGGGGTGATTAAATCCTTTAAAGTAACACTCATCTCTGGTGGACTGATGATCTTATTCTTGTTTTTAGGAAAACCCTTTTTACAAATATTAGGATTGGATGTAAAATCATTCGCAGTTGGTGGATCAATTGTGATTTTTCTTTTGGGACTTGAGATGGTATTAGGACATGAAATATTTAAAGGAGATAAAAATGAACATGCCGGTGCAGTAGTGCCCATCGCCTTCCCTATCATTGCTGGAAGTGGGACCTTAACTACTATCATGTCCTTAAAAGCTAACTTTGATGAAGCTTATATCGCAGCAGGTATCATTATTAATTTAGTGATTATCTATATTGTATTAAAATCACTCAACTTTATTGAACGTATGCTTGGCCCAGGAGGCCTTTTAGCTGTTCGTAAATTCTTTGGTGTTATCTTATTGGCCATTGCTGTTAAGATCTTCTCAAGCAATATCGCAGCATTAAAAAAGTAATAATAATCACTGACTTGATACTTATAACTTACTTATATAAAAAGAGGCAGTCCTACAGACTGCCTCTTTTTATATAAAACAAAATGAAAAAACTAAAAACTAAACTTAGCTTGAAGTATATAATTTCTGCCTAGCGCAGAAATCCCACTTGCAAAATATCGATAATTTAAGTCGGCTATGTTTTCAATTTGAAAACTTAAACTTATCTTTTTATTCGCTTGATAGCTTGTGTTGATATTCCAGATCTGCCAACCCGGCATACCATCCTTAGTGGCGTAAATTTCATTGTCTTCGCCATTCAAATTGTAATCCTCAATATGCTTCCATCCATTGAACACGGTGAATAATTCAGCAGAAAATTGCTTTACATCATGCTTTAACCCAATCCTGCCATAGGTTGGGGGGATATGGTCTAAAGGCATTTCTAGTGCACCATTATTATACCTGCCCTTGGTGTAAGTATACGTTGCCGCCAAAATAGTGTTAGTCGTTAAATGCGCAGATCCATTGATATTAAAGCCATATACAACCGCCTTCGCTTTATTTTGTGTAGCATATACATCACTCACTATACCTTGATACAAAATTGAACTTGCATTATTCCATTTGAATTGATCTACCACCAATGCATTTTTAAACCAGGTGTAAAAAAGTGAAGCACCAATACTATAGATAGCAGTTGTTTTAGATACATTCAATTCTGCATTATAAGTATACTCAGGTTTTAGATCCTTATTTGGCACTACTACATATCCAGTCCTAGTATCAAATACTTTAGTTAAATCATCCACATTGGGCGCTCTAAATCCACTGCTTAGCCCAAAAGCAACCCTTAATCCATCTGCACCATTGTAAGCCATACCTAAGTTGCCAGTTACTGCAGTATTATTTTGTTTGGCATCCGTAAATGGAAAATGCATTAGTGCTGTGTCTTTAAAGTTAGCATTCAATTGCACATTGTTCAAACGTATGCCGCTATTCAATACCCAATTGCCTGCCAAAAACTGAGTATGTTGCGCATAAATTGCATGATTGGCCATGTTAGTTGGTCCATCGCTATACCTTGTGGTAATTGCAGTTTGCAAATTGGTTGCGATATTATTTCGATAAGCTGTGGAGCCCACTTTATTATAATAAGACTCCATACCAAGATGCAGTTCACTTGATTTTCCAACATGTAATAGATCCATGTTTAAGCCGACTAAATCAACCGCTTCAAACCTGTAATCCTTATTGTTTGATTTAAACTTTCTACTTATCCTACTCTCTTCTAAATGCTGGTAGTTGACATTAGCAGTGAACTCCTGAAAATAGCCACTCAATTGCTCTTTAGTCAATTTATACCCAAGCATATTTCGAACCTGAGGTCCATAATACCACTCTGCATATACAGGCATACCTCTATTCGTTTCGGTTAAACGATCGTAACGATTGATATTAGAAGAATTAGAGATTTGCACATTCAATAAATGAGCGGTATGTTCATTTGGTTGATACAATACTTTCTGTAATAAATCAGTTTGATTGTATCCGCTTAACTTTTGACTATTGACTAATGCACTATTGTCTTTAATAACATCAGTGTTATTTTCTCTAGCGACATAAAAAAATCTTTTACCAAAATCTGGATAGGCCGACAATCTCTTATTTCCTTGACGCATATCTCCAAAACTACTTTTAGTAAAAGATGTCAGATAAGCCCATTTGTTGTTGGCAATATTAAAGTCAATATGCTGACGATGTTCATTTTGACCATTGCCATACCTATAAATTACATTTCCATTGGCTTTCCAAGGTGCTTTTTTTGACGCAAGATTAGATTTAAATAGCTGGGGCTGTTTCGTAAATAAATTAACTACCCCACCCAATGCATCACTACCATATAAAGTGGAACTTGGGCCATAATTAATTTCAACACGATCCAAGATTAGATTATCTACCGTGATGATATTTTGCAAATGACCCGCCCTAAAAATAGCACTATTCATACGCACACCATCTACCATCAATAAAACCCTACTAGCTTCAAATCCTCTAACCACTGGGCTTCCGCCTCCTGCTTGACTTTTTTGAACAAATACTTGACCCGAAGCGGTCAAAATATCTGCTGTATTGGCTTGCTGCTGAAGCAATACTTTATCGGTTAAGGCAACCACCCTTTGTACGATATTTTTTGATAATGTTGGAAACTTATTGGCATAAATAACAACGTCTTGTAATTGCTTACTTGTAGTATCAGATTGCGCCATCAAGTTCAACGTCAGACAAAAAACAATAAGTACGCTTAATATTAAACGCATTATAATTATTTTAAAATGAAACTGAATCGCCTATCATTTGAAAAAATGACATAATGATAGGTCTGTCTTATGAATTAAACAGTTTCAGGCGGGTGTAAAATCTCTCCTGTATAGCTACTCAAAATTGGCGTAGCATAGAATGGATATGTATTAATTACTAAGCTGGCATCAATAACCCTATGCTTGCTTAATTGGAGAGATTCATAAACTGAGTATGTCGGATTCAATTTGATCTTGGAATCCTTAGATTTCGAATTAGAGGTGGAGGAAGCATCTAACTCTTTGCTCAAATGATGTGCTTTGTTTTGATTGGCAACAATTGCTGCTTCTTCTTCATCGGATGCAGCAATAATCTCCCAACCAGCTGGCGTCTTAGTAATTGAAACAATATCATAGAACATCCCTTTGTAGCTGAATTCACGACCCTTTTCTTCCCAATGATATCCCTTGGGTAAAATGGATTTATCTTTCACTACAAATTTTATTTGATCCTCTTTTCTACCCTTTTTTGTATCGTCGTTTTCGGCTTTGATTTCATTCAATTTCCCCGCATCAATCATGGCAAAGCGTTCCTGCTCATGTACTTTTTCTTGAAGCCAATAAAAATAACTTAAACTACTTGTAGATAATAACAAAGCAGCAAAACAGAATATGGCAATGGCTTTTTTCAATGAACCTAAGGTACGGAAAAATATTATTGATTTTATCTAATATATATTTCTACTCTTGCACTTCTGTTGAAACCTTGAGCTCCGCAGCATGAGAATTGATCACCAGCTGAATAATTGATATTCGTTGAAAATAGTCCCGACATGCCAATGCCTCCAGAAACATCATTAGATGTCGCTTCTCCACTGGGATATAATCCCCCTCCGTTTTCATTCCAACCAAATCCCCAACGCACTTTGGCTGTTGAGCTTGCATTGACATAATTAAATCCATAGAATCGGATATCAGATTGGGATGAAAAGGCTGTGCCTTTTCCTGCAAAATTTGAGGCATCACCAAAAAATAACTTATCTGCTCTACTAAAAAAATCAATAGGGGTTACTCTGATTCCATTATTAAAATTATTTTGTAACCAACACCATTGATTATACACTCCACTTGTATTCACACTCCCCCCTGTTGAACTTGATCCATAATTCCATGCAATATCAGGCCATAAAGCCATCATGTCTTTCGCATAATAATAATTCATGGCATCAAATTTAGCATCTGCATTTCCTCTATCATAGAAACTGGGATTTAACGTATTTGCCCCAGTCCAATACGCACTCGAATAATTAAAAGTAGTACCCGTTGTTGCTTTCATCATCATCATCCAACCACCTCCGTCAATCTTGCTGTTAAGCAAACAATATAATTGAGTTGGACCTACATAAGGTAGATTAATCCAGTATACACCATCATTATAATTGCCAAACGCATTTTGAAGATACTTTGCATTAGGCGCTGCCTTAGCAGCAGAAGATCCATCCATATCTGGGCTGGATACCATTTCTAGTAAATTTTGCGTCCAAGTTTGAAAATAAGTACTAGCTGGATGCACACTTGTGAAAGAGCTTGGTGCTGCAGCCTGGATTGGAGATTTCCAAAATAACCTCATTCCGTAACCACCACCTCCTTGTTGCATACGCACTTCAAAAAAATATTTTCGACCAGCTGTTACAGCAATTGTTCCAGTATGTGTTCCCAATACTGGCACGGCTTGTCCTAAATAGGTTGAGATTATTGGAGTACCATTAATTGTTAAATCACTAGCGTCATCTGATTCTAATGTAAAAGTATAATTGCCTGATTCCTGAGGAATAAAAGTGCCTTGAACTTTTATGGCAAAATAAGTTCCGTTATTGGGAGGTGTGATGCCAATTAAACTTAATTCCGAAGCGCTTTGCCAATCCAATATTCTTGGCGAATTGGTTTTACCTGTTTTAACTAAAGTTGAATTTGAATTATTTGTATTAAAAATATTATCCATGTCCCCCTTGCTTGCAGCAACTACAGGATATTGGTTTGAAGATCCATTCCCTCCATGCGTACTATATACCCAATAATCAAATTGAACTTTTGGTTGATTTTGTACCCCTTGATAAGGCGTTAAAAATTGTGCATTTAAACCAGTGACTAAAAATACAAAAAGAAATAGAAATATTTTTTTCATTAGAATTAGTTTGTCATATCCCCAGAAGCGATATACACACCAGAAGCAATGCATACCAAAGTAATAATTGAATATTGACCCGCTGTTTTAGTGAAACCATATCTGTTATTAATAGTGACGCCGGAAGCAGACAAACTAACTTGCCCTGCCCCTCTTTGAACAATCATACAATTAAATCCAACTGAAAGCGAAGGAACAGTGATGGTAGTTGCATTAGAACTATTAATGACAATAACTTTACCATTGTCACCATTTCCTAACGTGAACCCAACACTTTGTTCATTAATTACAGATCCGAAATTAGCAATCGTACTTGTAGTTCCATTTCCAGTTATTGTACTTGAAGTAGTAGAACCAATAATGTTGATCCATGCTGAATTATTCCAATAATAATAACCTGGACTTACATTATTTGGAGCAGTACCAGCAGTTGCTGTATTATATACAATTAAACCATTAGCAGGGCTAGCAATTGGACTTGACACATTGGATGCAGTTAGCGAAACACGTGGAGGCAGAAATCCTTTATTACTTGAATTAACCTCTAATTTTGCAGACGCATCTGGATTAGTAGTGCCAATTCCAGTTTGCGCATGCATTTGCAATGTCAAAAATAGCGATACAAATATTATACTTTTTTTCATAATTCATTTTTTATCTTACCCAATACCAAATGATTCCAGGATTTGGACTTGTAGATGTTCCGCCAGATGCATCTGAAAGCCAGGGAGAAGGTGTATAATATTGGTTATTTGAAACCATTGTACCCCACCAGTTTCCTGATCCCGTTGACAAAGTGATATAGCCAGTTCCGGAACCTGTTGTACTACTATACCATGGCATTCTTTGTGAAATTCCATTGTTTGCTGTGTTGTAGTTCCAGTTACCAAATTTAGTATTAATCGTTACGTCCGTTTGAGTATTGTCTGTTTTTACAAAACTATAACTCCCATTTGCAGTCCAAATTCCACCAAAATTTCCTCGAGTATTTGCATCAATCATATATTGAAAACCACTTGCACTTCTTTTAATATAATCAGCCCAGACTATGATTGAATAACTTACAGTTCCGGTGCTTGTAACATCAGAAGTAGTTGAAAAAGGAATTTCGGTATTGTAAGCAATTGCATTTGCATAAGTCCATACAGAGTTAGATGAATTTTTCAAAATCAAAGTCCATCCACCGTTGTCTGTCGTCATATCTGCATAAATTTTAAATGGCGCACCTCCATTAATGTTTGCATTTTTAATCCAATAAAAACCATCGGTTGAATTGGGGTAATCTTGTTTAATTTGATATGCACTGGTGGATGCAGTATTGGGACTTAGTCCATCTTTTTCTGCATAAAATCTTGATTTATTGGCATTGAAATTATTCGTAATTTCTTGTTGCGTCAATTCACGAATATACACTTTAAAATTAGCTACATTCATATTCATCCTCCAATTAAGATCGTTACGCCAACTTGAAATTCTACCTGCACCTGCATTAAAATTGGCATTCAATGTATTAAAATTACCATAGATCTGACTCATTGATTGTTGCTCTCCATTAACATAAATTTTATTATTGGTTTTAGAACCAGTATTCATGACAAACACCAGGTGCCTCCATCCGCCAACAATACCCAAATAATCTGCCCTGGCACTAGTCATTCCATATAAATCTCCTGCCGAAGTATTGTATCCAATATTACCACCACTCGTCCAAACATCATATAAACCAAATCCAAAATACATTCCAGTTGGCGAAGTCAATGAATTAGTCTTTACCCACATCTCCACCGTCACCACATTTGTGCTTCCAATATTTGCTGAAAAATCTGCATAGCTTGTAGTGCCATTAAATACAATGGATCCACCATTAGCTGAATTAAAAGAGGTATTTGTTAATGTAACGTTAGATCCATTTCCTGATAAGTCATTCCAAGTTGTAGATCCACTGCCACTATAACTAGCAGGGTTCCCCGCATCTAGATGTAAAACCAACCCTGAATTAGAAATACAAGTAATTGTAACACTACCATCACCAGTTGTATTGAATGTTCCGTATGAATTAATGTCTGTAATTGATTTCGAAGAACCACCACCACCGCCGCCATTTGCAGCACCTCCTCCTGCTCCACCACCACCACCATAAAATCCAGCACCACCGCCACCCGCACCTTGCCAAATGGTACCAATACCACCTGCACCACCATTCATTCCATTACCATCCCCACCATGTTGTGCAGGCGCATTATCAAATGCATATCCACCCACACCAGCAGCTGTAGTAGATGCACCATAACCAAATTGATATCTTGATGAAACAAGATATCCAGTAGCACCTTGCCCATTTGCTGCTGAACCAGTATTCGAGTTTAAAGCTGCGCCTCCATTATAATTTATTGTACCCCCAGTCCCACTTCCACCTCCACCACCTCCAGCAACCACTAATGCATTTGCAGTAGCAGGTGAAATAGAAGTAAACACACCAGACAAACCACCACCTGCACCACCAAAGCCTGTTCCACTATTATCATTACCTCCATATCCTGCAAAACCATATTTCGCAATTGCAGATTGTCCGGGGAATCCTCCAACTACGATGTATAATATTTGCCCTGGAGTAACATTTAATGTTGTAGTAATATTCGCACCTGCACCACCCGGTTGACCTCCACCTCCCGTTCCACCTTTAGCACCAATTGCATTAACCTGAATAGCGGTAACTCTATTGGGTACGATAAATTGTTGAATCGCTCCAGTGTATGAAAAAGTCTGTGTATTAATATTAATTGGTTTTCTTAAAGCAAGATTGCGCGCTACAATTTGTGCACTTATGTTCATCTTGAAAGAAAGAAATAATAATATGAAAATGAATTTACGCATACTTAAAAAATACTATCTCCCATTACAAATCCAGTTGTAGCTGTATTCATTACTAATCCAATGACACTATTTGTTGCTCTTGTTGTTAATCCGTTTGACGAATTCAATGTTACACTTGATCCAGCCAAAGTGATTGTACCAGCTCCCCCTTGTATTATCTGACAACTAAATCCAATAGGCAATGTATTAGGAACTGTAACAGTAATTGCGGATGCAGATGTGATTAAAAAAACTTTGTTATTATCAGTAGCAGCTAAAGAAAAGCCAGCACTTTTACTATTATCTATAATTAAACCATTTGAAATTTGAATCCAAGATGTTCCATTCCAATAATAATATCCTGGAACAACATTGTTAGGTGTATTTGTTGTTGTAGATGTATTATAAACAAGTAAACCAGCAGCAGTAGCAAGCGCTGTTGCACCTGACAAACCTGTTACAGGTGCAAAAACGTTGGTCGCAGTTAGAGCAACTCTTGGAGGCAAAAAACCTTTGTCGGCTGATGTTACATCCAGCTTCGCAGATGCGTTAGGCGTGGTTGTGCCAATGCCTGTTTGTGCACATAAGTTACATGAACAAAGTAAAGTCAAAAACAATATTGCTGTCTTAATATTCATATAATATTATCTAATCCAAATTTGGTGATGTGTATT
>JACCEC011234741.1_pt1 | contig 10064 bp, 14 predicted proteins | sample 7450121 | NCBI WGS metagenome assembly JACCEC01 (sample SAMN15323455, study PRJNA562643) | freshwater metagenome | isolation source: river surface water | place: USA:Blue River Watershed | collected 2017-08-18 | reverse complement strand
TCGGAGGATCCGGGTCGAAGGTGGCAAGCTTGATTACACGGACGAAACACTCATCCTGCCCTTTTCAACCCAGATTGTTGACCTCAAGGGTGCGATTACGGGCTGGACCCTGGATCCGAATGGGAAGTCGTTATTGGAACTTAATGGACGAATTGCACCCTATGGCGAAGCTTCGATTCATGGCCAACTCAGACCGCTTGATCCCAAATCATTGCTGGATGTCGATCTTCATTTTGAAAATGTGGTTCTGGCATCGCTCACACCCTATAGCGCAACCTTTGCAGGTCGGCGCATTGAAAACGGCAAGCTGGATCTCAACGCACATTACCGACTGGAAGAACAGCAACTCAAGAGCGATAACCGGATTTATCTCAAGCAACTTCGATTAGGTGACAAGGTCGAGAGTCCAAAGGCTGTTTCACTGCCGCTGGATCTTGCTGTGGCCCTCTTGTCGGATGCAGAGGGCAATATCGATATGTCACTGCCCATCGAAGGAAAGACGGATGCCCCTGATTTTGATTATGGTGTGGTGTTTCTGAATGCGTTTGGAAACCTCATCAAAAAGGCTGTTTTATCGCCATTTACTGCAATCACCGGGGCTCTGGGGCTGAGTGGCGGTGAGGAACTCAATGCAATTGCATTCGATCTTGGAAGTGATGTGTTGACGCCGCCTGAAAAGGAAAAAATTGTGCGATTGTCGGATGCGCTCCACTTAAAGCCCCAACTTCAATTAATCCTGAATGGCAGTTTTGATCCAGAAAAGGATAAGGTTGCATTGCGCCACTTCTGGCTGAGGCAGCGGGTTGCTTCTCGTTTGGGTGAAGCGTTAAAACCCGGGGAAGATCCTGATCCTGTTAATCCGACTGAGGCCGCCACACAGCGAGTGCTGGAGGCTTTGGCTCAGGAATACCGACTGCTCGAAGTCGCCTTGACGCGTTATGTTGCTGATAAAGGCCATCCTGTAGACCGGATTGGCCTAGTCGGAACGCTGATGGGAAAGGGGAGTAAAACGCCTGATTTTTATGAGTTGCTGGCTCAAAATCTGGCTGATCAAGCCCCCATTGGTGCCAATGAACTGAAAGAATTGGCTGATCGTCGGATGCGGGTTGTCAAAGCGGCACTTTCGGCGGTTCCCAAACCGGTGGATAGTCAACGAGTTCGCCTAGGCGACATACAGGAGCAATCATCCGACGATGGTCACCATCTTTTAATGCCCCTCGCGCTTCAAGTAAATGAAAAATAGGGGGTTCTGCGTAGGAACTCCCGTGGACTTAAAGGGTCATAACCGTTATAATGGTATAAACGGTTTAGTGGTTCTTGCGTGGTCTGTGGGCTGAACCTATGGGCCATCGGATTCAGGGGGTGGTTATGAAACAAGGTGAACTGGTCAAACAAATGTATCTGGCGTGTCTCAATCGGGATACTGAGAGCCAGCGGAGATTGTTTCAACAGGAAATCTGCAAGATCATTCGTCGCAGGGAACTTGGGAAACGGTTTAACTCCAAGTGGACTGTGGCTGACTGATTCCAAAGCCCCTGTCGTCGTCTGTCTAGAAATTACGTGTTAGATCCATGCCCTGATAAAGGGATGCGACATAGTCGCCATATCCATTGAATGGCAGGGTGGGGCGTTTCAGAAAATCCCCAAGTTTTCTCTCCCTTGCCTGGCTCCAGCGGGGATGATCCACTTCGGGATTGACGTTGGCATAGAAACCATATTCGTTGGGGCCCGCCTTCATCCAGCTGGTCGTGGGCATTCGCTCGGAAATTCGAATCGAGACAATGGATTTGGCGCTTTTAAAACCATACTTCCAGGGTACGATGATCCTGATGGGGGCACCGTTCTGATTGGGTAAGACCTGTCCATAGAGCCCCACTGTCACCAAAGTGAGAGGATTCATGGCCTCATCCAGCCTCAATCCCTCCCGGTATGGCCAGTCGAGAACATCTCGTTTCAAGCCAGGCATCTGCTCAGAATCATTCAGCGTGACAAATTCGACAAACTTAGCATTCCCCGTCGGGTCAGCCGCCTTCAAGAGCGTGCTAAGAGGGAACCCCACCCAGGGGACGACCATGGACCACGTCTCGACACAACGGAATCGGTAAATCCGCTCCTCAAGCGGTGCCATCTTGAGGATCTCCTCGATCGCGAAAGTTCTGGGTTTATGCACTTCACCTTCGACACGCACCGTCCAAGGCCGAGTCTTTAATGAACCGGCAAGCCGATGTGGCTCTTCCTTGTCGGTGCTGAACTCGTAAAAGTTGTTGTATGTGGTGACCTTCTCAAGAGGCGTCGGGGTTTCGTCAACGCGGAATCCTGGATTGGGCTGGGGATCCAGCCCCTGCGCCCGAAGATCCACCGACAGGCTGCTCAATCCGCCGAGGGCGGCAAGGCCAAACGATTTCCTGATGAACGTTCGGCGGCTTTCAAAGAGGCTTTGTGGTGTGACCTCGTTCTCGCTAATGTCGGACTTGAATCGCATGATGAGGTTCTCCTGACGGGGTGTGCCGTGATCGCGCTTGAATGGGCTATGGTGACAGGCCCTTGATGCCTCTCAGTTCACTTTTCCGCTGAAGCAGCGCACGAAGCAACAGGGATACGGCATAGATCAGGGCAAAAAGGAAAGGTTCCGAAATGTCTTTCTTGACCAACCACCAAAAGTGAATGACACCTCCGAGACAGATCACATAGATCCAACGGTGGATTTTTTTCCAGCGTGCTCCTCCCAGACGCCGCAGCATGCCATCCGTCGATGTGACGGCGAGCGGAATCATCAAGACCAGAGCCGTGAATCCGACGGTGATATAAGGTCTTTTGACAATGTCTTTGAGAATGCCAGACCAATCAAAGAATTGATCGAGAACCACATAGGTGCCAAGGTGGAGCAAGCTATAGAAAAAGGCAAATAGGCCCAGCATTCGCCTGAACCGTCCCATCCAGATCCACCCGAGCCATTGGCGTATTGGCGTGACCGCCATCGTCAGCGTCAAAAAAGTCAGTGTCCAGTAACCCGTCTGCCTCAGAACCTTTTCAATGGGATTGGCACCGAGTTGATCAATCAATCCCCAGTAAACCAGTCGCCCCAGGGGGACCAGAGCAAGAAGGAAGACGATTGACTTGATCCGTCTGATGGAAGTGTCATTGATTCGTCGTAACTCGAAATCCATAGGACGGCATATTCTTCATGATGGAGGGCACGGGTTCCGATCTCTATGCGATTCGCTAAGAGGGCTGGATTTTTCGTTGAAGCGTAGTAGTCTCCGCCGATAGATGCAATACCGTCGCGAACCGCTGGATCTCTAGAGGATCCTTGAACTCGTTTCCATCGATACCCGACGAGCCGCGGTCTATCTCATCGTGAATCTTGCGAGAAACCCCGTCCTTTAGGGCTGGCGGTGTTAGCCTGTGGAGAGAATGTCAGTCCTGTGTCGTAAATCGGCTTAAGCAGTTCTCGATGAACCAGGAATCCCCTTCCTTTTGGAAGGGGAGGAAGCGAAGGGATTTGAATATCAAATGGCGAGTCTTTTTCAGTAACCCCAACCTGATTCAGTTGAGACGTCTTCGCGCTCAGTTTGCATTGGGCGCATCCCACTCATCTGTCGCGAACCGATCATGACTTTGACCCTAGAAGGTCCCTCGACCAGTGAACTCATCATCAAGAAGAGCCGTTTTCTTGGACAGGTTCAGCCGGTTTCAGATCGCGCTGATGCGGTCAGGCAGGTCGCAAGAATCCAGCAACAACACCCCACTGCATCCCATGTCTGTTGGGCGCTCATGGCAGGAGGGCATTCTGCCGCTGTCGATGATGGGGAGCCCAGTGGAACTGCAGGCCGCCCGATGTTAGAAGTGCTGCGCCACCAAAATCTGGAAGGTGTTCTGGCGACGGTTGTTCGCTACTACGGCGGGATTAATCTGGGTGCTGGCGGCTTGGTTCGTGCCTACACGGATGCAGTGGCACAAGCGCTCAAAACTGCAACCAAGGTCACCCTCGTGCCTTTGGATACCCTGGCCTGTCTCGTACCGTATCCTCTTGAGGGACTCTTCAGAAACCGGATAAACAAGGATGGCGTAATCCTGTTGAGTGTCGAGCGTAGCATGGAATTGCGGGTGATCATTCAGGGACCCAAGGACCGGCTAGCAGAGATTGTGACCCAGTTGACCCGGGAAAGTCAGGGGAGAATCCACTGGGTGGATCCTCGGGGGGCTTAATTTAAGTCAGAAGAATGGCTGAGTTCATTTTCCCAGCGGCTGACCAACGTGGCTGCAATGCTATTCCCTAGTACATTGGTGGCACTCCGGCCCATATCTAGAATCTGATCGATTCCGAGGAGCAGGAGGAGCCCCGCCTCCGGAATATGGAACATGGAAAGCGTAGAAGTGATGACGATCAATGACGCTCTCGGAACGCCCGCGACCCCCTTACTCGTAAAGAGAAGCACCAAGAGCATCAACATTTGATCTTGGAGTGGCATCTGGATGCCATAGGCCTGAGCAATGAACAGGACCGCGAAGGTCATGTACATCATGCTTCCATCCAGGTTGAAGGAATAGCCCAGGGGAAGAACCAAGCCAGTGATGCGATCAGAGCATCCAAACCGGCCCAATTGCCGCATTAACATCGGGAAAGCCGCTTCACTGCTGGCTGTGCCGAAAGCGAGGATCATCGGTTCGCGGATATGGTGTAGGAGTGCCCTGACACGTTTCCCGATAAAAATGAAACCCAGTATTCCAAGAGTCAACCAAAGTACGGCGAGCCCCAGATAAAATTCGCAAAGAAAAACGCCATACGTCGCAACGACGCCCAAACCTTGCTGACTGACGACCGCAGCCATGGCCGCAAAGACTGCGAAAGGCGCAAATCGCATCACGTAGCTCGTCATCTTGAGCATGATATGACCCAAGGCATCGAGCGAGTGAACCACGGGTTTGGCCAGCTCACCGAGTTGCGAACAGGCGAAACCAAAGAACATGGAAAAAACGACAATCTGCAAAATCTCGTTTTGTGCCATGGCTTCGACAACGCTCTTGGGAACGATATGCGAAATGAAGGACTGAAGCGTCTGGGGTTCTTTATTCAGCCCTGTCTCAGCACTAACGTCGGGTAGGGGGAGATGAAGGTTTTCCCCGGGTTCAAACCCATTCACCAGCGCCATTCCCATTAGCAAACTCAGTATAGAGGCGCTAAAGAACCATAGAATGGCTTTGCCCGCGACACGTCCCAGACTGTTCCCATCCCCCATCTTGGCCATACCGACAACCAGGGTTGAAAAAACCAATGGCGCGATGATCATCTTGATCAGGCGCATGAAGAGGTCCGTGATCGCGTTGAATCCGCTGATCCAGAGGGGAAGATGAGGGCTTGCGTAGGCCGAAAGATAGGCATTCAAGGCCGCGCCAAAAGACACGCCCATGACAAGACCAACGATAACCTTGAATGTTTGCGAGTTTGAGGTAGGGGCGGGAACGGGGGGATTCATCATCTTTGCTCAGGGTGAGGGGCGATGCCCTCACCGTAGAGCAAACATGAACTCGGCTAGAGCTTTGATCAAAACATTGTTGGTCAAAACTGTCGCGAATTCAACCGAGTATCGCACAGGTGAGTGAGCCGTTGATCAGGCCTTGGCCAGTCTTGAATAGTAGGGCCAACTAACGACGTGGAGATGGCGTCTGATGGGTGACTTGATCACTGACAGGCACAGTGCGATCGAGAATAGGCACCACACTGCGGCATATTCATTGGGGTCACGGGTCGTCAGGATCGACAGGATTGGTCCCATGAAGATGTGGAACAAGACAAAACGCCATGATCCATAGACAACGGGAAGGACAAACCCCACCAGGATATACGAGAGACCATGAAGACCCAGGAAGTAGTTCGGGATCAGGTAGGACAGGTCGTACTGGATACCGTTCAGCGGCAACTGCCAGGCAATATGCCAATCCCCAGAAACGGAGCATGCCTGCGATCCACAGAAGGCCTCTAATCCGACAACACAATGATCCGCCCAGTTAAAGGGATACATTTTGACCAACATGCCCAGCGCTCCAACGGCGCAAAGCGTATAGACGACGGTGCTGATCCTTTCCTTGACGCTCTGGGGGATGAAATACATCGCGACCATGTTCACAAAGAAGGGTTGGAAGGCAATATGTATGTAACCGAAGTACGTTAATATCTGGTTGGGTGGACTGTCACATAGGTTGATATAGACATAGGTCGCTGCCTGGAGAAGTTCCATGCAGGCAAAGTATGTCAGAGGGATCCAGAGATCCTTGGACTCGCCCTTGTATGCAATGTACGCAGCCGTACCAAAACCAATTGTCGCCAATACGGCCGACGCCTCTCCACTCCAGCACATACCTTTACCTCATTTTTCTAGTCGTTTTTATGTTTCAGCGGAACGGTTGGGGTAGGCTCGAACAACGAAGGGGCACTTTCCCAAGGTTACAACCGTTCTAACCTGACATTATGCAGAATGTGGACCCATAAAGGCATGCACGCCTTCAGATTTTATCTCGCCAATGGCTTCTGCAAGGGCAGCTTCGTCCGTGGCAAATGTGTCTTCCCAGACTGTTGAGTTGTTGTTTTCATCGACCACCTCAAGGGTCCAGTCGCTATCTGGCAATCGATAAATAATAATCTCAAGAGTATGGCCATCCATCGCGAAGGTTGTCTGTAAATCAGAGTAAATCAGAGTAAATCAGTGCCTGATCTTTTTTCATTGAGATCTCCGGGTGTGTGATCTTTGAAGAGCATTACTGACGATTCATGGGCAGCGCGTCAAAGGGGATTGCTGTGTTCTCATTCAGCAAGGGTTTTTCAGAGGAGGGCATTTGCGTGACCACGTTTTTATTCTTTTAATCGGTCAACTGGCATTCAGCAGGATGTTGTTGTGCCAGATTCCGAATGCTACTGAGAATCGATTGCAAAAGAAATCCTTACCAAAAAGGGCGTGAGACCGATTAAACCCACGCGGGGAGGTAGCCAGCCAGAGGCAAAATCTGTGTTTTGATCGGCACCCCTAGAAATCCTTATGATTTATGTGGAAAATACTGATTGGTCGGCAGGGGTCTGATCCACTAGGATTTCCGACCTTCCACGAGATAAACGCAGAGATATTTGATGAGAGACGCCCTGAAGCAGTTCGATGTCCTGGATCAAGGGACTGAAATTCGAGTCCATAAAATCTACCGTATAGGAAAGGACTTTCTCGTTTCTTTTGACGTTTCAACCCCTGCTAACGAACCCCTTTTCATGGAGAGTTCGAGTTTTAGATATCACCTATACGATCTGGATGATCGGGTCTTTGAGACGGGCCGCAGCTTTGAAACGCTTGAATGTGCCCGTGATGGCGTCCTCAGCCGGATGAGCTGGCCCTTCAGCACTCCGAAATAGGCGGTGCAGAGAAGTTGCGCCAAACTATTCGTTGAAAACAAAACTTTCTCTGAAAGTAGCGGTCTACTCTCATTGTTACGGTTTAACGTCGGACCGGGGGTCCACCCGGAATATCTAGAGCGGATCTAACGTATGAAACATTCAATGACGTCATCTTCCGACAGGGCTGTCGTTGTCCAGATCAATCAGATCGCAAGGTATGAGGGCATGAAATGGGCCTCCAAAGGGGGAAGTACCTTTGATAACCCATATCCACTGGGTTCAGCAGAAGCCTATAGCTGGTTAGCCGGCTTTATAGAAAGGTCTGAGAGCATGGCTGCCGCCTAAATCGGCTTCCCATCGCTGTCCTAACCGATAAGGGTCTTCATATGCTGGATTGCACTCTTGAGCGCTGAGGTAGCGGATTCGATATGCCCCTCCACATTTGCCTCAAGTACATCCCAAGAGTCATCCGCTGATTCGATCCAAACTCCTACATTTGCCTGGGTTGCCTCGTAGACATTCTTCAATTCGCTCAAGGCTTCCTCGCAACTTGCTTTGACTTCGTCTCCTCCGGTCTCGGCCTTCATCTCAAGCGCCAGGATTTCTGCTTTCCAGCCGTCAAGCTGTTCACTGAGCCGCTCTAAATAAATGTCTTTCTCGCCCATGATGGGATACCTCAACCAGATATGCTTTGGTACTGATCTCAACGATTAAGCCGAGTCAGGGTATTGCCCGGTCTCGTCCGCCATATTGGGCATGATTTTTGGCTTGGCCCCTCGGTCTCGCTTCAGTGACTGTCAGCACACGGCCTTCAACTTCTTTACCGTTCATCCCTTTCGTGGCGGAGTCTGCGGCTTCGGATTGCATTTCGACAAAGCCAAACCCTCTAGACCGCCCAGTTTCCCGGTCCATAATGATCTTGGCCGAGAGGACTTCACCAAATGGTGAGAAAATCTGACGCAGTCTGAAATCGTCGATCAGATAACTGAGGTTGGTGACATAAAGGGTTTTCATAAACAGCGAGACTCTGATACACCAGTGACAAAGGTATTACCTTGGGATCCAATCCATCCGAAGGCGCCTCACTTTGTCAGTCTGAGGATTGAAAATGTTCCCCTGTGGTTCAGCAGAATGCGAAAGTTGCGTTTATAGCCCACCGAACGGGTGACGAGTTGGCGTCCATGAGGAATCCTTGCCCCTAGGTTGCGACTTTTGCTCAAAACTCGCCCCATGCGGTCACTTTGAAGTTTAATTTTTTTTCAGAAAAATTTGTGTATGGGATTCCTGAAATCGCTACTCCGACGTAAAGACCCACCGACCAGCCCCGAGTCCTCGGAATGGTTTACCTACTGTGCATTCTCCCTTGCGGAACGATTCGATCAGCTTGCGCATGATCAGGTCATCTTCTTTAAAGCGATTCGACTATCTGAAGATCGAGAAGTGGCGTTGGCCACCCTCATGAAGATAGCGACGGGAGAATCCATTTCACCGGGTGTCTGCTTTGACGCAGCGCTGCTTCAAATACTTGATCCGCTCCATGCTATATCACCCTATGCGCCACGGAATTTCGAACGAGAGTTTCGGCTGGTGATGCGGTGCTATACGGATAAAACTTCCCAGCTTTAAGGGAAGGATCGAGGAGTCGGTGATGACTCGCAACCTTCTTACTGAATTGGGGTCCTATGCTGAGGATGCGATCCGAATCTTAGGAGAGACCCAATGACTCATTCAATTAAATCGGCTTATGAATCCCTGGATCATGAAGATGAAGTGAAGTTTGAAGAATTTACCCTTGAATTGACCCATGTGTCTGAGATCGAACCCGATGATATCGATGATGGTCCTTGATGCTCAATTCAGAGCAAGTACTTCAGATGGCTTCATCGTGAACCTCGCGAGAAACCCCGTCGTTTAGACAATATGGATGACCTGTCGAACCTCAAGCGACTGAACGGCATCGTTTGAATCTCGCGTCATTGGTTCGGGTTATCGGGTCACAATGGAGAAGCCCGATGCCGAGACTCAACGCAAGGTGCAAGAGCTTAATTTGAAGCTCATGAAGATTGCTCGATTAGAAGGTATTCAGGTAAATGTGATTTATACCATCGCACGGAAGGACTGAATGGAATCTTGATTCACAAGGTTAGCCTAGGAAAAGGCTACGTAGGCTCAGTGCGCATCATCGGCGACGCAATGGGCACTTTGGTTATGCGATTGGTATCGCAAGGATAAGGAACGACTCCTAGAATCCTCGCGAGGGTCCCGCCTCAAATTGATCTCTCCCCAAAGGGCTAATTCCTCGGGTCTTGGTTGTCTCACGTGGTTTCGCCTTGTTGACCCTTAGAGCACGACTCTCAAACTCTTTGCCGTTAAGCGCCAATATGGCAGCACTGGCCTCAGTGGCTCCCATCTCGACAAAGCCACACCCTTTGGAACGGCAGGTATCCCGGTCAATGACGACACTCGCAGATTTGACTGGCCCGAACGACGTGAACAGCGCCTTTAGTTTTTGACTGTCGATGCCGTAAATGAGGTTGCCTATATAGAGGTTCTTCATGCTGGTCTATGTCCTGATGCTTTATAAATTCTGAATAAATCATCCAAGCCGATCTTGGGGCTAGAGTCACCCGAAGCATATTCCCCGAAAACTGGATAGGGTGATATCAGGACAATTGCATACCAGTGA
>JACCEC010664793.1_pt1 | contig 10064 bp, 9 predicted proteins | sample 7450121 | NCBI WGS metagenome assembly JACCEC01 (sample SAMN15323455, study PRJNA562643) | freshwater metagenome | isolation source: river surface water | place: USA:Blue River Watershed | collected 2017-08-18 | reverse complement strand
ATGATTAATACTTTGATACCTATATCATCCACAGGAAAACCTCTAGATGTAAAAACGTCAAAAACACCAGCTATCGATTACGTATCACCTGTAATTGTTATTTTTGATAATTTAACAGGCATATTAAATGATAATCAAATAATAAAATTGTTAAATGCTTATTTTTCTAATGGTGGAAATTTTAATAATTTAAGTAGTATATCAAAACTATCACCTATTAAAAATGAAATCAATAAAGGTAGAATTAATAATGTAAAAATATTACTTAATACATCTTACCCTTTTCATATTATTGAGGATGGATTAGATGAAGAAACAAGAGAAAAACTAGCAGAATTAATTCCAAATGAGCAACAAATTATTTCCGAACCAGAACCAGAAACATTTCCTGAACCAGAACCTGAACAAGCAGCACCTAAATTAAGTCTACCTTATCCTTTACCGGAAGATGTTAAAGCTGGTTATGATAGAAGCGTCGAACCAGAATTTTGGAAACCGATATTTGATAATGGAGAACTTATGTCACTTAGAGAGACATTTATGTCAATTTATGAGAAAGACAAATATACATCAGACGCCGCAAAAAGATTTTTAATTTGTGATTTATTAGAAAAACTCTTCCCAGGTTATTATACTAGATACCATTTAGACCATCGCGAGTCTGCAAAGACACTTGTTACCATAAACGTATTGAATTGTTTTATTACACTATTATACGGTATAATAACTTATAAGTTATTTGATAATAAAGAAGATTATTTGTTACTATTTAAAGGTGGTAGAGCACTGCAATTAAGTTTAAATGATATACCGAATGTAACACAATATTTTAGTGAGGATACTGACGTTTTGATTATTCCAAATAAATTTCAAGGAGGCATTTATAATTTGCTTAAGATGAATAATTTATCGTGTCATATAGCTTATTTAGTAAAATGGTTTATCCCACCAGAAATAAATATTATTATAAAATTACCCATAGAACAACCTAGTCAATATTCAGATATTACAAAATTAATATATAATGATGATAAATTATATAAAGCTCTCTCTGATATAGGATTTGGAGATATTAAAGAAGACATAAAGAAATATTTCGAAAATCCTTTGTATTTTCCATTTTACTTAGATGTGTTTGAGACTATAACATTATTTATAACTCCTACATTAGATGATATATTAGATGAAAAATTATATTTTTATGCAAAATATTCAAATGCTAAAAATAAATTGAGAAAAGGTGAAATAATAACTGAAAGAGGTTATGAGGATTTATCTGAAGAAACTTGTAATTATTATTTAATAAAATTTAATAGAGCAATTAAACAATTAGTTGATTCTATAATAAAGAGAGATTATCTAAATCTTGGCATTGTAGATAAAGATGAAAATAAACAACTTATATTACCAAAAATGATTCCAGATTTTTTTAGAAAATATTCAAAAAAGGAACAAGAAATTATATATAAAAAAGTAGATGAAACCTCCAGATTAATTTTACGTGGTGTAATAAGTAGGTTTGATGATTTCTCGAATGATGAAAAAGAACGTGTAATAGAAGAACTTTATCCATAATTTAATTCATTTAATTTTGTATTTTTTTTTCACATAAGAATACAAAATGTCAAGCATATTTACGTTAGACAATATTGAAGATTTTTCAGAAAAATTGAACATAGATGAACTTTACGAGAGAAAACGTCATCATGATGTTATGAAATTAGAATTATTTAATAAAATGTTAAATAATGTACATAAAAGAATAAAACTCACGTCTAGACAAAAAATAGACAATCAAATGTGTTGGTATCTAGTTCCTGAAACTATATTAGGTGTTCCAAAATATGACCAAGCAGCCTGCATAGCATTTTTAATGGATAAATTGAAAACAAATGGGTTTAATGTAAGATATATTCATCCTAATTTATTATTTATATCATGGATGCACTGGGTTCCAGGTTATATTAGGTCGGAATTTAAGAAAAAAACAGGTATATCCATAAATGAATATGGGCAAAAAATTGAAGAAAAAGATGAAGACGGGAATGTTAAGCATATTGAAGACAAACAATCAGACCCAAATGATTACTTGCTTAAACAAAATGACACAACACAAAATGGTAAGACACAGAAGAAAGAATATACGCCAATCAAATCATATAAACCATCTGGAAATTTAGTTTATGATGATGATATTTTAAATAGAATTGAGAATAAACTCACATAATTTAATTCTATTTTGATTTGTTTCGAATGTTATTTTTATCTATCTAAATATTATGAGTGCAAAAACATTTAAAAAAATACAAACGATAAGAAATAAAACACGCAAAAATAAAGTTAATGATATTAAATCAATTTCTAGTTTAACAGAAAAACAGAAAGAATTAATCTGCAAAAAACTACCATCAACATTTAAAAGTTTTGAAGCAAAAATAGATGACCTATTTAAAAAGAACAATATGGATGTTACATCAACAAGCTTTAATTTAGAAAAAGAAATTATTAAAGAAATTAAACAGGCTGTCAGTCCATCAAATATTACGCCAAACGATGATTTTTATTCTTATATAAACGAAAGGTGGTTACAAGATTTGGACGTTGAAGCTTATCAGCAATATATTACTCAAGTAGATGATTTTAGGCTTGTACAAGATAAAGTTTATCGTGAATTAATAGAAATTATTGATTCTTATTTGAAAAACCCAACAACAAGAAATACACCAAAAGGTAAAGCTATAAAGAATGCTTACGAATCTTTTAAAATTTATAACAATTCTGAGCAAACGCATTGTTTAGCAAAAACGTTTGTTGAATATATAGATGAAGCAAGAAAAAGCAAATCGAATTTATGGAAAAAACTTGCTCATAGTAATGCAAATGAGATAATATCTTGGGGTGCCCCATTTGTCTGGTCTATAAATCCAGATGATAAAAACCCAACAAAATATAAATGTTATTTAGAACCACCTGAAGTTACATTATTAGATTTAGATATATATTTTGATTATCCTGAAGATACAGAAGATGATGTAAAATACAAAAAAAAATATAGAGCAGAATACTTTAAGTATTTAGAGAGATTATTTGTTATAGCATTTGGAGAAAATCATTCATTTAATGTCAAGGATATTTATGACACAGAAATAGAATTATTAAATGCAATGTCATGTGAATTAATAAAAGAAGAAGATGAAGATGGTTATAATCTTGTAACAAAAAAAGAGGCTTTGCATGATTTTGGTTTTAATTGGGAATATTTTTGTAAAGAACTTGGATTTAAAGAAGTCCCAGATGACTTTGTAACATCAAACATTAATTACTTATTATGTGGCACAAAACTATTGCTTGAAAAATGGGATTCTGACCAGTGGAGAACATACTGGATTTATATATACATAAGACAACAATGTAGATTTGACGTAAATGGTTGGAAAAATTTCTTTGAATTTCATGGAAAATTTTTAAGAGGACAAGAGCGAAATATAGATAATTATATTATGCCTATTTTTGGCATGAGTTTTACGTTTAACACATTTTTAACGAATGAATATATTTTAACATATAAAAATGAACAAGCAGTTCAATATGTGAAAGAAATGGTTGAAGATTTGAGACGAGTGTTTGTTCGCATAATTAAAAGAAATCATTGGTTGCAACCAAAAACAAAACGTACAGCAATTGAAAAATTAGAATCTATTAACCTTTTAGTGGGGTCTCCTACTCTATTACGGGAAGACCCTTTATTGGATTACAAATCAGACGACCCTTGGGGTAATTTAATTAAAATGGCAATATGGAGACATGAGCAAGCAATTAATCTTGTAGGAAAAGATATAATAGATATACCTGTTATAGATTGGGCTCAAATACCACCTAAAATGGTAAGCACACAAGCATATGTTGTGAATGCAATGTATACGCCAACAACAAATTCTATATACATACCTTTAGGATATATTCAAAAACCATTTGTTGATTTAGATGAAAGAGGTTTAGAATATAATTTAGCACATATAGGATTTACAATAGCACATGAAATGTCACATTCTTTAGATGATTTAGGAAGTAGATATGATAAAGATGGTAAACTATACAATTGGTGGACAGAAAAGGATGCCGAACAATTTAAAAAAATACAGAAAGATATAGTTAAGCAATATGAAGATTATGCAAAAAGGGATGGAATCGATTTTGATGCATGGCCAAGTATAGGTGAAGATTTAGCTGATATTTCAGGATTTTCTATATGTTTAGAATACTTAAGAGATTTTCAATTGAAGAATCAGGATATTCTACCAATACAAACTTTATCATTTCAATCGTTTTTTATATATTTTGCTTTGCAGTCCAGACAAAAAATAAGCAAGAAGGCTATTTTAGCACAATTAAAAACAAATCCTCATCCTTTAGACAAATATCGATGTAATATTCCATTGTCAAGGTCAAATGTATTCAGGGCCATTTTTAAAATTAAAAAGGGAGATAATATGTGGTGGCATTCAACTAATTCTGTTTGGGTGAATTAATTTAGAAAAAATTAAAATCAGCGTTTAGAAATTTTTTCTTGATAGTTTATATAAATGGCAAGAACTCATCGTCGTCATCGTCGCTCAAGATCTAGATCAATGGCTCGTGGCCGTGCTCGCATGGCTGCCCGCTCTGCTTCCGCTGCTGCTTCCCGTGCTGCTTCTGCTTCTCGTGCTGCTTCCGCTGCTGCTTCCCGTGCTGCTTCCGCCTCTCGTAGTGCTTCCGCTGCTCGTTCTGCTGCTGCTGGTCGTGCTGCATCTGCTGCTGCTTCTCGTGCTGCCGCTGCTTCTCGTGCTGCCGCCGCTGCCGCCTCTAGAGCTGCATCTGCTCAACGTGCCCGTGCTTAAGCACTTCAATAATCTGTAATTTAAATATTTAAGTAACAAATTAAATATTTAATTAATATATATAATGCGTACAAGGTATAATCGTTCAAGAAAAAATAAAACAAGAAAATTAGCTGGTGGAAAAAAATGGGGAGGCAAAACTGGCAAAAAATGGACTACGGCAATACAAGCTGCCCAAAAGACATTAAAGCAAACAGGTTCAATAAAATCTGCTAAAAAAACCTTAAAGAAACAAGCTCTTACTAATGCTAGAAAACTCTTTGGGTCTATAGGCATTTAAATAATTTTGAAACTATTTGAAGTCATATTATGAGTTTATATAGTTTAAAATGATTGTAACTATATCAATTGAAGTATTAATTCTCATTGGATTATTAATATTAGTTTTTATCCCTCAACTACATCTTCTTTGTATATTTTTAATTTATGTCATTGGTGAAGAATTAGGTAAGTTATGTGCAAAAATAATTAAATTTACTTTTAATTATATTTTACCGCTAATGGCTTTATATTTATTGTGTTTAATTTTTTTTAAAGTGACTATATTTGTTTATAATGATTTTAATGTCAATTATGAAAATTTTTCAGAAATAATTTAAGCGCGTCTATTTGTTCTCTTTCTGCAATACGACTTTCTCTTTCCTGAACGTGTCTTTTTGCAGCCATTTTTTAGTCTGCATTTTGATTGACCTCTGCAACGCGAGGTTTTAACACGAGCACGATAGATAGCCTTCTTTGAGCGTCTCAAACTACGAGTATGCATTTATATATTACTTCAATATTTTTTCTAAATTAATTTCTATTTTTACGCGTTGTTCTTGAAGATTTTCTACGTATTGTGTGTTTTTTTCTGTGTGTTTTTCTTTTTCTTCTACCTGCTTGTTGTACAAGACCATAAGGGTTTTTGACACCTATAATATCCATTATATAAGTGATTGATATTATATTTTCTAAACATTTGGTGTTCCATTTGAAATAATAGTTTGTCCTGTTGGAATAGTTTGCGAAGTAGTGGACGTTGATGTATCTGATGTAGTATTAGTGGTTGATGTTGAACTGGGTGTAGTATTTGTTGAAGTAGTTGTCGTAGATGTAGTTGGAATATTAGAAGGAGTAGATATAGAAGATATTGTTGTATTTGGACCAGCTATAACAACTGGAGGTATATTTTCTTTTACTGGTTGAGATGATTTTTTGGTTTCTGTAATAATCTTATTAGCCTCTTTCTTAAGATTTTCAATTTGTTTTTCAGTCGTTTCAACAATTTTGGACTCGACGATGGCCTCAAATAATTGAACACCTGTAATATAATCGTTTTCACATTTAACATACAAATTTACGATGTATTTTCTAGTTTTTTCGACAGCTTTTTGCAATGTTTCATCTGTTAATTTAGGATTGATTCTAATTACTCGTTTGCCAGTATAAGGGTCATTCACATATGTAAATAATTCGTTAATTATATCTAGCAATTTATATTGATTGTCAGCAGCACTTTGTATCATTTTTTTTATGTTATCTGCATATTTGATAAACAATTCGTCTTTTTTATTAAGTGTGTACTTTCCTTTTAAAGATGATATAGGGGGTTGACATCCAGGTTTTTTGCTATAATCACGGAGTTTTATATCACTAAATTTTTGAATGGTGTCGGGCATAGAATTATTTCCTGTGAATGTAGTATAAAATAAATTTAAATCTTTACGAAATTGTTTTTCAGTTTCTTCACTCATTCCAGTAAAAGTTCCATTTGAATAATCATATTTATCATCCAAATATAAACGCATTAATTCAGGTATACCAGGTTCGTCTGCTAATGTTTTTTCTATACCAGATTTTGTAGAATTTATATCGCATACACGCGGCTGAATAGTAATATTTCCAGTTTCTTCATTTAATTGTTCCCCTCTTTTTAATGCTCTAATTCTATTATCACAAATATTTAATTTATATAATTTTCTATTAACACCTTTAGGAATTTTATCCTTTTCAAGAAGAGTTGTTTTTACATTTGTTCCTGTAGAATCTTTATAGGTGTAAACAGGATTAATAGTCATAACAATTGCAGAAAATATGTGGGATATTTTTACATAAAATTTAGCAATTCCAATACATACACGCTTTTTTCTAATACTTTTTTGTGCATCATTTGAAACATCTAAACTTTCAAGATTGTCTTTATTAATAAATCTAATTTTTTCACTTTTAAGTTCATTTACTTCGACACCAGATTTAATTCTTTGAGCCAAAAAGGTTACATCCATATCATTAAAATATCTATCAATAATATCAGATGTTAAAATAACAAGTTTATCACAATAAGCTTTTTCTGAAAGTTTGCTTAAACTCTTAAAATCCATAGTCAAGATGTAATATGTCGCAATATAATCCACAATATCATAAAAGTTTTCAAATTGTTTGTTTGATTGTGTATTTGATGATGTGCTGTTTCCCATATAATATAGACCCTTAAAAAAATATATGTGAAAAAAATATAAATAAAATTGAATTAAAAATTTATTATCTAATAAAAGATAATAAAGAATGATGAGTAAAGATAAAAGCCAGAAACGTAAAAACAATAATGTCAACAAGGCAGAGCTTTGGAAGATATTTGAAGAAGAAATTGATAATCCTGAAAAAAAAATAGTGCCTTTAGAATGTATTTATGGCTCTGGAAATCGTGAATTTTGTGAGCGTTGTGAGTGCATTTTAGCATTCTCAGATGAAGGGTTTTTAACATGTACAAATAATAAATGTGGAATAATTTATAAAGATTTAGTTGACCAAGGTGCAGAATGGAGATATTATGGCGCAGACGATAATCAAAATTCTGACCCAACCAGATGTGGTATGCCTATTAATCCACTTCTTGAAGAATCATCATATGGTTGTAAAGTATTGTGTGTTGGTCAGATGACTTATGAAATGAGAAAAATTAGGCGTTATACAGAATGGCAATCTATGCCTTATAAGGAAAAATCTCAATATGATGAGTTTCAAATTATTACGACAATGGCACAGAATGCTGGCATTCCAAAAATGATTATTGATGATGCAATTGTCTATCACAAGAAAATTTCTGAATCAGATACTACATTTAGAGGTGATAATAGAGATGGTATTATTGCGGCTTCTATCTACATCGCATGTAGAATTAATAATTATCCACGAACGGCAAAAGAAATTGCTTCTATATTTCATTTAGATGCAACCAGTGCTACAAAGGGATGCAAAAATGCGTTATCTATTATTAATGATTTGGAAAAAGACATGGATAATAAAGAAAAAACTAATTTTGGCAAAACAAAACCCGAAGCCTTTATAGAAAGATATTGCAGTAAATTAAATGTTAACAATGAGTTAACAAAGTTATGTCAATTTATTGCTATGAAAATTGAAAAACTTGATATAATGCCAGAAAATACTCCACCTTCTATTGCAGCTGGGGTTGTTTATTTTGTTGCTCAATTATGTAAATTAAATATAAGCAAAAAAGAAGTGAAAAATGTTAGTGAAACTAGTGAAGTAACAATTAACAAGTGTTACAAAAAACTTGAGAAAATTGCTAGAGAAGAAAATATTATTCCAGCAGCAATAATGAAAAAATATTCAATTGTCTAATCACCAATATAAAAATACATTTAATTTTATTATTTAAGTTTTAAATTAAAAAATAAAAGATATGATAACTATAAATGACTGAAGAAATTAAGATACCAAAACGTATTTTTATTGTTCCTTATAGAAATCGTGTTCAGCATAAATTTTTTTTTAGCAAATATATGAGTTTTATTTTAGAAGATAAAGACGATTATGAAATATTATTCTCTCATCAATGCGACGCAAGAACTTTTAATAGAGGAGCAGTTAAAAATATTGGTTTTATAGCAGCTAGAAATAAATATCCTGAACATTATAAAGATATTACTTTTATTTTTAATGATGTTGACACAATTCCTTTTAATAAAATTTTTGATTACGAAACTACTCATGGTGTAGTGAAACATTATTATGGTTTTAAGTATGCATTAGGTGGCATAGTCGTTATGAAAGGTGCTGATTTCGAAAGAACTAATGGTTTTCCTTGTTTTTGGGGATGGGGAATGGAAGACAATGTCTTGCAAAAAAGATGCGAATATTTAGGATTGAAAATAGATAGAAGTGTATTTTATGCTATTGGCAGTCCAGAAATTTTGCAACTATTTGATGGCATATCAAGGATTATATCAAAAAAGGACCCTTGGAGAGGAGAATACGATAACGGAATTGACGGATTAAAAACAATCAATCAGTTAAAATATTCAATTGATGATAAATCAGAAAATCCTAGTGACAATATATTTGCAGTTCATAATGAAAATATTAAATTTGTCAATATTAAAACATTTTTGACACACATACCATTTGGTTCAGAAGAATATTACAATTATGATTTGAGAGAACCAAAAAGAAAAATAATAAATCCAGATAAAATAAAAGAAACAAAAAAATCAGTAGCAAACACAACTGATTGGACTAATATACCTCATTATCCTACTACGAGAGAAAAAAGAGAAAATGTAGCAAAATATTTAATGCAAATGGGACGTCCTATTCCACCTGAATTATTAAAGCAAATTCAAGAAGATAACATAAAAGAAATTCAAGAAGATGCATTTAATAAAAGTCATACCAATGACGTTAACAAAAATATTAATTCTCAAGAAAATAATGTTCATTCAGGAAAACCTTTTTCGCCTATTTATCAAAATTATCTTCAAAATCGTCATATAACTAAAATGCCAATTCATTCACAAAAAACTAATCCACCAAACAAATTTTCACCCCAATATGCATCTTACATAGGTGCTAAACCTCGTGCACAAATTAGTGCAAGAGTTGGATTAGGTGGTTTATTCTAATAAAAATTGATAACAATTTAATAATATAATTCATCTAATAAAAATAAATAAATGGTATATTCTACACTTGAAGAAATTATAGATAAATTCAATTATTTAAAATGCTACACAATTAGTTACAAATATATGGAAGATTTTATAATTAATTTATATAATACAAATTTAACAGAATTTGGTAATATTTCAAATGATATCATTAGTCTTGATTGCGACAAATTATTGTGGTTAGGTAACTATTGTATAGATTTTAAAACAAGTTATGATGAAATGAAAAAATATTATT
>JACCEC012383899.1_pt1 | contig 10066 bp, 9 predicted proteins | sample 7450121 | NCBI WGS metagenome assembly JACCEC01 (sample SAMN15323455, study PRJNA562643) | freshwater metagenome | isolation source: river surface water | place: USA:Blue River Watershed | collected 2017-08-18 | reverse complement strand
CGACTCCCTTGAAGTATGCGTTCTCTACATGATTTGGAAGTATATAGAGGAGTTCAGGTGCAAATAAGAATATTGCGGGGGTTTCTTTTTCTATTTCTTCAGCAAACTTTTGTATTGCTGTGGTGTGTGCATCTATGTCTGAGTTTCTGCGGATTTCGGAGAGAATAGAATCTGTCGTGATGTTTGCATAGAGTGCAATGTTGAGTCCGGGGTCGTTTCGTTGTGACGAGTGCCAGAATGAGAAGTAGTCAAGCGTGCGTCCGAGCTGAGATCCAAAGAGGAGTGCTTCATAGTCTCGAGGGCGAATGACTGCTTGTGTAAGATCAGTCTGTTCAAATTGCTTCACTGTAACTGGTACCCCGATACGTTCCCATGAATTTCTAAGAAATTCTGCAGTCGCTTCAAAGGCGCTATTATTAATGGTTGCAATACTGAATGTGAGTGCTGTTGTTGTTTTGTCTATCTCTTTTTCCCAAACTTGGGTATCGAGATTAAATTTCCAACCACCAGTGCTTAGTATATCACGCGCTGCATCGATGTTTCCGATAGGGGTGTTTGTTGCGCGTGTTGTATCAATACCGAAACCTGCTGGTATAGGGGAGTAGAGTGGATTTCCGTATCCGCCAAGTACTTCTGTAGTGAGTGCTTCACGGTCTATGGCGCTATCGAGTGCCTTACGTGCAGAGATATCGCGGAGTGCTGCTGACTTGTTTTGATTAAGAAATACTGCAAATGTTCGAGGAAGTGGTATACGTTCGAGGTGGTGTGTTTCGTTTTGAATTTCATATGCGGTCACACGAGAAGTATCAACACCTGCCGTTCCATCTATGAGACCTTTTGTAAATGACGACTGCAATTTTTCTTCAGTAGAAAAGAATGAAAGTTCGAGTGTTTCAATCTTAGGTGATCCTGCATGATAGTCAGTGAATGCAGTGAGTGTATAGGATTCAGGTATTCCTGACGCGTTGTGAAGTATATGTTCTATTTTATATGGTCCTGATCCGATAGGGTTGGTGTTGTATTGGCTAAAAAGAAATTCTTCACTACTTACATCTTTCCAGATATGTTCTGGGAGTATTCCGAAAGTGAGATTTTCGATAAAGGGTGCATATGCTTCTGGAAGAACAAAATTAATTTCGTATTCTCCAATTTCTTCAATACGTACACCATCAAAGTTTCCATGAAGCGGACTTGCTAGAAGCGGGTCTTGAATACGATTGAATGTAAACACAACGTCGCGTGCGGTAAGTGGTGTGTCATCGTGAAAACGTACTGTCTGCTTGAGTATGACATTATAAGTCATACCATCTTCTGAAACAGTGACTGATTCCGCAATGTGAGGAACGACAACACCGTCTGTCCCAAGTCGCATAAGTCCATCATATATGAGCGTGGTAAGATCTTTGTCAGCACGTGTTATGGCGAGTACCGGGTTTACAAAGCGGGGAGTACCGATAATACCTTCAGTGTACATACCGCCTGTGGCTGCAACTTTTTCCGCGTACTCTGTACTTACATGAATAACGGTAAGAGAAGCAAAAACCACACAACAGAAAAGTGCACACTTTATAAGGAATGCATCACCTGGTTTAAGTGTGTGCATTCTCCAGAAATACGCATTAATTATATTTCTTTTACTTTTGTTTTTGGAGAAAGGTTTGTGAGTATCCATATACATGGATTAAATTTTACAAATACGATGAATCAGATTAGACAATTTTAGTATCACAACAGCATACAATGTCTGAATCCAAAAACAGGAAACACACTAGAAATACCTCAAACTTCTCAAAAAGCGATACGATACGCTATATAATGAGACTCAAAAACGTAGATGCAACAAAAAGAATTGCAAGCACAACTGAAAGCCTGAAAAGGAAGAGCTCTGCTCCTCTGCGTTTATGATACGTTGCACTAAAGTTATCTCCTCCTAAAGCACCACCGATGCTTGATCCTCGTTGCTGAAGCAAAATAGCTGCCACGAGAAGGATGGATAGAATTATTTGCACGTACGGAAGTATGGTACGGACGATTTCCATGTCGTTTAGGATACTATCATAGGGTGAAGAAAAAGGGAAGATGGGGTGTGCGAAATAGAAAAACCCCATTACCTGTGAAGGTGATGGGGGTGATCTTTCATGAAGAGTTTGAGTGTTATACTTTATATTTCTCTAGCACTCGACACCTTGCCTGTAGATATTCATCTAAAAACAATGTATTAATTACTACAAGAAAGACGAGAAATATCAGAATGGTGCCAGAGAAGAAACTGATCTCACCCTGAGTTGCTGTATCTTTCCAGAACATCCATATAGGAGTAGTCACTTTAATTTCTCTGGCAATGTCCTCTATCTCTTCTACAGTGAGTGTCACAGATTGGTCCTCTACCCAATTTGCTGGAAAATCACTATGAGAAAGACTTCTTGTATCTATCGCATATTCAGTAATGCGATAGCCTTCTGCTATCGTGATGCTAATTACAGCTACCGTCCACAGCACAATGCGAAGTGCTACGTATCTATTAAGGTACATGCTATATCCTTGTCGCGTATGCGACGATTGAAGGAACGGAGGGTTCTTTTGCTGGATAGACTATATAACATAAATAATGATATGTCTATATCTGTGTAATGAGGGTGTTCGGACATTCTTTAAAAGAACACTTTAAATTGAACTGGAAATGTTGGTAAAAAGAATGGAGTGTGCAGTGTGTTAATCATTAATGGTACTGTGCGTGTCTATGCCCAAGAATCTATTAGTGGGCTTTTCGATTGCAACTATGCTCATTGTTACCTTCGGGGTAACTGCAGTTACGTATGGAACTGAGCGTCTGTATCAGGAGATTGCAGTATTTAATAATCATCCTATAGCTTTGTTTATTTCAGGACTCATTGCACTCATGATTATGGGTAAATTGTATCAGAAGCTGGGGTAGAGTCGGAGTCAAGATTCATTGATTGGATAGAGTTGCACTGTGATTGCATTTTGAGGTATTTTTATGTACTGTATGTGCAGTTTGCACCTTGATAATACGAGTCGCACATCCTATTTTATTTACTGATACATTCTCAAGAGGATAGTGGTTATGGTAGGTCAAAGGGTAAAGGATAAGGAGCGTTTACATTTACTACATTTGAAAGTCCTCGTACGTGCTGCTTATAGTAGTTTTGAAGTGATGGATATCTATCAGTTGCCCAAGTGTTTTGATTTGTGTATCTACAAGGGAGAAAAGAAATATACGATTAAGGTCGGGGAGGTGACTAAGTCATATGAAATTGGCGTCAGACGCTCGGTTCCTGGCTTGTGGTGTGATGAAAAGATTGTTGGAGTATACGATATAAGGGATAAGAGACAGCTTACAAATATGGTAAATGACACTCTTGCAGTGCAAAAGTGGGCTCAGGAAGGCATTGCAAGTTTCTATGATGGATAATGCTTAAGGTTATTGAATTGAAGCCTCGTCTGTAAATACAGGCGAGGTTTTTCTTTTCTCTGGACACGCTATATGATGCTCAGTATAATACCGGCACATTATTAATGTAAGGATAAAATATTTGAAATATGAGTTCAGACAACAATGTCGCAACACAGATAAAACCACTACAAGATAGAGTGGTGGTTCGTCGACTTACTGAAGAGGAGACCGGCACAAAGTCAGCGTCAGGTATTATTATTCCTGACACTGTAAGTAAGGAAAAGCCTGAGCAGGGAATTGTCATTGCGGTAGGCGAGGGAAAGTGGGATGAAGATGGTGAGAAGCGAATCCCTATGGATGTAAAAATTGGAGACCGGGTTGTATTCAATAAATATGGAGTTGATGAAGTTAAGGTTGCTGGCGAGGAGCTTTATATTATATCGGCGCCAAGTATTCTTGGAATAATTACAGGATAGGAACAAAGTTTTTATCAAACATAACAAAATCTAAGCATGGCAAAAGAAGTAATATACGGAGAAGAAGTAAAAAAGCGAATCAAGAAAGGGGTTGATACGGTTGCAAATGCGGTGAAGATAACACTTGGTCCCGGTGGACGAAATGTGATTATTGATAAAGGATATGGTGGACCAACAATCACCAATGACGGTGTCTCGATTGCAAAAGAAATAACGCTCAAAGATAAATTTGAGAACATGGGTGCTGAGATTGTGAAGGAGGTTGCCAACAAGACAAATGATCTTGCGGGAGATGGTACTACTACCGCTACAATCCTCACGCAAGCACTCTTCACTGAAGGACTCAAGCATACCACTATGGGTGTAAATGCGATGGGTGTTCGTGTTGGAATGGAAAAAGCATGTACTGATGTTGTTGCTGCACTTAAAGAAATGGCAGTGCAAATTTCAACTACTGAAGAAATTAAGCAAGTTGCTACCATTTCAGCGGAGAGTGATGAGATTGGTGCAAAGATTGCAGAAACCATCGAGAAGGTGGGTAAGGATGGTGTGGTGACAGTAGAAGAGTCACAGTCATTTGGTATCGAAACTGAATTTACTGAGGGAATGGAATTTGATAAAGGATACGTTTCGCCATATATGGTGACAAATCCTGAGCGAATGGAAGCTGAATATAAGAATGCGCACATTCTCATTACAGATAAAAAAATAAGTTCTGCTAAGGAAATACTTCCGCTTCTTGAAAAAATTGCTCAAACAGGACGAAAGGAGTTGGTTATTATTGCAGATGATATTGATGGAGAAGCGCTCACTACATTTGTGATTAATAAGCTTCGTGGTGGATTTTCTGCCCTCGCTATCAAGACTCCAGGATACGGAGATCGAAAGAAAGAAATACTTCAAGACATTGCGGTTATGACTGGAGGTCAGGTGATTACCGAAGATGTAGGACTTACGCTCGAAAACACAGAGCTTTCACAACTTGGTAAAGCAGACCGTGTTGTAGCAACAAAAGATAAGACGGTTATTGTAGGAGGTGAAGGGACAAAGGAATCTATTGGCACTCGTGTTGATGCACTTCGTGCACAACTTGCACAAACTGAATCAAAGTTTGATAAAGAAAAAATTGAAGAGCGTATTGCAAAGCTCTCAGGTGGTGTAGCGGTACTTAAGGTGGGTGCTGCAACAGAAACCGAAATGAAGTATCTCAAACTTAAGATTGAAGATGCGGTAAATGCAACAAAGGCAGCGATAGAAGAAGGTATTGTTTCTGGTGGTGGAACATCGCTCGCGCGCGCTGCGGCGGTAGTTGAGGCTCGTATTCCAGCTGATCTTAGTCGTGACGAACTTATTGGATTCAATATAGTGCTTAAAGCACTTGAAGAACCACTTAAGCAACTTGCGAACAATGTAGGAAAGCATGATGGTGCGGTAATTGTTGATAAGGTAAAAACTGCTGGAGGTTCTGCAGGATATGATGCTCGTAAAGCGGTTATGGTGGATGATATGATTCGTGCAGGAATTATTGATCCAGTAAAAGTAGAACGTGCAGGTGTTCAGCATGCGGTATCAGCGGTGGCGATTCTTCTTACATCTGAAACGGCGATTGCGGATGAACCAGAGCCGGAGAAGCCAGCAATGCCTGATATGGGAGGTGGAATGGGAATGATGTAATACCTTACTTGACGAGTATATAAAAGGGTTTCGATTCATACACGAGTATCCAAAAACACTGATGCTTTTGCATCAGTGTTTTTGATTAGTGTAGTCTTTTATTCTGGAACAGAGGTGGTATAATTTTTGTATATTCATTTGAGTTAGTAATTTTAGATTTTATGTCAACCACATACATTGTATTGATTGTACTTGCGGTAATTGTTCTTTGGGCAATTATTTCATACAACAGTTTTGTAAAACTTGTACAACGGACAAAGGAGGCGTGGGCGGATATTGATGTCCAGCTTAAAAGACGGTATGACCTTATCCCAAATCTTATTGAAACAGTAAAGGGATATGCAACACATGAGCGAGAAGCGCTTGATGCGGTAACACAGGCTCGTGCAGAGGCAACAAAGGTGCATGTGGATCCGTCTAAGATAACTCCTGAGTCGCTTGCGGTAATGGCGGGTGCAGAGCAAACACTCGGAGCGTCACTCGGTAAGCTTCTTGCGGTTGCAGAGGCGTATCCTGACCTTAAAGCGAATACCAATTTCCTTGAGCTTCAGCGTGAACTTTCAGATACTGAAAATAAGATTCAAGCTGCACGTCGTTTCTATAACGGTAATGTACGTGACTTAAAGATTAGTCTCCAGTCATTTCCATCAAATATGGTAGGTAAGCTCTTCGGTTTTGCTGAAGAACCATATTTCGAACTCGCAGAAGATTCTATTGAGCGAGAAGTAGTGAAGGTGAGTTTCTAAATAGTGATGAGCAAAAACGCACATGCATCAATACAAAATTACGTGTTGGCTGCATGTGCGTTTTTTGTGTACCTAATATTTCCAGTTTTTGCACATGCAGAATATATCGAGTCCTTTGATGTGGATATAGATATTCAGAGTGATGGTTCGTTTGGTGTAACGGAAACAATTAAGTACATCTTTACTGAGGAACGTCACGGCATGTACCGTTGTATACCAACGGTACATGCCGAACCTGCATCTTCAAATTTTAAAACCCGATACATCGAAGTTGTTTCACCGACCGTTCTTATGGATGATGTATCAGTACCCGCTACTTTTACATACAAAAATAATCAGTTCTGTGCACAGATTGGAGATCCAAATGAAAAAATTTCAGGTACGCATACGTATTCAATTTCATACACAGTCCTCGGTGCTATTTCATATCATGCCTATGGAGGGGCAGATTTGTATTGGGATGTCATAGGCAATGCATGGGAAATTCCAATTCGAGGAGTTGAGGTGCGCGTAACATCTTCAAGTGGTGTACTTCGTCCTGAGCGTTCATGTTATCTCGGTACAGAAGGAAAGACACTCTCGTGTAATGTATCTACTCGTGAAGACGGGGTGGTGTATTATTCGGGGAGGAATTTAAATCCGCATGATGGATTTACAATCTCACAAGCATTAAATCGTAATGCTATCGCGTATGATGTTCGAGAAAAGTACAATACTCTTTTCATGGGGATGATTGGTCTCATTGGAATAATGTTTGTGTTGATGTATGTGGCATATAGACACCATACGAAATTCAAACAAGATGAAACGATTATTCCACAATACGAGCCGTATCCGAATGTGCAACCAATGGAAGCGGGTATGCTCTTTGATGGTGCACTCAATCATCGTGATATATCTGCAGGCTTTATATATTTAGCTGAGCAGGGGTATCTCCATATACGAAATATTCATGAAAAAGTTTTTGGTATTTTTGAAGTGGAAGATTTTGAATTGACCTTAAAAAAAATGCCGTCTCAGGATACACATTTTGCAAATGAATTCTTACGTATAGTATTTGGAGATACGTATGACGTGGGCACTACCACTAGATTTTCAGATATTAAAAATGACAAGAAAAAGATACGTCAAAATGCTGAGATTATCGAAAATATAAATAGCGTTGTAGTAGAGTCCCTCATACAAAAAGGTCTCTATACTGGGGCAGATATTGGTACATTTTTTAAACGGCCTTCTGTTATCTTTATACTTGGTTTGGGTGTGTGTCTTGTAATTTTGTCGAAAGTATCACTGTTCTTTTTTGCGCTCTTTGTATTAATTTTATTTATTATACTTTCAAAACCGCGAAAGACTAAACTTGGATATGAGGCGGTAACATATCTTAAAGGTTTTAAGGATTTTCTTCGCGTTACTGAAGCGCAACGATACATTTTTCACAACGCGCCCGCAAAAAATGCAGAACAGTTTATGAAATATTTACCCTATGCAATTGCCTTTGGTGTAGAAACAGAATGGGTGAACGCATTTAAAGATGTTACGATGCCAAATCCTAGTTGGTATGAAGATTCAGAATCCTTAGGTGCGTTTACGCCACTCTCGCTCACAAAAAGTATTGCAGTTTTTTCGAGCGGTTTAAAGAGTGTGACAAACGCTGATACCTCTGCAAGTTCTTCAGGTGGTGGAAGGATAGGAGGAGGTTCCGGTGGAGGTGGTGGTGGAAGTTGGTAAGTTGCAGAATATTACTTCTTAAGTACAATTTATGGTATGGCAACACTATACACACATCAAGGAGAAAATATCAGAAAGACGTGGGTACTCATGCTTTTCTTCCTTACGCTTGTTATTGCGATAGGGTATGCGGTGAGTTGGTATATGCAGTCATCGTTTATTTTGTATGCTGCTATTATTTTTGCACTTGTTATGAATGTGGGAAGTTACTGGTTTTCAGATAAACTTGTACTCAGTATGACCCATGCAAAGCCCGCATCACGAGCTGAGTATCCTGAGCTTTGGAATATTGTTGAGAATCTCTCTATTACCGCAGGACTCCCTGTGCCGAAGGTGTATGTAGTGGAAGACCCTGCTCCAAATGCGTTTGCAACAGGACGAGATCCAGAGCATGCAGTAGTTGCAGCAACAACGGGTCTACTTAGTATGCTTGATCGAAATGAGCTTGAGGGTGTTATGGCTCACGAACTTTCGCATATTGGCAATCGTGACATGCTTGTGATGACTGTGGCGGTAGTGCTCGCAGGGTTCGTTGCTATTCTTGCCGATATTCTCTCTCGGGCGCTTATGTTCGGCGGAGGGGACGATAGACAGAAAAATCCTATTTTCCTTATCCTTGGTATTGCGGGAATCATTCTTATGCCGATTGCAGCACAGCTTATTCAACTTGCTATCTCACGTAAGCGTGAGTATCTCGCTGATGCTTCGGGCGCGCTTCTTACGCGGTATCCAGAAGGTCTAGCATCAGCGCTCGAAAAGATTTCTTCATACGCGCATCCGATGCGTCATGCAAGTCATGCGACTGCACATCTTTTTATATCTGATCCATACGGTGGAAAAGAGAGAAGTATTAGTCAAAAAATTGGAGGACTTTTTCAAACACATCCTGATGCAAGTGATCGTATCAAGCGATTGCGGGAGATGCTGTAAGTACTAGTTTTTTCTTAGAATTTGTGTTCTAATATGAAGTATCCGATGTGGATATGTTCTTAGGGGGTCCCGATGACAGGGAATAACACGTGTATATTCTGTGTGGGATATGCAGAACAAGTAAAAATTTTGGAAAATGAAGTGGCACACTTAACTCAAGCTCTTGCGGAGTCAAAGGCTGAGAATAAGCGTCTCTCTGATATCGCATATTATGATTACCTGACGGGAGTTCCGTCTAGAAGGGTGTTTGATAATGTAATGAACCAGATTGCCCTGAAGAGGGTGGTAGTGAATAAGAAGCAGCGACCAGTATCTCTCGCAATTATTGATCTCGATAATTTTGGTGAGGTTAACAAAGTGTATGGGATGCTCAGGGGAGATGCGATTCTCAAAAAATTCGCTCGAATCATCAAGGAAATGTCTCGTCCAAGCGATTTCTTTTCCCGATTGGGCGGGGAAGAATTTGGCATTATTTTTTATGACCTCGATCAAGAGCAATTGCGTCTCGTTGTCGAGCGTTTCCGGAAAGCGGTAGACGAGAAACTTCACCTCCAGTTTGCATTGTTTGATGAGGATGTAGAGGGACCGGAGGAAATAAAAGTTACTGCATCGTTTGGAGTAGGGACGTGGAGAGAGGGTGAGTCGGTTAGTGAATTCATGGAGCGAGTAGATGCGGGTATGCAAGATTCAAAACGTGAAGGGAAGAACCGAGTTACTATAGTCTGAGTGAGAGGGTTGTTACACTTCTGTGTGACAGCCCTCATTTTTGTGTATATAATCCAGTTTCAGTATGACATATCTCGAACAAATTATAGAAAAATTAAAAATTGAAAAATATGCAGGTTTAGAATCGGTGGAATTCTTGCATGACGCCACGCGCTTGCGTAATGGTGAGCCGTATGAGTATGTACTCGGCTATACTAATTTTCTTGGGGTTCATATTGACCTCTCACTTCGTCCAATGATTCCTCGTTCTGAGAGTGCTTTTTGGCTTACGCGGGCTATTAACGAATTGAAGGAACGTGAACGTGCGTATGCACGGCCGTTACGACTTGCTGATGTCTTTGCCGGCTCAGGCGCTCTAGGTGTTGCGCTTG
>JACCEC012153743.1_pt1 | contig 10069 bp, 8 predicted proteins | sample 7450121 | NCBI WGS metagenome assembly JACCEC01 (sample SAMN15323455, study PRJNA562643) | freshwater metagenome | isolation source: river surface water | place: USA:Blue River Watershed | collected 2017-08-18 | reverse complement strand
CACGATTCGCAGGTGGGGTCATCCACGCCGCAGAACTTGATGTCAGTCGCAGGGATGGCATTCATCTGCGCTTGCGCGGCAGCGGCGGCTGCTTCGAGTGCACTCATGCCACCTGCGGCAGGTCCAGCGGATACCGCGTTGTGTGAGCCTGCTTGCACTGTTGATTTCTCCACTTGTTGTGCGCTCGAAGTGCGCAAGTAGTAAGTGGTCTTCAAGCCGCGCAACCAAGCGAGTTTGTAGGTCTCGTCGAGTTTCTTGCCCGAGGCACCTGCCATGTAGATGTTGAGTGACTGTGCTTGGTCGATCCATTTTTGGCGACGTGATGCAGCTTCCACCAGCCACTGTGGCTCCACCTCGAACGCTGTGGCGTACAAGGCTTTGATTTCTTGTGGCACGCGGTCGATGGCACGCAGTGAGCCGTCAAAGTGCTTGAGGTCCATCACCATCACGTCGTCCCACAAGCCGAGGCGCTTCAAATCACGCACCAAGTAGTGGTTGATCACGGTGAACTCGCCGGACAAGTTGGACTTGACAGACAAGTTGCCGAAACATGGTTCGATAGATGCGTCCACGCCAATGATGTTGGAGATGGTCGCTGTGGGTGCAATGGCCACACAGTTGGAGTTGCGCATGCCGTCTTTGGCGATCTTGGCGCGCAAAGCGTCCCAGTCCAAAGTTTGGCTGCGATCCACTTCGAGGTAACCGCCGCGCGCTTGCGACAACAGGTCAAGCGAGTCGATGGGCAAGATGCCTTTGTCCCACAACGAGCCTTTGTAGCTGGCGTATTGGCCGCGTTCTTTGGCCAATTCAGACGATGCCCAGTAAGCGTAGTAGCAAACAGCTTCCATCGAACGGTCAGCAAACTCAACGGCTTGTGCTGACGCGTAAGGCACACGCATTTCGTACAAGCTGTCTTGGAAGGCCATGATGCCCATGCCCACAGGGCGGTGGCGCAGGTTGGAGTCGCGCGCTTTCTTGACGGCGTAGTAGTTGATGTCGATCACGTTGTCGAGCATGCGCATCGCCACCGCGATGGTGCGCTTGAGCTTGTCATGGTCGAGTTCTTTGCCGTTGGGGCCGTCTTTCAAGTGTTGAGACAGGTTGACAGAGCCCAAGTTACACACCGCAGTTTCGGTGTCGCTGGTGTTGAGTGTGATTTCGGTACACAGGTTGGACGAGTGCACCACGCCTACGTGCTGCTGCGGTGAGCGCACGTTGCAGGGGTCTTTGAACGTGATCCATGGGTGGCCAGTTTCGAACAACATAGTCAGCATCTTGCGCCACATGTCAGTCGCTTGCACGGTTTTGCAAGGTTTGATTTCACCGCGCTTGGCTTTGGCTTCGTAGGCCACATAGGCTTTTTCGAATTCTGCGCCGAACAAATCATGCAAATCAGGCACGTCAGAAGGAGAGAACAACGTCCACTCGCCTTTTTCCATGACACGACGCATGAACAAGTCAGGAATCCAGTTGGCGGTGTTCATGTCGTGGGTGCGACGGCGGTCGTCACCGGTGTTCTTGCGCAGCTCGAGGAATTCTTCGATGTCCAAGTGCCATGTTTCGAGGTAGGTACACACAGCGCCTTTGCGCTTGCCGCCTTGGTTCACCGCCACGGCTGTGTCGTTGACCACTTTCAAGAAAGGCACCACACCTTGCGATTCGCCGTTGGTGCCTTTGATGTGGCTGCCCAAAGCGCGCACGCGGGTCCAGTCGTTGCCTAAGCCGCCCGCAAATTTAGACAGCAAAGCGTTTTCTTTGATCAACTCATAGATGCCGTCTAAGTGGTCAGGCACGGTCGACAAGTAGCAGCTCGACAGCTGTGAACGCAAGGTACCGCTGTTGAACAAAGTGGGTGTGCTGGACATGAAGTCGAACGAGGACAGCACTTCGTAGAACTCAATCGCACGGGTTTCACGGTCGATTTCGTTGAGTGCCAAGCCCATGGCAACGCGCATGAAGAAGGCTTGTGGCAACTCGATGCGTGTTTTGCGCACGTGCAAGAAATAGCGGTCATACAGGGTTTGCAGACCGAGGTAATCAAATTTCAAGTCGCGGTCGGCTTTGAGGGCAGCGCCCAAGCGCGCCAAGTCGAACTGCAGCATCTTGTCGTCGAGCAAGTCGTTTTCCACACCTTTTTTGATGAACTGTGGGAAATACTCGGCGTAGTGTTGGCCCATGTCGGCATGCAACACTTCTTTGCCCAACACTTCTTTGACGATGGTGTGCATCAGCAAACGTGCGGTGGCGTAGGTGTAGTCGGGGTCTTTTTCGATCAGGGTGCGGGTCGCCAAGATCGCTGCTTTGTAGACCTCGTCCATCGGCACGCCGTCGTACAAGTTGCGCATGGTCTCGGCCAAGATGGGGTCGGGTTTGACGTCCGCACCCAAGCCCGCGCAAGAGTCGTTGATCAAGCGTTGCAGATGGTTCACGTCCAGGGCCACGCGTTGACCGTTGTCGATGACATGCAATGCGGGTGTGGCGGGCGTTTGCTCTTCTTTGATGTGCGCGCGTTCTTGGTTGCGACGCTCACGGTACAGCACATAGGCGCGCGCAATTTCGTGATGACCGCCGCGCATCAAACCGAGTTCCACCTGATCTTGCACATCTTCAATGTGGAAAGTGCCGCCGCCTGGGCGTGAACGCATCAAGGCGCGAACCACGCCTTCTGTCAACACTTCGACCATTTCACGGACGCTGGCAGATGCTGCGCCTTGTGTGCCGTGCACAGCCAAAAACGCCTTCATCATGGCCACGGCAATCTTGGCGGGTTCAAATGGCACCACGGCGCCATTGCGGCGAATGATTTGGTAGTGGGCCAGCAGCGTGGGGTTTTCCGTCGCCACGCGATCTTGCGCAACAGTGGGGTTTCCCATGGGCGTGAAATGCGTGACGGTCTCAACGGTTTGCATGTATTTTTCTTCCTTGTGTGCGGGTCAATTCAGCTTGAAAAAGCAGCGCAATCGGCGCTTGCTCGAAATCAGGTACGACACTATATCTGGTGTTGGATAGCTTGCCAATACGCTACCGGTAGTGTTTTGGTAGAAATTCATTACATTTGGGTTCGACTGAAATTCACGCCAGCGCATGCATGTTTTTTGACAGGGTGTTGCACTCAATATTGGCGGACTTCACAGAAGAAAAACGAGGCACTGCGCGCGGTGGCAGGTCGTTTGATGCGCTGATCCTTACGCAGTCTTGTGCGTTGCGCGCGATGCACAAGATGTGTGCGTGCAAATTTTTTTTAAGGGTGCGCCTAAAAATTATTGATTTGTTGCAAAACTGTCATCGGGCCAACCCAAAGCGCGTTGCAATTTCGGCCAGTCAAAGCCTTCACCCGGGTCTTTTTTGCGATCGGGTGCCACATGTTCATGACCTGCGATGTGGTGTGCGGGGTAATGTTGCGCGATGGCTGCGCACAAGCTGATCAGCGTTTCATATTGAGGGGCTTCAAAGGTGTGGCCTTCGAGGCCTTCGAGCTCAATACCAATTGAGAAGTCGTTGCAGTTGTCGCGCCCTAAATAGTGCGAGCGGCCTGCATGCCAAGCACGGTCATTGCAGCTGACAAATTGAATCAAGGCACCATCGCGACGAATCACAAAGTGGGCCGACACCTCTGCGCCGCGAATTTGGTCGAAGTAGGGATGTGCATCCCAATCGAGGGTGTTGGTGAACAAGGCTTCGATCTCGGGGCCACCGTATTGGCCAGGTGGCAGGCTGATGGAATGCAGCACCACCAAGTCCACCGAGGTGTGGGGCGGGCGCGGCCCAAAATTGGGGGAGGGGGTGTGATGGGCAAAACGGTACCAGCCGTCACGCCACAACAAGTTCTCGGGGTCAGCCTTCATGGCTGTGGCGATGGGCATCGCTGCAATACAGGCCTTGTTTGCCTGGTACGGCATCAGCTTCTGGAACGTGTGTGCCGCAATGGGTGCAGGGCACCATGGCTTGTGTCCCTGCGCGTGGCTTCGTCGGCGCGTTGGGTCGACGTTGTTGTCGCATCCACCAAATGCCGCCCAACACGATCAGCAGCAGGATCAGGTATTTCATAGGGCGCGGCCTAACACCACTTCCAACACAAAGCGTGAGCCTGCATAGCCCAGCAGCAGCAAGCTCGAGCCTATGTAGAGCACACGTACCGCTTTGCGTCCTCGCCAGCCAAAGCGATGGCGTCCGATCAGCAGCACGGCAAAGGTCAGCCATGACAGCAGCGAGAACACGGTTTTATGGTCCCAGCGCCAAGCGGCTTGTGCCCCATACAGGTTGTCACCGAACAGCCAACCTGCTGCCAGTGTGGCGGTCAGCAACACAAAACCGGCCGTGACAAAGCGAAACGTCAGGCGTTCCAGTGTCAACAAAGGCAAGCCCACATAGGCTTCTTCACCCAGGCGCATGCTTTTTTCTGCGCGCTGCATCAGCCATGCATGCACCACCGCAGCCGCAAACAAACCATAGGAGGCCACGCCCAAGGCCAAGTGCAGGGGCAACAACGGCGAAGTTTGCGTGTGCAAGGCCGCGCCTGGAAAAACGGCAGAGAGCAGTACCACTGCCGCGCCTACGATCGACAGTGTCCAGCGAGTGCGCAGTTGTGGGAACCAGTGCTGTTCCAGCACATAAAACGTGAGCATCAGCCACGCAGTCACCGACAGTGCGGGGGCAAAGCCAAAGCGCAGGCCGCCTTCTTGCGGTGCAAACAAAGCAAACACCAAACCCAAGCCATGCAAGGCCCACGGTACGCTCAACAGGCGATGCCCCATCGCGGGTGCCACGCGTGGACCAATCAGGGCCGTCAAGGCGTAAGCCACGGCCGTGGGCAAACTAAGCCACAAGGTGAGTGGAATGTCGCTGGCTAAAATCATGACAACAGTTTAGCGTTTCGCTACGCACATCAAACGAGCCCTTTGAAGGGGTTTATATGGCCTCAGCCCTTACCGACAAACTTTCCCGCCTCGTCAAGCACATCAGCGGCCAGGCCCGCATCACCGAGAGCAACGTGGCCGACATGTTGCGCGAGGTGCGCATGGCTTTGCTTGAAGCCGACGTGGCGTTGCCTGTGGTGCGCGATTTCATTGCGCGTGTCAAAGAAAAAGCACTGGGGCAAGAAGTCGTTGGCTCGTTGCAGCCGGGTCAAGCCTTGGTCGCCATCGTCAACCAAGAGTTGGCCGCCACCATGGGCGAAGGTGTGAGCGACCTGAACCTCGCGGCTCAACCCCCCGCTGTGATTTTGATGGCTGGCTTGCAAGGTGCCGGTAAAACCACCACCACCGCCAAGCTGGCCCGTTGGTTGATCAGCCAGCGCAAGAAAAAAGTGCTGACAGTCTCGGGTGACGTCTATCGTCCCGCCGCCATTGAACAGTTGAAGACGGTCACGGCACAAGCCGGTGCCGAGTGGTTCCCCAGCTCGGCCGATCAAAAGCCCGCCGACATCGCGCGAGCGGCGCTGGATTACGCGCGCAAACATTACTTTGATGTGTTGTTGGTCGACACGGCCGGTCGTTTGGCGATTGACGAAGCCTTGATGGCCGAAATCAAAGTCTTGCACAGTGTGTTGAATCCTGTGGAAACCTTGTTTGTGGTCGATGCCATGCAAGGTCAAGACGCCATCAACACCGCCAAGGCCTTCAGTGATGCCTTGCCCTTGACCGGCATTGTGTTGACCAAACTCGATGGCGATTCACGCGGCGGTGCGGCCTTGTCGGTGCGCCAAATCACGGGTGCGCCCATCAAGTTTGCGGGTACCAGCGAGAAGCTCGATGGCTTGGAGTTGTTCGATGCACAACGCCACGCGGGCCGCGTGCTGGGCATGGGCGACATCGTGGCCTTGGTCGAGCAAGTCACGGCAGGCGTCGACATGGCGGCGGCACAAAAGCTGGCCGAGAAGGTCAAGCGCGGCGACAGTTTTGATTTGAATGATTTTTTGGCGCAAATTCAGCAAATGCGCGCGATGGGTGGGTTGTCCAACTTGATGGACAAATTGCCCACACAAATGGCCGCCAAGGCCGGTCAGGTCGACATGGACAAGGCCGAGAAAGACATTGGCCGCAAGCAAGGCATCATCCACAGCATGACCGAGCTTGAGCGCCGCAAGCCCGACCTCATCAAAGCCACGCGCAAGCGCCGCATTGCAGCAGGCGCCGGTGTGCAAGTGCAAGACGTGAACCGCTTACTCAAAGAGTTTGAGCAAATGCAAACCATGATGAAAAAGATGAGCGGCGGCGGCATGATGAAGATGATGAAAAAGCTCGGTGGCATGAAAGGCATGATGGGGGGCGGCGGCTTCCCCGGTATGCGTTAAGCCGTCTCTTTCACCAACACCTCACCCCGCAGCGAATGCGGATTGGCTTCTGTGATCTTCACATCGATCAATTGGTTCATCAGGCGCTCAGGATGCGGGCCTGCTTTGAAGTTGACGATGCGGTTGCACTCGGTACGCGCGCGCAACTCGGTGGCATCTTTTTTGGAATAGCCATCCACCAACACGCGCTGCACCGTGCCCACGCGCTGCACGTTGATGTCGCGCATGTTGTCTTCGATGATTTTTTGCACCTCTTGCAAGCGGCGTAACTTCACCGCATGCGGCGTGTCGTCGTGCAAGTTGGCCGCGGGTGTGCCAGGACGTGGGCTGAAGATGAAGCTGAACGAGTTGTCAAAGTACACATCGTGCATGAGCTTGATGAGTTTTTGGTGGTCGTCCTCGGTCTCGCCCGGAAAGCCCACGATGAAGTCTGAGCTCATCGCCATGTCGGGACGAATGGCGCGCAGTTTCTTCACGGTGCTCTTGTATTCCATGGCGGTGTAGCCGCGCTTCATGGCCATCAAAATGCGGTCGCTGCCGTGCTGCACGGGCAAATGCAAGTGGCTCACCAGTTGTGGCACTTTGGCGTACACATCAATCAGGCGTTGGGTGAACTCGTTGGGATGGCTGGTGGTGTAGCGGATGCGCTCGATGCCAGGAATCTCGGCCACATACTCGATGAGCAGCGCAAAGTCGGCGATCTCAGCCGTGCCGCCCATGGCACCGCGGTAAGCATTGACGTTTTGTCCCAAGAGCGTGACTTCTTTCACGCCTTGCGCGGCCAAGCCTGCGACTTCGACCAACACATCGTCAAACGGACGGCTCACTTCTTCGCCGCGGGTGTAGGGCACCACGCAGTAGCTGCAGTATTTGCTGCAGCCTTCCATGATGCTCACATAGGCGCTGCCGCCTTCGACGCGTGCGGGGGGCAGGTGGTCAAACTTTTCAATTTCGGGAAAGCTGATGTCGACTTGTGGACGTTCCAGTGAATCACGCTGATTCAGCAACTCTGGCAAGCGGTGCAGGGTTTGAGGACCAAAGACCACGTCCACATAGGGCGCACGGGCAATGATGGTGTCGCCTTCTTGGCTGGCCACACAACCGCCGACGGCAATCTTGACACCCTTGGCCTTCAAGTGTTGGATGCGGCCCAGATCAGAGAACACCTTTTCTTGGGCTTTCTCGCGCACCGAGCAGGTGTTGAAGACGATCAGGTCGGCTTCTTCGACGTCGTTGGTTTTTTCGTAGCCATCGGATTGCCCAAGGACATCCACCATCTTGTCCGAGTCGTACTCGTTCATTTGGCAACCGAAGGTTTTGATAAAGACTTTGCGGCTCATGGCTGAGCCCCCCTGTGGGGGTAAATGCAGCGGTTCATGGTGTTGATCCAGAGGCTGTTGATGAAGCCCAGATTGTAGTGTCGGCTTCTTTTGTGCACGTTTATTGCTTTTGTCAGTTGCGGCAATAATTTGCCGTGTGCTGTGGGGATTAAAGTTGATCACAAATCAAGCCGATACCCACTCACCTGCTCGGAAGGAGTGTGCGTTGCGCGCTGCTTTTGGGTTCTTTCTGATGCACCCACTCAAGTGAATGGCCATGAAACAATATTTACGCCTCATCCTCGAAGTCGTCATGGGTCTGCTCCTCGCAGGCGCCTTGGCATTTGGTTACTGGAGTTACTCCGGTAAAAACCATGTCATGCATGAGCTGACCGATGCCAGCGAAGGCATGACAGAAGCCCAGGCAGAAATTGACAAGCTCACCAAGGAATTGGAAGAAGCCAAAGAAAAACTGGAAGAAGCCGAGCCCGCTGCCAAACAACTGGCGGCTGTCAAAGATTCCTTCAACAACGGCGTGGTCTTGCAAGACTACGAAGCATTCATCAAGGCACAAAAAGGTCCTGTGACCAGCGAACGCCAATTGGGCTTGGGCGCTTTGCGCTTGTTGACCAAAGGTGCGGAAGATCCAGAAACTGTCAGCGCATTCCAAAAAGCCTTGGAAATGGCCGAATGGTCTTCGCGCTTGAAGTCCATTTGCGCGGCACAAAATGCTTTGGCGGCAGCCGGTCAGAAGGTCAAAGTGTTGGCCGACTGCGCGGCTGAGAAAGAAGACAAGGGCCACAAAAAAGGCCATGCGGTGCATTGGGATTACGCCGGTGACATGGGCCCAGAAAACTGGGGTGATGAATTTCCCACCTGCGGCAAAGGCACCAAACAAGCACCTTTGAACATCACCGGTCCTTTCGAGAAATCCAAAGACGTGTTGGTGGTCAACTACAAAGAAGGCCCACTGAAAATTTTGAACAACGGCCACACCATCCAAGTGAACGTGGAGCCAGGCAGCACCTTGAAGGTCAACAAAGAGGTGTACAACCTGTTGCAATTCCACTTCCACCGTCCCAGCGAAGAGCAAATTGACGGCAAGCCCATGGCCATGGTGGCGCACTTTGTGCACAAGAACGCCGATGGCAAATTGGCGGTGTTGGGTGTGTTGCTCAACGACGGCAAAGACAATGCAGCCATCCAGACCCTGTGGAACAACGCGCCCAAGTCGGAAGGCCCTGAGGTGGTGGTGGACAAGGTCAAGTTTGACCCCAGCAGCTTGGTACCCGCCGCGTTGACCCACTACAGCTACGAAGGCTCATTGACCACACCGCCTTGTACCGAAGGCGTGAACTTCTACATTTTGAAGACCCCCGTCGACATTGGTAAGAAGCAAGTGGTGGACTTCCCCTTCAAGCGCAATGCGCGTCCTGTGCAGCCTTTGAACGGCCGCAAGATCAACGCGAACTGATTTTTCCAAGACTCTCCAAGTCTTTTGAGAACGCCTGCTCTGTTGCCAGAGCAGGCGTTTTTTTATCAAGACAATTTGGGTGGGGGAGAGGGGAGTGTGTAGAGCAAGGGCATGGCCACCGCGACCAACAAGAACACCAGCACCACCAAGATCAAGAGTAACTTGAAGAACTCCGGTGTGTCAGGAAATTTTGTCTTTGGGGGCAGGGGTTGCTCCACCCGAATGGGCGGCAAAGGAATGCCCAGGTCATGCGCGGCGTGTGAGCGAAACACATTCACCACGGGCATGCCGTTGGCTTGCTTGCCACTGAGGGTGGTGGCGATTTTGAGCGCGGCTTGCAGCTTCATGTCGCGCGAGGCGAATTGGCTGTAGCCGCCGGCTTCTATTTCTTGGACTTGCGCTTCGGTCAGACCACACAAACGTGCGACCCGCGCATGGTCGAGTTTGCACAGGGCGCGCAGACGCATCACGGCTTGCGGATCAATCAAGTCTGCGTTCATAAAGCGGCGCCGCTGTGGCTCTCGCGAAGTGGCTTAGATCAGCTTGAGGCGTTCCGAGGAAGGCACCACGCGCGTCAGGCGAACACCGTAGCGGTCATTCACCAACACAATCTCGCCTTGGGCCACGACCGAGTTGTTCACCAACAGATCAAGGGGTTCGCCTGCGATGCGGTCGAGTTCCACCACGCTGCCTTGTGTGAGGCGCATCAAATCTTTGATCTTGATTTGTGCACGGCCCACTTCGATGGACAAGTTCACAACGATGTTTTGCAACACCTCAGGATTGATGTTGCCGGGCATGGTGGGCTTAAAGTCCTCCAAGCTTGGCTCTTTCTCTTCTGCAGGTTCAGCCGCCGCTTGGGTTTCCTCGTGCGACTCTTCTTTGTCGGTCTCCGCAGTGACCGCAGTTTCTTCAGATTCTGGAGTTGGGTTTTCTTTTTCGTCAGTCATGATGTGTTCCTGTCTCAGTTTTTGCCGTGAACGT
>JACCEC011240870.1_pt1 | contig 10070 bp, 8 predicted proteins | sample 7450121 | NCBI WGS metagenome assembly JACCEC01 (sample SAMN15323455, study PRJNA562643) | freshwater metagenome | isolation source: river surface water | place: USA:Blue River Watershed | collected 2017-08-18 | reverse complement strand
TTAACAACATCGCAAAGGCGCACTCGGGTCTGTCCGTGTTTGCCGGTGTTGGTGAGCGTACGCGTGAAGGTAACGACTTCTATCACGAGATGATCGAAGCCGGCGTGGTCAACACCGAAGACTTCCCGAAATCCAAGGTCGCGATGGTTTACGGCCAGATGAACGAGCCGCCAGGCAACCGTCTGCGCGTCGCGCTGACCGGCCTGACGATCGCTGAATCTTTCCGTGACGAAGGCCGTGACGTTCTCTTCTTCGTCGATAACATCTACCGCTACACACTGGCTGGTACCGAGGTATCTGCGTTGCTGGGTCGTATGCCTTCTGCGGTGGGTTATCAGCCTACGCTGGCCGAAGAGATGGGCCGCTTGCAGGAACGTATTACCTCAACCAAGACTGGTTCGATTACCTCGATTCAGGCCGTCTACGTCCCTGCGGATGACTTGACCGACCCGTCGCCTGCAACCACCTTCGCTCACCTTGACTCGACCGTGGTTCTGTCGCGTGACATCGCTGCGCTCGGTATTTACCCTGCGGTCGATCCGCTGGACTCCACATCACGTCAGCTCGACCCGAACGTCGTGGGTCCGGATCACTATGACACTGCGCGTCAGGTACAGGGCACGCTGCAGCGCTACAAGGAACTGCGCGACATCATCGCCATTCTGGGTATGGACGAGCTTGCACCAGAGGACAAACTTGTCGTGGCACGCGCGCGCAAGATGCAGCGCTTCCTGTCCCAGCCTTTCCACGTCGCTGAAGTCTTCACGGGCGCTCCCGGAAAATATGTGCCGCTGAAGGAAACGATCAAGGGTTTCAAAATGATCGCTTCCGGCGAACTGGATCATCTGCCTGAGCAGGCGTTCTACATGGTGGGCACCATCGACGAAGCCATCGAGAAAGCGAAGAAGCTGCAATAACAGGTTCGCTGCTCTGTGATCAGGGCAGCACCTATTGCAACACGCGATTCGATTTACCGAAAAAAGGCTTTCTATGGCAAACACCATTCACGTTGATGTCGTCTCCGCAGAAGAACAAATCTTCTCCGGACAGGCAGAGTTCGTTGTCCTGCCTGGCGAAGCGGGCGAGCTGGGTATCTATCCCAAGCATACGCCGCTGATTACTCGCATCAAGCCAGGCGCAGTCCGTATCAAGGTGGCCGGCAAGACGGACGAAGAGTTCGTTTTCGTGGCCGGAGGCATACTCGAAGTGCAGCCCAACACCGTTACCGTCTTGGCAGACACTGCGATTCGCGGCCGCGACCTCGATGAAGCTAAAGCCAACGAAGTCAAAAAAATGGCGGAAGAGGCCATGGCAAATCGGGAAACCGATATTGACTTCGCGGTCGCGCAGACGGAGTTGGCCATTGCACTCGCGCAGCTCGCAGCGATTCACAAGTTGCGTCAGAAGCGCTGAGTTTTTGCTCACCGCTCCAAAGGGCAGCTTCGGCTGCCTTTTTTCATTTTCTTGAAAAAATCGGGAGCACCAAAAACTTTCAGCGATAATATTGCCTTTGAAGAACTGCCTTAAGGATACGGATGTCCAGCCGCTTCGCCCCCCTCAAAAACGACACCTTCCTGCGCGCCCTGATGCGCCAGCCTACCGACTACACACCGCTGTGGCTCATGCGTCAGGCGGGTCGTTACCTGCCTGAGTACCGGGCCACGCGCAGCAAGGCGGGTTCTTTCATGGGACTGGCCACGAACCCGGATTATGCGACCGAAGTAACGCTGCAGCCGCTGGATCGCTACGCACTCGACGCCGCCATTCTCTTTTCCGACATTCTCACGGTGCCCGATGCGATGGGCCTTGGACTATCGTTTGCCGAAGGCGAGGGGCCGCGCTTTGCTCATCCGCTCAGAGATGAGCAGGCGGTGCGTGCGCTGCGTGCGCCGGACTTGGCCAGTCTGCAATACGTCTTTGACGCGGTCACTCAGATTCGCACGGAACTGGCAGGCCGGGTTCCCCTGATTGGATTTTCCGGCAGCCCCTGGACACTCGCCTGCTATATGGTCGAGGGCGGTGGTTCGGACGACTTCCGTACCGTGAAATCCATGCTCTATGACCGTCCGGACCTGATGCATCACATCCTGAGCATTAACGCCGCCGCCGTTGCAGCCTATCTGAACGCGCAGATCGATGCGGGTGCTCAGGCGGTCATGATTTTTGACACCTGGGGCGGTGCATTGGCCGACGGTATTTACCAGACGTTCTCTTTGCAGTACATGAGGGAGGTCATCCAAGGCCTCAAGCGAGAGCATGATGGGGTGCGCATTCCTTGCATCGTGTTTACGAAAGGCGGTGGCCTGTGGCTGGAGGAAATCGCCGACAGCGGTGCCGATGCCGTAGGGCTGGACTGGACCGTTAATTTGGGCAAGGCGCGCGCACTGGTCGGAAACAAGGTTGCGCTTCAGGGCAACCTCGACCCCAATGTATTGTTTGCAAAACCAGAACAAATTCGCACCGAGGTAGAGCGAGCGCTGAAAGCTTTTGGAAAGCCCGGGCCAGAATCTGGCCATGTTTTCAACCTTGGTCACGGGATTTCTCAGTTCACACCACCAGAAGCGGTTACTGCGATGGTGTCTGCTGTCCACGAGATCAGCCGTCAAATGCGTGCCTGATGGCGCTGGCAGCCTGTGCTGCGGCGCCAATAATTTCTGACGGGCTTGCCCGATCCGCTTAGTTATGCACAACTGTAGCGCATGCGGACTGAATCAAGTACTTGCGCAAATTTATCAATCTGACCTCTAGATATACCGCGCAAGCACCTGATTTAATTGAACAAAAGTTTTTAACGATGATTGTGCGCTGATCGGCTACTTGATTCCTAGAAAATTTAGGCTCTTTGGAAGAGCACATTGTTCACAAAGATATCCACAGGGCTTCTCTGTTGGAAAGCCGGGTTACCGGACTCCCCCGCGACATCGTATTTCTCGACCAACGAGCCCTTGTTTCCGATGCGCACTTGACATCATTGATACTTGTAGCGGGCAAGAAGGGGTGCCAAGCATGGAAAGAACCAAAGTACCCGCATTGAGTTGTTGGCGTGCCCACACTTATTCACAAAAATCCGCTTGTCAAGATGCTCGAAAAAAAAATCGACAAATTTTTCTTTGATGGAGCACACTCCGCTAAGTCATTGATTTTTCGTGGCCTTGTCGTTTGCTTTGCAACGAGTCAATTTGTTGAACACCGCATGAAATCTGCGTTTTGGCTTGTCAAGGGCCAGTTACGCACAAAGTTATCCACAGAATTTGTGGATAGCGAAAAAAGGCCTTTTGCGACTGAGATTTAAATCAATTTTTAAAGCTTTTCTTTAAGTTGGCAGGCGGACACAATCCTCGCTATCGGGCCAGCCAACGCCCGCCCGAGGTGATGTGTAATCCGTGCCGGGCTTGCCGCCCTTATCATCCTGAACAACTTTCCGTTTCTTTGATTCAGTACTCCCCAAGCTCAAATTCGCCGTCTATGCCGCCACCGATTCCCCGCTTTCTCAAACTGGCGCTCGACACCCCACTTGCCATCGAATTTGACTATCGATGGCAACCGCAATCAGCTGACGATTCACCACCGCGAATAGGCCAACTTGCGCAAGTGCCATTCGGCCGCCGACAAGTCGTCGGGCTGATTGTTGCGATACACGAGAGCAGCGATCACGCAGCTGAAAAAATTCGCGACATCACCGCAATACGTCATCAACTGCCACCCTTGTCTTCCCATTGGATGGCCTTGTCCCGTTTCGCTGCCGACTACTATCAGCGCCCGCTGGGCGAAGTCGCATTGCCATGCCTTCCAAAAAATCTGAGAGCCCTGAAATCCACTGCACTCGACACCGCGTTGAAAAAAACAGCCGCGACCCCTCAGACAGCCAACTCGACAGCAACCCTTGGCCCTGAGCTCAACGCTGACCAGAAAGCTGCGGTGGACGCCATCAGCGCAGCGAGCGATTACAGCGTTACCTTGCTATTCGGTGTGACCGGCAGTGGAAAAACAGAGGTCTACCTGCGAAGCGCAGAAAAAGTCCTCGAACGTGAACAGCAACAAGGTATCCACGCACAGGTCCTGATGCTGGTGCCCGAGATCAATCTGACGCCGCAGCTGGAAAACAGTGTCCGCGCCCGCTTCCCCGGGATGAATGTCGTCTCCCTGCATAGCCAGCTTTCGGAAGGCGAGCGTACTCGCAGCTGGCTATCAGCGCATCTGGGGCATGCTTCCATCGTACTGGGGACACGTCTTTCGGTGCTCGCATCCATGCCGAATCTGAAACTGATCATCGTCGATGAAGAGCATGACCCCTCTTACAAGCAACAAGAAGGCTTGCGTTACTCTGCGCGCGATCTGGCGATCTGGCGCGCGCGGGACTTGAATATCCCCATCGTGATCGGCTCGGCGACACCATCGATGGAGAGCTGGCATCATGCCGAGAGTGGGCGTTATCGAAAACTGGTGCTTGCACAGCGCGCAGCGACACAAGCAGTGCTGCCAAACATATCGCTGATCGACATGGAGCGTATCAAGGCAACCGAGGGATTGTCGCCACCCCTCGTTGCAGCCCTTCGCGAGAGATTGGCGCGCGGTGAACAATCACTGCTTTACCTTAATCGTCGGGGCTACGCACCTGTCGTGCATTGCGATGCTTGCGGATGGATCAGCAACTGCCAGCGGTGTACTGCGTTCATGGTGCTGCACAAACCCGAGAAGCGATTACGCTGTCATCACTGCAGTCTTGAACTCAAGATCCCCTCGTCTTGTCCCACTTGTGGCAACGTGGATTTGCAGCCACTGGGACGTGGTACACAACGCATCGAAGAACATTTGCAGGTGCTGTTCCCGGAAGCGCGCGTGCTTCGTATTGACGCCGACTCCACCCGAAAAAAAGGCAGCGCACAGGCTGCCTTTGCAACGGTGCACCGCGGCGAGGTCGATATCTTGCTCGGCACGCAAATGGTCGCCAAAGGGCACGATTTCCAGCGGCTCACGCTGGTCGGCGTGATCAACCCCGACACAGCCCTGTTTTCGCATGACTACCGGGCTGGAGAGCGCCTGTTCGCGCAGCTCATGCAGGTCGCGGGAAGGGCGGGCAGGGCGGCTCGGATGTCGCAAAGTGAAGTGATGGTTCAAACCCGCTACGCGCAGCATCCGCTCTACCGCGCCTTACTTGCCCACGACTTTCCGGGCTTCGCAGCAGCCACGCTGGAGGAGCGCCGCAGCGCGGGCTTACCCCCCTTTGTTTTTCAGGCCATGCTCCGAGCGGAATCAACAACCTTGACCAAGGCGCTGGAATTCCTTCAGCAAGCGAGGGAGCTGTTGCCTCATCCCGGCATTGTCATCAATGACCCAGTGCCGGTGGCCATGACGCGTGTTGCCAACGTCGAACGCGCGCAGTTGCTGCTGGAATCGCCTGCCAGAGGTGCCTTACAGGGCTTTCTGAAGCTTTGGGTGCAGGAGCTGCGTAAACAACCTGCTCGCCTGCGCTGGACGCTCGAAGTTGACCCTATTGATATCTAAGCCAGGGAGCCGCTGAATAAATCCAGGGTTTATGGCGAACGGACGAGCGCCAAACATGACGCATACAAAACGTTTCGACATGGTGATGCGAGCCCAGTTTTATTGAATCGGTGAGTCCAACTGACCTTCCTCGGCCAGCTGACGGATCATGCGTATCGTGTCGATATCCGATTCCTTATATGCCTCACGCCGGAAGTCGTTGTAAAAAGATTCTTCCGCCGTTTCAGCGGCATCCCGATGATCATCATACGCAAACCGGACGAATAGAGCCCCTGCTTGTGGCTCTTCTATCGTCATCGTCAGATCCGAAGCCGGAATATCGTTTTGTTGCGGTACATGATAGTGAACCTGATCGGGCATTTTGAATCGCACTTCATCGATCACCTCGAGTTTTCCGAAATGAAGTCGGCGTGAGAGACCGTCTGCGGAACGTGCGGTAATCTCGCAGCTGTCCAGACCAATCAGGAACAGCGTGGGGCGCTCGGCGCGTAATACCAGCCCGTGCCAAAGCTGCGAGCGAGTGAGGGGCGCAATCAGCGGATTGCCCAGGTTGTTAATCTCGATCAGATGCGTAAATTTCATTGCGTCGTCCTTGTGATGCGCAATCACTTTATCACGCTCGTCGGCAAGACTTTCGATACAATGACGCGCTTGCCCACCTGCTTCACGTCGACTCCCTCATGCAGCACGGTCTCAACCCTCCCCAGCGAATTGCCGTCGACTATATCGATGGCCCTTGCCTTGTACTGGCAGGCGCCGGATCGGGCAAGACGCGTGTCATTACGCAGAAGATCGTGCATCTGATTGAGTCTTGCAACTACGAGCCTCGGAACATCGCAGCGCTGACCTTCACCAACAAAGCCGCACTCGAAATGCGCGAGCGGGTTGGCAAACTGCTGCGCGAGCCCGGACAGGCCAAACAACTGACGGTGTCCACGTTTCATTCGCTTGGCGTCCATATTTTGCGTCGTGAAGCGCAGGCGCTCGGCCTCAAAGAGCGTTTCTCCATCATGGACAGTACTGATTGCTTCGCGATTGTTCAGGATCTTTCGGCCACCACGGACAAAGGCGTCATTCGCCGCATTCAGAATGTCATGTCACTGTGGAAGAACGCATTGCTCACGCCTGAGCAGGCACTGGCGCAGGCAAGCACCGAAGATGAGGCGCAGGCCGCACGCATTTATCGCAACTATGTTGCGACTCTATCGAGTTATCAGGCGGTCGATTTTGACGACCTCATTCGCTTGCCTGTCGAACTGTTTCGTCAGGATGAAGCCGCGCGAGATCGCTGGCAGCGCCGTCTTCGCTATTTGCTGCTCGACGAATATCAGGATACCAATACCTGTCAGTACGAACTCGTGAAGTTGCTGGTAACCGGACCTGGCAAGAAGCCCATGTTCACTGCTGTTGGTGATGATGATCAGGCGATTTATGCATGGCGTGGTGCGACCATGGAAAACCTGCGCATTCTTCAGGATGATTTTCCTGATCTAAAGCTCATCAAGCTCGAGCAAAACTATCGCTCCAGCACCCGCATCCTTCAGGCGGCCAATGCGGTCATTGCGAACAATCCCAAACTATTCGAGAAATCACTCTGGTCCGAGCATGGCGCCGGCGATCCGGTCAAGGTGCTGGCCATGGACGATGACGAAGCCGAGGCGGATCAGGTGGTCATCATGCTGTCCGCTCACAAGTTTGAGCGGCGTGCGAAATTTTCTGACTATGCGATTCTGTATCGGGGCAATCACCAATCGCGTGCACTGGAGAAGGCCTTGCGACGCGAGCGTATTCCGTACGTGATGTCAGGCGGTCAGAGTTTTTTTGACCGTGCTGAAATCAAAGACATCATCAGTTATCTGCGGCTCATTGCGAATGCTGATGATGATCCTGCATTCATCCGTGCCGTGACGACGCCACGTCGTGGTGTTGGCCAGGCCACGCTGGAAGCCCTCGGCGAATTTTCCCGTCAGTGGCAATGCTCATTATTCGAAGCTGTTTTCAAGGGTGGCATAGAAGCGCGCATGAATGAACGCCAGCTGGCACCTTTGCGCGAATTCTGCGATTTCATCAATCAGCTTGAAGCCCGCGCAACACGCGTCGGTGCGGCTGGCACCGGAGAAAATGCCGGCGCCGTGCTGGATGACATGATGAAAGCCATCGACTACGAGGCTTACCTCTATGCGACATTCGATGACAAACAGGCGCAAGAGAAGTGGCAAAACGTACTCGACTTCACCGGATGGCTGAAAGAAAAAGGCAACGGCGGTCGTGATGCTGATGGCCCTGAAAAATCGCTGCTTGAGCTTACGCAGATGGTGGCACTGATGAGCATGCTGGAGGGCCGCGATCAGGAACCTGATGCGGTGCGCCTGTCCACCCTGCACGCCGCCAAGGGACTGGAGTTTGGCCATGTGTTCATGGTGGGCGTTGAGGAAGGCATCCTGCCGCACAAGGGTGATCCGGATGCGCCGGTCGAACTGCTGGCGCAACGTATTGAAGAGGAACGCCGGCTGATGTATGTCGGCATCACACGTGCACAGCGCAGCCTGACGCTTACCTGGTGCAAGAAACGCAAACGAGCACGCGATAGCGTTCCTTGCGAGGCATCGCGTTTCATCAAGGAGATGCGCCTCGACGAGGGCGATGCCTTGCCCGCCGAACACGAGGTGATGACCCCCCAGGACAGGCTCGCGGGCCTCAAGGCCTTGTTGCAAAAACCAAGAGCGGCCTGAGACCGTGCCGGATCGTGGCAAATCAGGAGGTGGCTTTCGCAACCCCCACAATCTTCCTGTCAAAGTCTGCGTGCAATGCGCACGACCATTTACCTGGCGCAAAAAATGGGCGTCAAATTGGCCGGAGATCAAGTATTGCTCCGATGCCTGCCGCAAACTGGGAGCCCGCGCCAGCAAGCCCGGCACGTAATTCAATACCACCGCATGCGGACTGGAAACGTCGGTATCGATGCGTGCGACCCGGCACAAGATTTCCTCATCAAGGCCTTTCTGCTGAAAATAACTATGTTAATATTTTCCTCAGAAAGGATAGCCAGATGCTCTCTTCTGCAGAAAAAACCCATGAGTATGCCGACGCAGCCCAGATGAGCGCTGTGCTCACCAAGGCAGTCGCGCGCGCTGCCAGCCATCTCGGTTTGCCGCGCAACTTGCTGGCCCGGGTGCTCGGCGTCAGTCCGGCGACCGTGACTCGCCTGTATGCCGGCGACTATCAGCTTGACCCGGGCCGCAAGGAATGGGAATTCGGATTGTTGCTGGTGCGCCTGTTTCGCGCCCTCGACGCGTTGGTCGCTGACGAACCGAGCGCGCGGGCCTGGCTGGCCAGCGAGAATCGTGGGCTACAGGCGCGGCCCATCGACCTGATAGACCAGACAGAAGGATTGGTACGTGTCGTTCACTACCTGGACGCCTCTCGCGCTGCAGTCTAGCGCCCGCCGCTGGCAGGGCAGCCCCTGGCGCGTCGTTGACGCGCAGTACACGGCCGGGGGAATGAAACTGGTGGACAGTCGTGAAGAACAGGATATCCTGGACCGGTTGCTGCTCTCCCGACAACCAGCGCTTCCCGAGATATTTTCCCGCCTCCATCCCCTGCTGGCAGCACCGTTTCGCACTCATCCGCTGCGAACAGGAACCCGTTTTCGAGCGGCGACGGATCCTGCGGTGTTCTATGGCGCCCTCGCTGTCGATACGGCTTGCGCAGAACAAGGCTACTGGCGCTGGAAATTTCTCAATGATGCGATTGAGCTGGCCGAGATTGCGCCGGTGGCGCATACCGCCTTCAGATGCGAGGTGACCACCCAGGCGATCGATTTGCGCGAACGTTTGTTCGCCCGCGATATCGCGCAGTGGATGCACAAGACCAGTTACGGTGCGACACAGGCACTCGCACGCAGCGCCCGCACAGCCAATCTTGGTGCGATTCGGTATGCTTCCGTGCGCGATCCCGCCCAAGGCGAGTGCGTTGCATTGCTGACGCCGGCCGCATTTGCATCGCCGCAGCCGCACCCGGTGCGAGAAACCTGGTGGCTGCGCGTCAGACGCGATGAAGTCATCTGGCGTTGCGAACAACGTTCGCTGGTATTCTCTGCTGAACCTTGGCAGTCAAACCAATGAAAGTACTAGCATGGAACTGGATGAACGACTGATAAATCTCGAGATGAAGCTCGCCAGTCAGGATGATCTTCTCGATACCCTGAATCAGACGATCTATCGTCAGCAGAAAAAAATTGATGAGCTGGATGCGCTCTGTGCAGCGCTGGCGCGTCGCATGACCGAATTACCCACACAGGCAAGCGGAACGCTACCGCACGACAAGCCACCGCATTACTAATCTAATGATGAACGAAAAAATTCTCGCTTCATTGCGCGCGGAACTCAACGAACAAACAGCGCAAATGCACTGGCGTGAACTGCAGCGCTATTTCGCAGGCGGCACCCTGATCAGTGTCGCACCCGAACTGGATCTCATTGATGTTGGCGCGCGCATCGCTGCCGATGACAAAGCGAGTGTGCAAGATTGGATGATGGCTGAACTCTTGCAAAGAGTGAGTGATG
>JACCEC011087912.1_pt1 | contig 10070 bp, 4 predicted proteins | sample 7450121 | NCBI WGS metagenome assembly JACCEC01 (sample SAMN15323455, study PRJNA562643) | freshwater metagenome | isolation source: river surface water | place: USA:Blue River Watershed | collected 2017-08-18 | reverse complement strand
TATCCTGGCACCTCTGTATCTATTTCTTGGTCTTCCAGTTATTTGCCAACAAGTAATTTAAAATTGGAATATAGTACCAATGGCGGTTCAAGTTGGACCACCATTTCTTCGAGCATTTCAAGTTCAACCTTTAATTATTCCTGGACTGTTCCAGATATTCCAACGTCTCAGGGGTTGGTTAGAATTAGTTTAACTTCCTTCCCTCAAATTGCCGACACATCAAACAACACCTTTACGATTTACCCATATTTTACCGTAACCACCCCGAATGGTGGTCAAAGTTGGCAAGGTTGTTCCTACCAGTACCTCTATTTCAACAAAAGTTCGGCTTTGGGATATGTGAAATTGGATTATTCTTTGGATAACGGAAGTACCTGGAATGTAATTTCTGCCAATACGTATGTTGGGTATGGAACAAGTGCAAGCTATTACTGGCAGGTTCCCAATCAGGCATCTTCCAATGCATTGATTCGCGTGAGCGATCCCAATGTTCCGTCTCGTTTTGATGTAACAGATGTCCCATTTACCATTGTCCCTGATTATGCGATTGCATTGAACGCCCCATTAGGTGGTGAACAATGGAGGGCTGGTAACTATCAAACCATCAGCTGGGCAGGTAATATTTCGGTTTCGGGTCGTTACACTTTAGAGTATTCGATCAATGGCGGAGTTACTTGGAATACCATTTCTTCAGGAATTTATGGAACAACGTACAATTGGTTAGTCCCCAATACTCCTTCAACCCAAGCAGTTATTCGAGTGAGTGATTATAACAATACCTGCAAACAAGCTATTAACAACATCTTTTTTACCATTTTACCTGGTATTCCGACGTACATTGTTACGACTCCTAACGGGGGCGAAGTGGTATATTCAGGGGCTTCCAGCTATATTTACTGGTCATCTCAATACGTAACAGGTTCGTTTACGAAAATTGAATACTCGTTGGACAGTGGAAGGGTGTGGACGACCATTGTCAATGCTACCAACAACTCGGGAAGTTATTTATGGAGTTCTATTCCAGCGGTTTATACCAACCAAGCCCTCATTCGAATTAGCGATTATAATAACCCTTCTGTTACCGATGTTTCGAATGCGGTATTTACCATTCGCAAACCGATTACTGTAACGGCCCCGGATGGGTTGGAATTTGTAGGTGGATGTACTTACACGACTATTTCTTTCAATCGAGGTGGAGCTAGTAATTATATCAAAATGGAGTACTCTTTGAATAACGGAGTTTCTTGGAATATTATTACGGCCAGCCAATATTTCGCCACTTTGGAGGTTAACTACAACTGGTTGGTTCCTAATTTAGATGGAAGAAATTCTTGTTTAGTTCGCGTTTCCGATGCAAACAACGCCGCTAAATTTGATGTGAGCGATTCTACCTTTACCATATTCCCCGCCATTCGTCTCATTGAGCCGGCTTACGGCGGTGTTTTCGTCGGCGGAACAACGCGAAATATTACATGGTGGGATACTTTAACATCCGATTATTACAACATTGAATACTCACTTAATAATGGTTCAACGTGGACCATTATCGCTGCAAATACTTTTATCGGAAATAATACCTACGCTTGGACCGTACCCAACATTGCCAGCACGTCGGCTTTAATTCGAATTACCGATTTTCAAAACACTTGTAAGCAATCACTTACCTCTATTTCATTCTCTATTGCTCAAGTTCCCAATGCGTTAACCTTGAATAATCCTATCGGAGGAAATACCTATTTGGCTTGTCAAGTTGTTCCCATTTCTTGGACGGCGAGTGGAACAGTTGGAAACGTTGTTTTAGAATATTCATCCAATACAGGAACATCCTGGGTTGCTTTAGCAACCAATCAACCCAATGTTGGATCGTATAATTGGACCGTTCCCAATCTTAATTCCAATAATTACCTTATTCGGGTTAGGGATATCACTAATTCACAGATTTACGACATTTGCAACGGAACCCTTCGATTGGTAGCTACCCAAGCCAATGCCGGTTCTTCAAAACTCATTTGTTCTGGTGATTCCGTTCGATTGGATGGAACAGGAAATGGAACTTTTGCCTGGACTGGAAGTGGATTAAGTCAAACCAATTCTTCATCTCCTTGGGCAAAGCCAACCCAAACAACCACCTACCAGTTGACTGTAACCAATGTTTATGGATGTGTGGCAACTTCTTCAACGACGGTTACGGTTCAGGTTAAGCCGGTATTGCAGGTTACTGGAGCTACCCTTTGTGTGGGAACTGCTTCTTCCATTTCTGCAACGGGTGCCAATTCGTATTCATGGTCTCCAGTATCTGGTTTATCCAATGCTTCCTCTTCCTCGCCCATTGCAAATCCTAGTTCAACAACCACCTATCAAGTCATTGGAACAACCAACGGATGTTCCGACACCGAAAGTGTTGTAGTAACGGTGAATCCTATTCCTGCAACGCCAGTCATTTCCAATATTGGGAACCTAACGTTTTGTTCTGGGGATAGTGTGTTATTGAATAGCTCGGCATCTGTCGGAAATCAATGGTTTTTTGCAGGTAATGCGATAAATGGCGCTAATCAATCGGGTTTTTATGCAAAAACAACTGGCGCCTATTCCGTTAGAACTACGGTAAACGGATGTTCGGCATCTTCGGCATCCATCAATGTTTCCGTTCAACCTCGGCCTACAACACCCATCATTACCAATTCAAGATCACTCAATTTCTGTTCTGGAGATAGTGTTATCCTCACGTCTTCAGCCTTGGCAGGAAACGTTTGGAGCACTGGGGCTAATAGTCGTAGTATCGTTGTAAAATCTTCAGGTACCTATACCGTTCTTGTTCAAGGAACCGGATGTTCAAGTGGAATTGCATCGGCTACAGTACAAGTTACTCAATCGCCATCTGCTCCTACCTTAACGGCTTCAGGTGCCACGACGTTCTGTTCGGGCGATAGCCTTCGCATCACCTCGAGCACGGGAACGGGCATGAATTGGAGCACGGGTGCCACCAACGTTTCGAGCATTGTGGTTCGCACTAGCGGCACGATTTCCGGATACGTAGTAGCGAATGGATGTTCATCGGCAGTATCCAACGCGGTTGCGGTAACGGTGAATCCCACGCCTTCGGCTCCAACGATCACGGCCAACCGTCCTACAACCTTCTGCCAAGGCGATTCGGTAGTGATATCGAGCACGGGAACCGAGAATAAACTTTGGTCGAATGGGTCGACAGGAAATTCCTTAGTGGTTACCTCGGGTGGCGTATATTCGGTACGCGCACATGCCTTAGGCTGTACTTCCACGGTGTCGAATTCAATTTCGGTTTTGGTTAATTCCATCCCCGCAACGCCTACGTTAACGGCTTCAGGTGCCACCACGTTCTGCTCGGGCGATAGCCTTCGCATCACATCGAGCACCGGCACGGGCATGAACTGGAGCACGGGAGCCACCAACGTTTCAAGTGTAGTCGTTCGCAATAGCGGCACAATTTCCGGATACGTGGTAGCGAATGGATGTTCATCGGCAGTATCCAACGCGGTTGCGGTAACAGTGAATTCCACGCCTTCGGCTCCAACGATCACGGCCAACCGTCCTACTACCTTCTGTCAAGGCGATTCAGTAGTAATTTCGAGCACGGGTACAGAGAATAAAATCTGGTCGAACGGATCGACAGGAAATTCCTTAGTGGTTACCTCGGGTGGCGTATATTCGGTACGCGCACATGCCTTAGGCTGTACTTCTACGGTGTCGAATTCAATTTCGGTTTTGGTTAATTCCATCCCCGCAACGCCTACGTTAACGGCTTCAGGTGCCACAACATTCTGTTCGGGCGATAGCCTTCGCATTACCTCGAGTATGGGAACGGGCATGAATTGGAGCACGGGTGCCACCAACGTTTCGAGCATTGTGGTTCGCACTAGCGGCACGATTTCCGGATACGTGGTAGCGAATGGATGTTCTTCTGCAGTTTCCAACGCGGTTGCGGTAACAGTGAATTCCACTCCCTCGGCTCCATCGATCACGGCCAACCGTCCCACTACCTTCTGTCAAGGCGATTCAGTAGTGATATCGAGCACGGGAACAGAAAACAAAATCTGGTCGAACGGTGCTGTTGGTAACAGTATCGTAGCCAAATCTAGCGGCGTATTTTCGGTTCGCGCACATGCCTTGGGCTGTACGTCCACGGTGTCGAATCCGATTTCAGTATTGGTTAATTCCATTCCCGCAACGCCCACATTAACGGCTTCAGGTGCCACGACGTTCTGTTCGGGCGATAGCCTTCGCATCACCTCGAGCACGGGAACGGGCATGAATTGGAGCACGGGTGCCACCAACGTTTCGAGCATTGTGGTTCGAACTAGCGGCACGATTTCCGGATACGTGGTTGCGAATGGATGTTCGTCTGCGGTTTCTAACGCGGTGTCGGTAACGGTGAATCTAACGCCCTCGGCTCCAACGATCACGGCCAACCGTCCTACGACCTTCTGCCAAGGCGATTCGGTGGTGATATCGAGCACAGGAACAGATAGTAAACTTTGGTCGAACGGTGCTGTTGGTAACAATATCGTTGCCAAATCTAATGGCGTATATTCGGTTCGTGCACATGCCTTGGGTTGTACGTCCACGGTGTCGAACCCGATTTCGGTTTTGGTTAATTCCATTCCTGTAACCCCTACGTTAACGGCTTCAGGTGCCACGACGTTCTGTTCGGGCGATAGCCTTCTTATTACCTCAAGCACAGGTACAGGCATGAATTGGAGCACGGGTGCCACCAACATTTCGAGTATTGTGGTTCGTACTAGCGGCACGTTTTCCGGATACGTAGTAGCTAACGGATGTTCATCGGCTTTATCCAATGCGGTGTCGGTAACGGTGAACCCAACGCCCTCGCTTCCGACGATCAATACGAGTAGAAATCCGCAATTTTGTTTGGGCGATAGTGTTCAATTATCGTTCAATGGAAGTGGAACTCCCTTGTGGAGTAACGGATCTAGCAATTCTTCCATTTGGATTTACCAAACGCAGGTGTTAACAGTGCAATCTATCCTTGGATCATGTACATCTTCGGTTTCATTGCCTACATCGGTTTTAGTAAGTCCGGTACCTACCGCTCCGATGATTTCGGTGAGTTCAACGTCTTTTTGTTCCAATGATAGTTTATTGATTTCATCGAATATCGTTCAAGGGATGTATTGGAGTACAGGAGCTTCAACTTCTCAAATTTATGTACGTAATACCAATCCCGTTTATGGATATGTGATCCAAAACGGCTGTGCATCTCCTTTTTCAAATATCATTCAACCGGTTATGATCAATAGTCCGATGTCACCAACGATTGTTGCTTCAGGCAACACCACGTTCTGCCAAGGTGATTCGGTTCGAGTGACTTCAAATTCGGTTTCGGTTTGGAGTACTGGAGATTCGACGAGTTCCATCGTCGTGCGAAATTCAGGAACATTCACAGCACGAAATCAGAGCCAGGGTTGTTATTCAGATCCATCCAATTCCATTCAAGTTTTGGTTAATCCCATTCCATCGGCTCCAGTGGTTATTGGTAGGGATACTTCCTTCTGCCAGGGCGATTCAGTACAATTAAGCATTACGCCTAGCCAAGGTTCCGTTTGGAATACGGGTTCTACCAATTCTTCTATTTTTGTGAAGAATACAGGGATTTATTCCGCTGTTCGAGTTGCTTTGGGATGTTCTTCAATCGTTTCGAATGCCATTGTTATTACGGTAAATCCGAGACCGCTTCCTCCCACCATTACACCCACGGGATCAGCTTTAACCTTTTGTCAAGGCGATTCCATGGTCATTATATCTTCTGCATTATTTGGAAATACGTGGAATACAGGTGATACTTCATCAAGCATTGTCATTCGAAATAATTTGCCTTATTACGTAAAATCAACCAATGCTTTCGGATGTAGCAGTGCCTTTTCTTCTCCTGTAAATGCCACGGTTCATCCCGTTCCGGCGGCACCCCAAGTCAAGAAGTATGCTTATACGCTCGTTTCAGATTCTTCACAAGTTCAATGGTATTTGAACGGTTCTCCAATTCCAGGCGCAACCAATAGCAAGTTCACCATTCAACTGAATGGTATTTATACTTGCGGTGTTAGAAATGGCTTAAATTGCTGGGCCTATTCAGCGCCAATTGTTGTAAAAGATGCTGTTTTGGGTGATGTGGATATCGATAAGGAGTTATTGCCTACAGAAAAGAGTTTCAACGGTGAATTTAAATTCTCGGTTTATCCCAATCCTACCAATGGTCAATTGAACGTTCTTTGGAGAGGTGAATTAGCCGTTGGATTATTGGAAGTATTTGATGGCTCAGGCCGAAAAGTGGCATCGAAAGTGCGATCCAATGAATCACAATCGACCTTTGATTTAGAACATTTGAAACCGGGAATGTATTGGATTCGATATTCGGATATCCATCATACGGAAACGCAAAAGTTTATTATTCAACGATAAAGAGAAGGGGGCCGAATTGGCTCCCTTTTTTGTTCGGAGAGATGCAGGAAAAAAATCAAAATTGGAGGAACTAAACTAAATTCGCGAAAGTTAGTTTGGTATATTGATATTTAACACGCGTAAAAAATGAAAACACTCATCGACGTTCGTACACCAGCCGAGTTTCAGGCTGGGAATGTTCCTGGAAGCATCAACATTCCTTTGAATGAAATTCCTCATCGAATTGAAGAAATTCGTGCCATCCAAGGCCCCATCGACCTTTGTTGCTTGAGTGGCGGTCGTAGCGGACAGGCCACCGCCTACCTTCGCGCTCAAGGAATTGATTGCAACAATGCCGGCGGTTGGATGAGCAACTTGTAACATGCAAGCGTTCATCAAATCGATTCCCTATCGAATAAAAAATCATTGGACCCCCTTTCGCGTATTTTACTTGATTCTAGGTCCGATCGTTGTTTTTCAATCGGGCATGCATTCCGACTATCTTGGGATGGGCATGGGGATTTACCTCTCGGCCATGGGGATTTTTGGATTGGGATGTGCTAGCGGCAATTGCGTTGGCGGGCACTGTGAAGTTCCGAATAAAAAATAATTTTACTTTTTCGTGGCGCCGAAGGAAACTTCGGCGTTTTTTGTTGTGGAGCTTGCGAAGGGTGGTGAACGAAGTATCGACGACCAGCATCCTGACCTCGAGTGATTCGACGGATGTCGAGATTGTACCGAGAGGCCGGACCTCGAGCCCTTCGATAAACTCAGGGTGTGTCAGCTGCCCTAAAAATAAATTTCATAATTGGGGGATAAATCCCCTGCCCCCACCGAGAGCAATTTACGGCTTTTTCGGAATTAGTCGTAAATGAAACGTTTATAAACGTTTCTATTTGTTTATAAACGTTTTCGATACGGCTACGATCATGAAATGCTGTAAATTTGACTTGGGTAGGGGGCGGCGGTCCCTGAGCCAGTCGAAGGGTAGCCCCCGTTTGCTAGAACTTTGATTTTTTTTCCGCCAAAAATATTTGCCCCCGTTTACCGAAAGTTACGACTACCGCGTTGATACACTCAAACACCGCACCGGTCTTCGGGTTTTTCTGTAAGAAAAGTTCCGAGAGGCCGGCACAAGAGGCGGGGTATCGATAAAAATCCCGACATTCGTCGGAACATGGTCCCTGAGTCGATCCCTGAGGATTCTCGAAGGGAGAAGGGCTCGACCACCGCGTTGATTCACTCAACCACCGCACTGGACTTCGAGTGATTCAACCAATAAATCATCTTTTCACTAAACACACAACATCCCACCTTCGCTTTTTTTGTTCGGCCCTTGGTGTGTATTTTTGAACCATGAATTTTTTAGATGAATTGCGCTGGCGCGGCATGCTTCACGATGTCATGCCCGGAACCGAAGAACTCCTTACCAAAGAAAAAATTGCCGGATACATCGGTTTTGACCCCACCGCCGATTCCCTTCACATCGGTAACTTGGTGCAAATCATGATTTTAGTTCACTTTCAGCGCGCTGGGCATACCCCGTTTGCGTTGGTGGGCGGTGCCACCGGAATGGTGGGCGATCCTTCTGGAAAATCGGAAGAACGCAAATTCCTCGACGAAGAAACCTTGTTGCACAACCAATCTTGCGTTCAGCAGCAACTCGCTAAATTCCTCGATTTCTCGGGTTCGAATGCAGCCGTAATCGTGAATAACTACGATTGGTTTAAAAATTTCCAGTTGTTGGATTTCCTACGTCAGGTGGGGAAACACATCACCGTCAATTACATGTCGCACAAAGATTCGGTAAAAAAGCGCATCGAAACCGGCATCAGCTTCACCGAATTTTCTTACCAACTCATTCAAGGATACGATTTCTACCATTTGTGGAAGAACCATAACATCCGTTTGCAAATGGGGGGGTCGGATCAGTGGGGTAATATCACCACGGGAACCGAATTGATTCGCCGGATGGAAGGGGGCGAGGCTTTCGCAGCAACAACGCCACTCATCACCAAAGCCGATGGCAGTAAATTCGGAAAAACCGAAAGCGGAAACGTGTGGCTGGATCCCGCAAAAACCAGTCCGTACGCTTTTTACCAGTACTGGATTAATGCCGCCGATGAAGATGCGGAAAAGTACATCAAAATTTTCACCTTGAAAGATCAGTCTACCATCGAAAGTTTGGTAGCCGAACACCGTCAGGCACCGCATTTGCGATCGCTTCAGCGGGCCTTAGCCGAGGACATTACCGCTCGCGTTCACGGTGAAGACGCTGTAAAACAGGTGCAAGAAGCCACCGAAATCCTTTTCGGCAAAGAAACGGAAGACCGCCTAGGTACCCTTTCCGAGTCCATGTTGCTTTCCGTTTTCGAAGGGGTGCCCCAAGCTCACCTTTCGCCTTCTTTGATGGCGCAAGGCGTTTCCGCCCTTGATCTGTTGACCGAACACACCCAGTTTTTCCCCTCCAAGGGCGAAGCTCGAAAAATGATCCAAGCCGGAGGCGTGGCCATCAATCGCAAAAAAGTGGAATCTCCCGATCAATTGTTTTCTTCGGAACAAGTGCTGAATGGAAAATACCTGTTGGTGCAAAAAGGAAAGAAGAATTATTTTTTGGTGATTTTTGGGTAAAGGGGTGAAGGTTGGAACCTTATCCTCCATACTTCCTCACCGTGTACCAAAACTGCTCCCGAGCAATGATCCATCCTTCTTTTCCATCCATAAACCCACGGCGGAAAACGTAGTCGGCCAAAAGGTGAAAGGCGCCACCAAGCCAACCCTGCAAGGGAAAGCTGCACTTGTTCTTTTCCCGCCTCGCCCGATTCCCCAATTCGGCATATTTCACCATCGTTTCCCGGAAATGAGCCTCGTCCCTGCAGGTGAAATGAAGCATGTCTCCCTTCAACCAACTCACCTTAACTTTGGAAGACAAAACCACCTTGTCGTGCGGATTCATTCCGCCCCATTTCCCTTCTTTCCGATTCCACAACCGCACTTTTGCATCGGGGTACCAGCGCCCATGGCGAATGGGTTTTCCTGCGAAATGATTCAATCGGTTCCACAAAAAAGCGTTCCCCGGTTCAAAAGAAGCATTTAAAAGAGCATGTTGAAGGGTTTCCGTTAAGGCCTCATCGGCGTCGAGGCTTAAAATCCAGTCGTTGTTCGCCAATTCCGCCGCCCGTTGTTTTTGCTGAATGTGTCCCAAAAAAGGAACTTGAATTTCCCATCGAACCTTGGGAAACGCCTTGGCCAGCGCTTCCGTTCGGTCGGTACTACCGCTGTCCAAAATCACGATTTCATCAATCAGCTCGTTCCAGCCTTTTGGACCAAAAAATAAGGATTGAAGGCATCTTTCGATGTTTTTCTCTTCGTTGAGCGTAATGATGGCCACCGAAATCATGCCTTACGAAAAGCAGCATTGATTTCTAAACTCAATGCATGGAAGATGATTTTTGGATTGCCATTTCGTTCGATGTAACTTTGTCCATCGCTTAAAATCTGGCTAAACAAAGGCACATTTTTCTCGTTGACCAAATTGGAAAATTTAGAGACGAAATCCAGCTCTGAGGAGTTCAATCGCTCTTTTTTGCTGGCACCAAATTTAAATAAAAACGCTTCTCGAATTAAAAACAAACCGT
>JACCEC012087856.1_pt1 | contig 10071 bp, 11 predicted proteins | sample 7450121 | NCBI WGS metagenome assembly JACCEC01 (sample SAMN15323455, study PRJNA562643) | freshwater metagenome | isolation source: river surface water | place: USA:Blue River Watershed | collected 2017-08-18 | reverse complement strand
GACGCCCCCCCGTCGGCGGTCGTGCCGTCGGCGAGGGTGAGGGGAAGCGCGTCGGCGCGCGGGCTCGCGTGGGCGTCGGGAGCCGGGGCGAATCGAGGGGGCGCGGCGGTGCCCGCCCACCTCACCGTGATCCGCCACGCCTGGCGCTGCACGAGGTCGGTGGCGTCGGCGACGCCGAGGGACGCGAGCGCGCCCGCAGGCCAGCGCGTCGTCACGTCGCGCGTCGCGGCGAGGGTCGAGGTCAGGACGCGCGCTGCGTCGGTGTCGAGCACCACGTTCCCGCTCGCGCGCCCCCGCACGCGCACGGGCCGCGGCGTGGGGCGCGCCCCCCGTTGCGCGACCGCATCCCCCTCCGTCGTCCCTTCGAGCGTGCCGCTCCAGTCCAGGACCCCGCATCGACCCACGCCGTCGCACGCCGCCGCGTTCGACGTCGGCAGGCTCCACCACCCGCTCGTGAGCACCGTCCGGAGGCGCAGCTCGCGGCCGAGCGTCGTCGGGATCGACGTGACGGCCCGGTGCACATCCCCCGCGGGGGACGCCTTCCCTGCGCAACCGTCGCAGGGAAGACCCTCGGGCAGGACGTCCTCACCTCGGCGCGAGAGGTCGGGCGGCGCCGGCGAGAGGGCCGCCCACAGGAGATCGAGCGCCTCGAGGTTGCCGGCGTGACGGCCCACGTGCCCCGCGAGGGGTTCCACGGCCAGGATCGCACCCGAATCGAAGGTGCGAAGCTCGAACCACGCGCCCTGCAGCGGATCGGGGTGTTCGGTACCGTCCTCGGAACGGTGCGACACCGCGCGGTCGAAGCGCACGTACCGGCCGCGGGAGCCGTCCCGGAAATCACGCGCCCAACGCGTCACGAGCTCGTACGTCCACGCGCGGTGAAACGGCGCCAGCACGCGTGCGGGTTCCGTGGTGACGTCGGTCGTGACGGTCACGACGTACCGATCGGCCGGGAGCGAATCGACCGAGGACAGCGACCCCTTCGGGAGGCAGCCGGCAGCGAGGAGGAAGGCGGCGAGGAGCGGGAGCGTCAGGCGGGGCACAGGGTGGACCTAGCCCGTTCCCACTCAGGAATCGCGCAGCTTCTGGATTCCCGCCTCGTCGAGGAGGATCACGCGCTTCCCCTCGGTGAGGATCAGCTCGTCCTTGCGGAGGTCGAGGATCGCGAAGCTCACGGTCTCCCGCGTGGCGCCGATGAGGCTCGCGATCTCCTTGTGGGTGAGCTTCAGGTTGATGATGACCCCGCGGGCGTCCCGCACGCCGAAGGTCTGCGCGAGCTCCAGGAACAGGCTGGCGAGGCGCGCGTGGGCGCTGCGGAAGAGGAGGTTCTCGACGCGGTTCTCCAGACGCTGACGGCGCTCGCCCATGAGGCGGAGCACCCGCAGCGCGAGGGCGGGACAGCGCATCATCACGCGCTGGAAGTCGTCCTTCCCGATGCGGAGGAGGAGCGTGTCCTCGTAGGCCTCGGCCACGGTGTCGTGGGGCGCGTCCGTCACGAGGGCGAGTTCGCCGAGGAGGTGGTCCCGCGTCAGGAAATGCAACGTGAGCTCGCGGCCCTCGTCGCTCACCTTCGAGACCTTGACGATCCCCGAGCGCACCACGTAGATCGACGCGGGAGCCGCACCCGGTTCCCAGATCCGCGCCTTTCGCCGCAGGTCGAGGGTTTCCGAAGTGCTCTCGATCAGATCGAGCTCGCGCTCGGGGAGATCCGCGAACAGGGGGCACTGGCGTAGGAACCAGCCCTTCGTCTTGACGGTCATACCACCTCCTCGGAGCGCACGCGTGAAACCGTCCTCTGCTCTAGCACGGCCACGCACTGTGGCTACACGCCCGGACGGGTATGCATCATGTTTGGTAGTGCTTTGTGCTGGAATTGCAACACGCATGGGGACGCCGAAGGGATTGCTGCCCTGGCGAGGAGAGCCTCTCGTGCGCGCGCACGTGCTCCGCGCGCAGGCGCTGGGGCTCGACGTGCACGTCGTCCTCGGGCCCGCGCTCGCCGCGCACCTCGCGGTGCTGCCGGTCGGCACGCGATGGACCTGGAACGCGCGCTACGCCTCGACGGAGATGCGCGACAGCGTGCTCCTCGGCCTCGAAGGCCTCGGCGACGCGCTCGTCACGCCGGTGGATGTGCCGCCCGTGAACCCCGCGACGCTACGCGCGCTCCTCGACGCGGGCGGCGACGCGGTGCCGTCGTGGGAGGGGCGGGATGGTCACCCCGTGCGCGTCGTGTCGCCCTCCGGACTGCATCCCCGCATGCGGCTCGACGTGCGCCTCCGCGCCGCCGTGAGGATCCCCGTGGACGACCCCGGCGTGTGCGCGAACCTCAACACGCCCGAGGACCGCGCGGCGTGGGAGGCGCGGCTCGGTTCCTCGTGACGGACCGCGCTTCGCTCCGCCGGTCACCGTGACGACGGGCCCTTGGGCGCGTGCCACGAGAACAAGGCGAGCACGCCGTCCCGCGCGGTCGTCAGCCACGCGCGGAGGGTCCAGGGAAACCAGCGCCGCCGCAGGCTGCGCCGGGTCTCGGGGGCGGCGGCGTGGACGAGGGCCCATCCGCCCGTGTCGGGGGCTGCCGGGACGCAGACGCGCGCGGACGAGGTCGTGACGTGCGGGTGTGCTTCCTTCTCCACGTTCGCGCCGAGCGCTGCGCGGACGAGCGCTCTGCCGCGTACCGATCGGCGTCCCACGGCAGCGGCAGATGCCGCGGGGGGAGGCGTTGCGGAGGGGGCCTCGGCCCCCTCCGCCCCAGCACCCTCGTGATGGAGCAAGGCCCGAAGGGTGCCCGCGTGCAGGAGGAGCGCGCGCAAGAGGCGCGCGCGCGGCGCCTCTCGATCCGTCCGGTACGGCCCCGTCCCGACCCGGCGTCGGACACGGGAGCGGCAGCTTCGGGACGTCGTCGGCATCTGCGGGGAACGTGCGCACGGGGACGCCCCCGGGCACGCGCGCTCTCTCAGACGGGACGCACCGGCGCGACGCAGCGCTCGATCCACGGCATGCTCGGACCGAGCTCCTCCATCGTCCAGTCCATGGCCCGCGTGAGGTCCGGGAGCGTGGGGACGAGGTTCAGCGGGTTGAGCGTGCGGTCCATCGTGTACGAGAAGTTCGCGTAGGGGAGGTTCCGGAGGACGTTCGGACGCACGATCTGTTGGATGGCGTAGAAGAGCATGCTCCGGACGCGCGGTGCGAAGCAGTCCATCGCTACGACGAAGGCGTTCCTGCGCCCGACCCGGCCCCGCACCACGACCTCCTCCCAGGCGGGGCGCACGGGGACGTTGTTGACGATTCCCCCTTCCGCGAGCCGGGTGATGCCGTACTGGGTGTAGAGCGCGTCGAGGAGGCGCTTCATCCGCTGGTCGTCGCGCAGGACGTCGTAGTGGATGAGCCCCGGGATGGACGAGGAGAATCCCGCGGCGTCGAGGATGTCGGCGTCCATGGTCGCCGGGTCGGCGCCGAAGACGACCTCGCGGAGGGCTTCGGGCGTCGAGAGGAGCTCGAGGAAGATCTGCCCGACCTGCGCGATCTGCCCGACCCGCGAGGCCTTGATGCGCGTGTTCGGGGTGATCGCGTCGTCGAGGAAGTGCTCGTAGAAGCTCAAGTCGTGCTTCAGGGCCTCGACCCCGATGCCCGTGCACGTGATGAGGAGCGGGATCTCGAGCTCCCGGAAGGTGAGGGCCCGCCCCTCGGGGTCCTGGAAGAGCGAGCCGATCGCCGCGCGCAGGTAGAGACGCAAGGTGGCGGGGAGCCCGTAGTGGCTCTCCATCTGCAGCACGCGGAAGACGGTGTCGAAGGAGAGCCGTTTGGACGCTTCGTAGAGGGGGAGGGCGTCGTAGACCTTCCTCCGCGCGCGGAACATGCTCAGGAGCGCGCCGATCGACGTCCCCGAGATGAGCGCGGGTTGCAGCCCCCGCTGGTGGAAGAGGCGCCAGGCCCCCGCGTAGCCGTAGCCCGCGCCGCCGCCGCCGCCGCAGGCCACGACGAGCGGGCGTTCGCTGACCTCCGCTTCGAGCGACGGGCGGTCGACGGCGAGGTGCTCGAGCAGGGCCGCCCGCCGCGCGCGCGTGGCGGCGACGAGGGTGGGGAGCACGCGCATGGCGCCCCAGAGCGAGCCCTCCTCGAGGAGGGGACGCCCGAGCGCGGCCGCGACCTGACGCGCGTGCGGGGCGAGGAACTCCCGCACCTCCACGTCCACGCCGTCCTCCCGACGGATGACGTGCATCTTCGCGAAGGAGAGCACGTACCGGATGGCGTCGAGCGCGTCGTCGTGGAGCTCGTCGGGGTGCTGGAGGGCGAGCCGCACGGCGGCGCCTTCCATGTCCTCGAAGGGCTTCCGGTGCGCGAGGAGCTGCTCGGACGTGAGGTCCAACTAGGCGTGCCGCGACTGGCTGGGCGGCATGCCCGGGGCGAGGGGGTCCTCGCCGTTGTGGAAGGCCGTCGGGAAGCACTCGAGCTCGTAGCGCCAGGGGCCCACCCGCGAGAGGGTGAAGCGCCGCCAGCTGTGTCCATCGGTCGCCTGGCCGGAGAGCACGAACGCGACGGTGCTCGACGGCGGGCCGTCGGTCCAGCTCACGAGGGTGTGATCGAGGTAGGGGACGCTCCGCCCCTCGACCTGGAGCGCGAGGGGCTTGCCCGCCTCGTGGAGCTTGCTCATGCGGAGGAGGAGGTCACGGAAGGTGAGGCCCTTCTGGAGGGCTCCGGCGAGGGTCTGGCTCATTGGACGATGGTCTCCATGCCGTCATTGTGATCACCGCCGCGGTGGGGCGTCCCGCTGCGGAGTTGGGGACCGAGGCGGATCCGGCCGTCGTCGATCGCCACGGACCACGTGGCGAGGGGACGTTCCGGGTCGGTGCGACAGTCGCCCGTGGTGAAATCGAACTCCCAGTCGTGGTAGGGGCAGCGGACGCAGGTCCCGCGCACCTCGCCCTCACCCACGGGGCCGTCCTCGTGGGTGCAGGCGTTGTCGATGGCGTAGGTCTGGCCGGTGTGAAGGAACACGACGACGCTCCCGCCGTCCGGGCGTGCGCGCGTCACGGGGCGTCCTTCCGCGAGGGTGCCGACCGGTCCGAGGTCGGTCCAGCCCGCGAGGTCGGGCGATGCGGGCCCGCCTGCGCGAGGGTCGGGCGCGGCGGCGTTGCCGACGGACGACGTTCCTTCCCGGCTTATGATGCCGTGCAATGCAGTCCGCAAGCGGCTCCGGAGGCCCATGACGCTCTTCCTAGCGGCTCAGGCCGGGTTCGCCCACTCGGGGGCGCTCGGAGCCTTCCACGCGAGGTCGAGCGCCTCGGTCGCGGCCCAGAGCATCAGGAAGACGCGCGCGGACTGCGTGGGGTCGAGCTCGATCTCCTCGTCCTTCTTCTCCTCCCGCTCGAAGAGCGCGTGGAGGGCCTCGTCGAGGATGTGGGGCTGCGCGCGATCGCTCACCCCGCGGACGCGCTCGGGGAAGCCGGCGTCCGCGGGCATGAGCGTGCGGGCGTGCGCGCTGATCTTGGCGGTCGCCGCGGCGATCTCGGCGGGGCCGACGCGCGGGAGCTTGCCCCCGCACTCCTGGAAGATCCGCACGACGACCGTGAAGAGGTAGAGGGAGACCTCCCCGGCCTGCTCGTCCATCTGCGGGAGGTTCGAGCGGAAGAACTTCACGAGGCGCGCCTGCTCGTCGAGGATGCGCCGGGCGACGGGCTGGAAGGAGATGCCCATCTCGGCGCAGGCCTCGGAGAGCTGCTTCACGTGCGGACGGGGAATGACGGGGTTGGCCATGCGTGTCTCCTCCAGCGGCAGGGGCTCGCCGCGAGCGGGGCGGATATCCACGCACGGGGATACACGCACCCCATGGCGCTCGCCCTCCTCGTCGGTATCGGGTCGCTCGTCGGCCTCGTGGCCCTCGTCGTGCACTTGATCCGCCTCTCCCCGGACGACTGAACGTGGTCTTCGCCTCCGTCTTCGATTCCGTCCTCTTCCGCGAGGGCCCCCCCGCGATGTTCACCCTCGACCCGCGCGGCGAGCTCCGCGTGGACCCCGAGCGCACGCGGGAGATCCTCCTCATGGAGCCCACCGTCGCGGGGTTGGCGAGCTGGGAGGACGCTCCGCGCAGCCCCGGCACGTGGATCCTGCGGGACCGCGCGACGGGCCTCCGCATGCTCGTCGTCGTCACGCACGCGTGGCTGGCGACCCTCCAGCCCCGCGCCGAGGTCACGCAGGTGGAGGACTACGAGGCGGCGCGCGCGATGGTGCGGGCCCAGTGGGCGGCGAGCACCTGAGTCATCGATACGGACGCGGCGGAAGCGTGTCCACGAAGCGCTCCACGCACCGGCGGATCTCGTCGCGGCTCCGGCGGAAGGCGAAGATCCAGCGCCCGTAGGGGTCGTCGATCTCCACGAGGCCCCCGAAGGTGCCGAGGAGTTGGACCTTGCCATCCGCCGCGGGGAAGGCCTCCCGCACGTGCTGCGCGTGGCGCATCTCCATGACGAGGATGCGGTCCGCCCAGGCGACGAGCTCGTCGGAGAGGGGCTGGCTCGCGTGGGACGACAGGTCGCCACCGACCTCGGCCACGACCTTCACGGAGTTCGGCGCGGCGGGGTGCCCCGCGAGCGCGTGGGTCCCCGCCGAGCGCGCCTCGAGGTTCCACCGACGCTGCGCCCCGTAGACCATGGCCAGCTGCTCGGCGATGGGCGAGCGGCAGATGTTGGCCGTGCAGACGAAGAGCAGGCGGTGCGGTTCGGTCGCGGACATTCCCTTCCGTGCCCCGCCGCCGGGACCGCGTCAACTACTCGGTGACGGCCAGGCGGATGTGACGGGGGAGCTGGCGCTGGAGGTCGGCCTGGAACTTCCCGCGGAGCATCACCCAGATCGGCGTGCGCTGCGTCTGCCCGATCACCACGGTGTCGCAGCCGAGGTCCTCCGCGGCCTCGGCGACGCTCCCCGCCGCCGAGTGCGAGAGCGTCCAGATGGCGACGGGCTCGAGGCCGTGGCTCCGCACGAAATCACTCCCGCGCGCGAGGACGGCGAGGCCCTCCTGTGTCGGGGCCTCGAGCTGCGGGTAGAACAGGCCCGGCACCTCGTCGACGTAGAGCACGAAGAGGCGCTTCTGTCCGCGCGCCACGGCGCGGGCGGCGGCCTCCTTGAAGATCCGCGCGTCGGAGCCACGCACCGCGACGAGGATCCCGGGAGCCTCCTCGCGCGGGAGGGCGCGGGCCTGGTCGAGGGTCACGAAGGCGGTGTCGGTGACGACGGGACTCACGTCGGGGGGGGCCATGCGCGGGAGCTTCTCGATCCAGCGGTCGAGCGCGCCGGAGCGCGTCGCCCATGCGAGGCCCATCCCGACGACGGTGAGACCGCCGCCGAAGCCCGTCGCCGCGGGCTTGGCGACGAGGTTCACCGCGAAGGCGACCACGACGGCGACGCTGGTGAGCACGCCCACCCAGAAGCGCAGGCCGCGCTGGCCTTCCCGCCAGCGCAGGACGTCGATGCCCACGCTGTTGAGGACGAAGCAACCGAGGAGCCCGAAGGCGTAGAGCTCGCCGAGGAGGATCATGTCGCCGCCCACCGCCAGGACGACGAGGACGGGGACGACGGTGCTCACGACGATCGCGCGCCAGGGCGTCTGGAATCGATGGGAAAGGTTGGCGAGCACCTCGGGCAGGAACTGGCGACGCGCGAGGGCGAGCTGCACGTGGTAGTTCCCGATGATCGCCGTGTTCGCCGCGAAGAGGAGGAGCGTCGAGGCGGTGAGCACCACCGCGAGCTTCAAGCCCGTCCCGCCCCAGACCATCGCGAGCTCGGAGATGAAGCGCTCCGACTCGTGGGCCTTCACCTCCGGCGAGAGCGCCAGCGTGGAGAGGAAGGTGAGCGTGGGCGCGGTGAGGAGCACCGACACGACCACGGCGATCATGCCGTGGCGGGGGGTCTTTCCGAGGTCGCGCATGGCGGGGGAGAGCTGCGAGAGCGACTCGAGCCCCGAGAAGGCGAGCCAGGCGCCGGAGTAGCCGACGAGGGCCTGCTCGGGAGAGAGCTCGCGCAGGCGACCGGCCTCCGCAAGGAGGGTCTCCCACGTGCCCGGCGGCGCGTGCACGAACGCGGTGCCGATCACGGCGAGGTTCACGGCGAGGGCCGCGACCGCGAGGAGGCTCGAGACGCGGGCGGATTCCTTGATGCCGACGATGTTGAGCCCGCAGAGGACGGCGAGGCACGCCACCGTCACGGCGAGCTTCGCCTCGCCGAGGGGGATCACGCTGTCGATGTAGTAGACGCCGCTCACGGCGCTGATGGCGACCGTGAGGAAGTAGTCGACCATGATGAGCTGGCCGCCCATGCAGCCCCACCACGGGCCGAAGGCCTGGTCGGCGAGGCTCACCACCCCGCCGCCGCTGCTGAAGCGCCGCGTGATCTCGATCACCTTCCCGGCGAGGAAGACGAAGGCGAGCATGGTGGCGAGGACGAAGAATCCGGCGCGGTCGCCCGTCGCGCCGTAGAGGATGCCGGGGACGTAGTAGACCGACGTGCCGATGTCGCAGAAGACGACGGCCCAGACGAGAAACCAGCCCAGTCGACCCGCTGAGCGGGGCATGATAGCTCCTGACGCGCCGTGAGGACGCGGCGGGCGCTTACTAGCACCTCTTCCCCGTCCGGATCAATCCCCGATTCCCCGGTCTCCCGTGCCGCATCCCCGCCGCTCCGACGCCCTCCCCGCCATGAGCCGCCGTCTTTGGCGGGATCTCGGGTTCGGGGAACCCCAACCGGCCATCCTCCCGTTCCTCCCGAGCCTCGTCGTCGCCTGGGCGGACGACGCGGTGGGACCGCGGGAGAACGAGCGGATCCTCAGCCACTGCGCGAGGCTGCCCGGTCCGCTGAAGAGCTGGGTCGAGGAGCGCCTCGCCAAGGCGCCCGGTCCCTATTTCCGGTACCAGGTGCTCCACCTCCTCGCGTTCCTGATCTGCGCATGGAAGCACGAGTCGGGGGCGTGCGGGAGCACGGCCGATTGGGCGGAGCGCGGCGAGGCCTGGGCGCGGGAGCTCCTCCAGGCGCAGGGGTGGATGCGGCGCGTCTTCGGGGGGGTGAGCGCGGAGCGGGAGGAGCTCGAAGCCCTCCACGACGTGCTCCAGGCCCATGACCTCATGACCACGGACCGGATCTGGTCGCTGGCGCGGGGGGCCCACGCGGAGGGGCAACCCCGGCACGTCGTGGTCGTCCACGAGGATCACGACCAGCACGCCTACGGCATGGCCGTGGTCCTCGAAGGCGCCGACGAACGCATCGCGGTGGGGTGCTTCGGGAGCATCGTCCCGGCCGAGGACCTCGACGAGGACGAGGTGCGCAGCACCCTCGCGCGCACGCAGCACCTGCACGAGGCGGAGCGCTGGGCGGCCATCGCGGAGATCCTCCGGGCGCGCGGGCGCGAGCTCACGAGCCACCAGCTCCTCGCCTTGCGGGACGCCCTCGAGGAGCAGTTGGGCTGCCCCTTCGAAGAGGTCGAGGCGACCGAGCTCTCGTACCTCGAGGATGCCTTGGCCGCCGACGCCCGCTGGATGAGCTGGATCCCCGGGAAGGTCGAAGAGCTCTGCATCGACCGCGGTCGCGTCTTCCGGGGCAGCGCGCCGGGGACCTTCAACGCGACGCGGGACGACGTGACGGCCAACGTCGCGAAGAGCACCCTCCGCGGCGCGGGAGGCGTCGATTTCCGCCTCCTCGAGATGTCCGCGGGCGGCAGGCTCCTGCGCCTCGCGTGTCCGGTGATCACGGTCGAACCGCCGACGCCCGAGGGCATCGCGCTCCTCGCGCGGCTCCTCCCCGCGGTGTGCGACCCCTGCCAGCAACTCGTCCTCGTCGAGGACGACAACGGGACGACCCACTGGGTCGCGGAGGTACACTCCGCCCTCCCGGATGCGCCCTGTACGACCGTGGAACCGCTCCCTCCCGGGCGTTCCCTGCTCGTCCCCCCGTGGGTCTGGCACCGCGCGGCGCGGGCCCTGGGGCTGCAGTTCTTCTCGGGTCGGCGGAAGGTCGCAGCGGAGCCGTCGGGCACGGAGCCGACCCGCGCCACCGCGGGCTGAGCGCCAACCCGCGTCGGCGGTGGTGACG
>JACCEC012013357.1_pt1 | contig 10071 bp, 10 predicted proteins | sample 7450121 | NCBI WGS metagenome assembly JACCEC01 (sample SAMN15323455, study PRJNA562643) | freshwater metagenome | isolation source: river surface water | place: USA:Blue River Watershed | collected 2017-08-18 | reverse complement strand
GCTTAAGTGGCGCGGGCGGGCGGGGGGCGCCAAGCTGGCCCCATGCAGCCCCCTCAGCAGCCCCGAGTCGCGCCCCCCCGGGGCCCCCGGGTGGCGTTCATCACCGGCATCACCGGCCAGGACGGCTCCTACCTGGCCGAGCTGCTGGTGCACAAGGGGTACGTCGTGCACGGCATGGTGCGCCGCTCCTCGCGCCGCCGGCTCTCGGAGTTTCTCAAGACCAAGTGCGAGGTGGGGTACGGCGACGTGCTGGACGTGGCCTCGATCATGGACGCGCTCACCGCCATCAAGGCCCTGCGCCCCGCGGTGGTCGAGGTGTACAACCTGGCGGCGCAGAGCCACGTGCACGCCTCCTTCGAGATGCCGCTGTACACGGCGCAGACGGACGGCATCGGCACGCTCAACGTGCTCGAGTGCCTGCGGCGCGCGGCCTTCGAGTGCCCCGTGCGCGTGTGCCACGCCTCCACCAGCGAGATGTTCGGCGCCAGCCCGCCGCCGCAGTCGGAGGCCACGCCCTTCCACCCGCGCAGCCCCTACGGCGTCAGCAAGCTCTTCGCCTACTGGGCCGTGCGCAACTACCGCGAGGCCTACGGCATGTTCGCCTGCAACTGCATCGCGTTCAACCACGAGTCCGAGCGCCGCGACCCCTCGTTCGTGACCCGCAAGATCACCACCGGGGTCGCGCGCGTCGTGGCCGAGCTGGCCTCGCACCACCCGCCCGCGCCCATCCGGCTGGGCAACCTGGACGCGCGGCGCGACTGGTCGCACGCCTTCGACGTCGTGCGCGCGATGTGGGCGATGCTGCAGCTCGACGCGCCGGACGATTACGTCGTGTCGTCGAACAGCCAGCGGTCCGTGCGCGAGTTCGTCGACGCCGCGTTCCACCACGCGGGCATGCACCTCGAGTGGCGCGGCGAGGGGATGGAGGAGCACGCGGTCTTGGCCGGCAGCGAGGACGTCGTCGTGGTCGTCGACCCCAAGTACATGCGCCCCGCCGAGGTCGACAGCCTGCAGGGCGACTGCACCAAGCTGCGCGAGGCCACGGGCTGGCGCCCGACCATCGACTTTGACAAGCTGGTGGCGCGCATGGTGCAGCACGACCTCAGGACGTATTTCGTGGAGCACCACTGAGATCGTAACTGTGGGCCGATTTTACGAAAAAAAGATGTGTACGGGTGACAAAGCAGCTGTCGAACGGCGATGTGGAAGGGCAAGCAGCAGCAGCAGGCCCCTGCTCAGGCGCTGGGCCCCGCGTGGCCGCCGACCAAGCCCGCCAACCCCAAGGCCTCGTGGCCGCTGCCCGCCGAGCCGGCCGCGCCCAAAACCGGCCCGCCCGCCGGCGTGCCCCCCGGCCCCAAGGGGCCGAAGAAGCCCTGCATCTGCCCCCGCGACGACAACCCGGTGTGCGGCGCCAACGGCAAGACGTACCCGAACGCGTGCGGCGCAAAGTGCGACGGCGTGAAATGGACCAGGGGGGACTGTCGCACGACGGTGCCCGGCCCCAAGCAGCCCGGCCCCGCGGCGCCCTGCCTGTGCCCCGCCAACCTCGATCCGGTGTGCGGCGCCGACGGCAAGACGTACCCGAACGGGTGCGGCGCGAAGTGCAACGGCGTGAAGAACTGGACCAGGGGAAGGTGCGGGGACGCGGTCGCGCCGCCGCCCCCCGCGCAGCCTCCCGCCGGGCCCCGCCGCTGCCCCAAGATCGCGAATCCCGTGTGCGCCAACGGGCGAGAGTACGCCAACTCGTGCGTCGCCGAAAACGCGGGAATCAAGCCGGGGCAGTGGACCCGGGGCCCGTGCGTGCGGCCCCTGCCGCCGCCGGGGTGCGCGTGCGACGACGTCTACGACCCCGTCTGCGCCGGCGGCTCCAACTACCCCAGCCCCTGCATCGCCAAGTGCGCGGGCTACAAGCAGGGCCAGTGGACGCGCGGGGTGTGCGCGCGCCCCAGCCCCGTGTGGCAGCCCGTCTACGAATACCCGGTCGTCCAGCCGGTCATCCAGCCGATCGTCCGACCCGTCTACCAGTTCGCGCCCACGGCCGTGCCGCGCCCGCGCCGCTCGCCCCTGAAATCGTGCGTCAACCGCTGCCGTCGAACCGTCGGCTACGACCCGGTGTGCACCGACGACGGCTTCACGTTCGACTCCCCGTGCGAGGCGCGGTGCAACGGCTACGCCCTCGACGCCCTGTCGCCCGGCGAGTGCCCCTACTCGCGCGTGCGCCCCGCGTGCGCGGCCGACCCCTACCGGTGCGTGGCCGATCGTCGCCAGAACAGGCCGGTGTGCGTCGACGGCACGTACACGTTCCCGTCGGCGTGCGACGCCGAGTGCCGGTACGCCACGTCGTACGAAGACGGACCGTGCGAGTTCCAGGGGTACGGCGACGGCGGGCGGTCGCCCTATGCCGCCATCCCGGGATGCACGTGCCCCGTGGGCGCGGAAAACGAGGGTCCAGTGTGCGTCGACGGCGTCTACACGTTCGCGTCGGCGTGCGACGCGCTGTGCTACGGCGCGTCGAACTTCGTCCAGGGGGCCTGTGTCTCATAACCGCCCGGGCGCCCCGCCCCGCCCCCTTTTTCTCCCGGTGTTCGAGCCCCGATGGTCGCGGAGAGGACGCCAGATACGGTCGCAGACGTCGTCGACTTGACGGCCGACGACGTGCTGGACTCTCTCGAGAACGTACTCGACCGCTACCGAAGGCGCGTGACGGAGCTGGAGCACGCGCTGCTCGAGTGCATGGGCCAGCAGCTGCGGCTGATCGAGGAGAACCGCCAGCTCAAGCACCGGCTGCTGGACTCCCAAGAGGCGGCCGCGGAAGCGAACGATCGCGGCGGCCCTTTGTGAAATCGTTTTTTTTTACACATGCATCGAATTGTTCGCCTCTGATTCGAGACGGCGTGCGCCCGACTGTAACCTGGGCGACGGTGGTTGGCCTTTGCCAAAAAGAAGAATTTCTGGGCCTTGCACAAATGACGGGTCCGAGGGTCCAGACGAGAGCCGAGGTCGAAGCGCGCGTCCGCGGCTTCCTGACGCGCCTGCACTCGAAGCTCGCCTCGCGCGGCCGCTGCTTCTCGAGCGGCGCGTTCGTGGTGCACATCCCCCAAAGCAGCACCCAGTTCCAGCGCTTCCTGGACGGCCTGCTGGCGCACAGCTCCGCGCGGTTCGGCGCCAAGACGCACGACGATTTCCAGGTGCTGGCCAAGCTGCGGGCGCGGCGCCTGTGCCGCCCCGCGTGCGCCCGCGACATCACCGCCCTGCGCCCCGGCCGGCAGCGCGAGTTTATTTTCGGGGCCCCGCTGGCGGGCCTGTGCGGCCCCGCGGACGCCAGCGCCAAGCGCGTGCTCCTGTTCTACACCTTCCAGACCAACTCGGGCGCCTATCTGTACATGAAGCTCGAGTCCGAGCCCGCGCTGTCCGTGGGCCACGCGGTCTCGGCGCTGTCGCGCTACGTTCTTAAAAAGTCCAAGAAATCGCAGTTCGCGGCGCGGCGCGAAAACGCGTACAAAAACAAGCGGGGCGTGGCGGCGCGCACGGCCATGGCGCTGTCGTCGGCCGACGTCCGCGAGCTGTGGCCCGAGCAGGCCAAGAATTCGAAAGAATACGACGCGTCGCTGCGCATCGGCTACGAATTCTTCGTGCCCGCGGCCGCCGCCGTGCGCCTGCTTTAGGACGAGCACGCGACGCACACCTCGTCTTCTTCCACCTTCGGCGCCGCCGCCGCGGGGCCGCCCCGCACGGTCACCTGGATGGCCTTGGCCGCGGGGCGGGAGCGCAGGTAGTACATGCCCGTCTTGAGGCCGCGCTTCCAGGCGTAAAAGTGCATGGAGCTGAGCTTCTTGTAGGTGGGCTGCGCCACGAACAGGTTCATGCTCTGGGTCTGGCAGATGAAGGCGCCGCGGTCGGCGGCCATGTCGATCACGTGCTTCATCGACAGGTCCCAGGCCGTCTTGTACAGCGCCTTGATGTCCTCGGGCACGCCGGGGATGTTTTGGACGCTGCCGTCGTGCTCGATGATCGCGTTCTTCATCGCCGGCGTCCACAGCCCCCGCGCCAGCAGCGCCCGCACCAGGTGCTTGTTCACCACCGCGAACTCGCCCGCCATGGTCCGCCGGCTGTACAAGTTCGAGGTGACCGGCTCCACGCTCTCGACGCTTTGGGAACAAACGGGCGGGGACGGCGGTGGTGAGAAAACGCGAGTGGGCCGCCGCGCGCGTACGCCCAGAGGTGCGGCACACTCACTTGCCGAACACGGCCGCGGTCGAGGCGGTGGGCATGGGCGCCACGCTCAGGCTGTTGCGCAGGCCGTAGGTCTGGATGTCTTTTTTGAGCGTGTCCCACGGGTAGGCGGTGCGCGGGGTGACGCCCCACAGGTCGTACTGCAGGCGCCCCCGGCTGGCGGGCGAGCCCTCGAAGGACGAGTAGGCCCCGTGCTCGCGCGCCAGCTCGCACGACGCTTCCAGCGCCGCGAAGTACAGGGTCTCGAAGATGCGCGCGTTCAGGTCCGCGGCCTCGGGCGATTCGAACGGGAGGCCCAGGAGGAAGAAGACGTCCTACCCGGAAAAGGGCAGACGGCGTTCGTGATGCGAAGAATGCGACTCGAGACGCACACGCAAAGGCGCGCGCGATGTACTCACGTGGAGGCCCTGGACGCCGATGCCCACGGGGCGGTGGCGCACGTTGGACCGCCGCGCCTCCTCCACCGGGTAAAAGGTGATGTCGATCACGCGGTCCAGGTTGCGTGCCAGGGTCTTGGTCGCGTGGATGAAGCCCTCGAAGTCGAAGGCGCCATCGACGACGAACTGTGGAAGGCACATGCTTCCGATCGTGCATACACTTGTTTCGTCGGCCGACGTGAACTCGAGGATTTCCGCGCACCTGCGGCCGCGGGGGTGGCGGTGGCGTGTCAGGCGATGCCAACTACCCGGTCGCCGCCGGCCGGCCACTCACAGGTTGGAGCCGCGCAGCGTGCCCAGGTTCTGCTGGTTGGACTTGGCGTTGCACGCGTCCTTGTAGAGCATGTAGGGCACGCCGGTCTCGATCTGGCTGCGCAGCAGCTCGTACCACACGTCCTGCGCCGGCACCTGGCGCACGGCCAGGCCCTCGGCCTCGTATCGTTCGTACAGAGCCGCGTACTCGTCGCCCCACGCCGTGTCCAGCCCCGGGCACTGCGCGGGGTCGAAGAACGACCACGTCCCGCCCGCCTCCACGCGCTTCATGAACAGGTCCGAGATCCACGCGGCGTAGAACCTGCTGGGAGCAAGCGCGATGCGGGGTCGAAAGGGCCCGAGAGCGCCCCGCCCCTTCCTCCCCCGCCGACTCACAGGTCCCGCGCGCGCAGGTGCTCGTCGCCGGTGTTGCGCTTGAGGGCGATGACGTCCAGGAAGTCGGGGTGGTGGGGCTCCAGGTACACGGCGATGGAGCCCTTGCGCTTGCCGCCCTGGTTGATGTAGCAGGTGATGGCGTTGAACACGCGCAGCATGGGCACCAGGCCGTCCGAGGCGCCGTTGGTGCCGCGGATGCGCGCGCCCTTGGACCGCACGCCCGAGACGTGCAGGCCGATGCCGCCCCCGAATTTGCTGATCTTGGCGCAGCGGGCCATCGATTCGAAGATGCCCTCGATGGAGTCCTCGTCGATGGCGGTCAAAAAGCAGCTGGCCAGCTGCTGGCGCTTGAGGCCCGCGTTGAAAAGCGTCGGGGACGCGTGCGTGAACTTGCCGGTGCTCAGGTACTCGTAGGTCTCCCGGACCCGCGGCAGGTCGGCGCCCCACAGCGCGATGGCCACGCGCAGCCACATGTGCTGCGGGCGCTCCACCACCTTGTCGGCCACGCGCGTCAGGTACAGCTTCTCGACGGTCTTGAACCCGAAGTAATCGAAGACGTAGTCGCGGTCGTAGCGCACCATGGCCTGGAAGTCGGCGGCGTGCGCGCGGACCGTCTCCAAGAACTCGGGGTTGAGGACGTCGGCCATGCGCTCGTAGGCCTCGAGCACGCCGTCGGCCGTGGTCTTCTGGAGGTTGGACACCAGCACGCGCGCGGCCAGCAGGCCGTAGTCGGGGTGGTCGGTGCTCAGGGCGGCGGCGACGTCGGCGGCGACCTCGTCCAAACGGGCGGTGGTGATGCCGTCGTGCACGACCGCGCACACCTGCGCCGCGACCTTGACCACGTCGGCGCCATCGAGGGCGGGCTCGATGCGGCGCAGCGCGTCGAGGCGCCCGGTGATCTTGTCGAAGTGCACCGGCTCCAGCCGGCCGTCGCGCTTGAGGACCTGCATGCTGGTGGCGACGCGACTGGGGCGGGCGGGGCGGGCGGCGCGCCCCTGGAGACCCGGGACCCAGATCGTGCCCCGGCCGCGCCGCCCGGCCGCGGGCTCGAGCGGTGTGGTGTGATGATTATGATCTGGGCCCGGGCGGCAGGTGAGGGATGGCGGGCCCGGGGGCGGGGTTTGTTCGGGTGGCCGCCGAGATGGTCGACATGGCCGACATGGCCGACATGGAGGCCGCGCCGGGGCCGGCGTCCCGACTGGACTCGCTGCCGGACGACGTGCTCCTCCAGATCTTCCGGCGGTGCCGGCAGCGGGGGCGGGTGTCGTGCATGACGACCTGCAAGCGCTTCTCCCGGCTGGTCACGTGGTGTCGCGAGGCGTGGCCGTACGTGCGGTTCACGGATCTGGACGTCACGGCCGTCGAGTTCATGGTGCGCCATCGCGTGCGGCACGTGGCCATCCGCACCGAGTGCCCGGACGACGTGCTGTGGTTCTTCGACCGCCTGGCGGACGTGGGATGCGACGAGGACATCGAGACGCTGTGCATCGACGTCCTGGCGGCGCAGCGCCTGCCCGAGGAGCTGGGGCGCGCCATCTCGCGGCAGCGCGGCCTGCGGGCGCTGTTCGTGACGGTGCACGAGCTGTCCGAGGCCTCGGAGCTGGTGTTCCCGCGCGCGCCCGCGGGGCTGGGCCTGCTGGAGCGCCTGCGCATCCTGGAGAACACGCCCATCGACAAGCAGCTGGTGGTGTGGTTCGAGCGGTGCCACGCGTCGCTGCGCAGCCTGAAAGAGGTGCACCTCGACGTGTCCGTCAGCGACGTGCTGGCCGGCGCGCACCTGGCGCCGGCGCTGCGGTCGATAGTGTACCGCACGGACGAATCCGGCGCCGAGGGCTCGTCGGAGACGTTCGAGGACGCGACGCTGGAGGGCGCGGACCTCGACCTGCTCGAACTGGACGTGTGCGCCGACACGGACACTCGCACGCTGTGCGAGCAGCTCGAGCGGTGCCGAGTGCGTCACCTGATCTTGCACGTGCACGACGGCTACCTGGCGCTGGACCACCGCCTGAGCCCGGCGCTCGAGGTGCTGGAGCTGCGGGTGGAGACGCCGCTGGCGGAGCTGCGCCTGGACTGGCCCTTCCTGGCCGAGTGCGCGGCCCTCAAGCAGCTGGTGGTGGGCATCGGCCCCGAGTGGATCGCCGCCAACCTGGAGGTGATGCAGGCCTGCAGGCACACGCTGCTGTTCGACCACGCGGACGTGGCAGACTGGCTCCGCTTTTTTCGGACGACTGAGCTTCGGTTGTTACACCGCGTGACGGTCACGTTGGTACCAGACGCCGTGTAACACTCGAGAAGAAATCGCGTGCAAGAAACGTCGCAGCACCGCGGCACTACATGCAAGAAACGTCGCAGCACCGCAGCACGTACATCTCCGCCGCGCAGTCGAGGTACTGGCCGAGGGCGCGCGCGTCGTCGTCCGTCTCGCGGAACCGTTTGACGAGCGCGATGGTCGTCAGCGACATGACCACCGAGTACGCCACGCCGCACAGCCAGAGCATGCGTGCGCGATGGCGGTCGCAACAGAAAAGGGCCGGGACACAAGGGCCGGGGCACAGGGGCCGGGGCACAAGGGCCGGGGGGAGGGCTCACCGCCTCACCTTCTTCTTCGCCCCCCGCGGCGCAGGCGAGGCCCGGGGGGTGCCGGGCGAGAACGACGCAGACGCCGTGCGCTTGACGCCCATCTTCAGCCCGCCGGCGGCGGCCTGAGCCCTCCTGGCGGCGTTCTGTCGTTTCCTGGCGGCTTCGTTCGCCTCCAGCTTGCGCACCTTGGCCAGCCGGGCCTCCAGCGCCTTGGTCAGCGCGGCCACACGGGCCTGCGCGGCGGGCTGCCCGCCCTGCTGCCCCCCCGCGCGCCTCAGCACCGTCTGCCGCGCGGCCTCGAACTGGCGCCGCACCTCGGCTTCGGTGCGGCCGGGGAACGCCTTGTCGCCGTCCACCGCCTTGCCCGCCTTGGCCACCTCGGCCGCCTCCGCCTTGGCCACCTTCTTGAGCCTGGCATCGAACGCCTTCGTCAGCGCGGCCAGGCGGGCCTGCAGGCCGGGATCGCCCTGCGGCCGGCGCTGCGCGGCCGCGCGGTCCAGCAGCGCCTTGCGTGCCGCGCCGTACTGCGCGCGCACCTCCGCCGCCGTCTTGCCGGGGAACGCCTTGTCGCCGTCCACCGCCTTGCCCGCGTTCTTGGCCTCCTGCTCCGTCCGCTTCTTCGCGGCCTTGAGCCCGTCGCTCACCCGCTTCCAGCTCTGGTCGAACTCGCGCAGCTGGGCCTTGTCGACGCTCTTGCGCTCCTGCGTGTACCGCTTCAGCGCGACGTCGTAGCCCTCCCCGGGGCGGGGTGCGAACAGCCGCGGCGGGCCCGTCGGCCGCGGCTGCGGCCCAGGCGCCTGCTTGCGCAGCTGCGCCGCCGCGTCCGCCCAGTTCATGTTGAACTGCTTGAGCTGGCCCGGCTGCAGCCGCGCGCGCTCGGCCTTGTACCGCGCGAACGCGGCCTCCCGCGTCTCCTTCTTGCGCAGCTGGAACCGGGGCTGCCTGCCGCCCGCGGGGGCCGCCGCGGCCTTTTTCTTCTTCAGGTCCACCGCCGCCTTCTGCCAGGATTTGTTAAAGGACGCCAGCGCCTTCCTGTCGGTCAGCCGCGCGCGCTCGGCCTTGTAGCGCGCCAGGGCGGTGTCGTACGTGTTCGTCGCCGTCGGCCGGAACACCGGCAGCGGGCCCGGGGACGGCGACGCCGCCAGCTGCCGGATGCGCGCGTCCCTCGCCGCCTCGAGCGGCTTGACGCTCAGGCGGCCGCGCGCGAGCACGCCGGCCTTGGTCTTCTCGAATGCCTTGCGCACCTCGGCCTCGGTGGTCTGCGGGAACGTCTTGGCGGGGTCGGTCGGAAGCTTGTACGTCTTCTCGTCTTCCGCGATCGCCTTCTGCGCCGCCTCCCACGCCGCGCCCAGCGCCTGGAACGCCTCGGTCGTGCCGCCCTTGTTGGGGTGCTTCTGCAGCGCCAGCACCTTGTACTTCTTCTGCAGCGACGCAAAGTCGTCACCGCGAACGTACCCGAGCGCCTCCCTCCACTTCTTCTGCGCGTCCTTGCCCAGCGCGGGCGCCTCCCCCGGGGCGGGGGGCGGCGGCTTGCGCGCCTGCGCCCGCGCCCTCTCGCCCCTCAGCTTCTGCGCCCTTTTCAGCGTCCTGGCCCACGCGAGGAACGACTTCTCGTACACCTTGCGCTTGGCGGGGTCGCTGATGGCGGCCAGGCCGGCCTTGTACCGCTTGACGCTCTCCTTGTACGGCTCCCCCACCCGCAGTTCCCACGTGTTGTCCGCCGCGGGCCGCGGGGCGCTCTGCCTCGCCGCGCGCCGCAGGTCGGCGATGCGCGAGTTCCTGGCCGCCACGAGCGCCGCGATGGTGTCCGTCTTGCCGCGGGCCTGCGCGGCGGCCTTGGCCTTTTCGAACGCCGCGCGCACGTTTTGTTCGGTCTTCTGCGGGAAGGCCTTGGCGGGGTCCAGGGCCGCCGCGCCCTTGCCCGTGGCCCTGGCCGCCTGCGCCTTGGCGCGGTCCGTCTTGGTGGCCTGCCGCAGGGCGGCGGCGCCCTTCCGGAAGTTCTCGTCGAACACCTTGAGCAGCGCCTTGTCGCGGATGGCCTTGCGCTCGGCCTGGTACCGCTTGAGGGCCGAGGGGTAGGTGTTGGTCGGTAGCACGCGGAACCGCGGCTGCGCGCCGGCAGCGGCGGGCGAGGCCGCGGCAGCGGCGGGCGAGGCCGCGGCAGCGGCGGGCG
>JACCEC012755082.1_pt1 | contig 10072 bp, 8 predicted proteins | sample 7450121 | NCBI WGS metagenome assembly JACCEC01 (sample SAMN15323455, study PRJNA562643) | freshwater metagenome | isolation source: river surface water | place: USA:Blue River Watershed | collected 2017-08-18 | reverse complement strand
TCCTGGGTGCAAACACTGCGCCCCTACTTTTTTTATGGGTGAAACGCTTTGTTAGCAGCATTACTCTACGGACAAGAGGATTTACGCCTGGAACAAGTTACCGATCCCACTCCCCAAGCTGGTGAAGTGGTGATTCAGGTGGAAGCGGCCACCACCTGTGGCACAGATTTGAAGGTATGGCGACGTGGTGGCCATGCGAAAATGTTAACACCACCCACACTGTTTGGCCATGAAGGTGCGGGACGAATTGTAGCTGTCGGTAAGGAGGTGACTAATTGGCGGGTAGGCGATCGCGTGGTGGCCAATAATTCTGCCCCTTGCATGAAGTGTTTCTTTTGTCAACGCCGAGAATATTCTTTATGTCCCCATTTAACTTGGAATAATGGCACATTTGCCGAATATATGAAAATTCCCGCGCCTATTGTCCAGCATAATTTGTTACCCCTTCCCGAACACCTGCCATTTGCTTTAGCCGCCATGACTGAACCTCTGGCCTGTGTCTTACATGGTGTCGCCCGTGCTGGTGTCAAACCCCAAGATCGAGTAGTGGTTTTAGGTGATGGTGCAATTGGTCTGATGTTTGTCGCAGTATTAAGTAAAAATACTGAAGTTATCCTCTGGGGTGGGAATAATCAACGGTTAGCAATTGGGGAAAAGTTAGGTGCAGCCAATACTTTTAACTATCATCAAGTTGCAGATATTCCTCACACAGTTAAACAATTAACCGATGGTTGGGGGGCAGATGTGGTAATAGAAGCTACAGGTGTACCAAGTGTGTGGGAAACAGCGATCGCTTGCGGTCGTCCCGGTGCAACTATCAATTTATTTGGTGGTTGTCCAAAAGATACCACAATTACCGTCAACACCGAACAACTGCATTATAGTGAACTTACTCTCAAAGGCGTATTTCATAATACACCAGAATATGTAAAAGCAGCTTTAACACTCATCGCCAGCGGTACAATTCCTTTTGACCTACTTATTAGTGAACAGCGACCTTTGCATGATCTAGAACAGGTGTTCATGGATATGAAGGCGCGTCGAGTTATTAAAGTAGCGATGTATTAGCCTTCATCCCTTGTCTAAAGCACAGACGTAGCTTCCTAAGTCAGCTACATCTTCAAGGGTTTTTACCATTTTCCCCCGGAATAGTTTATTATCCTGATTTTGTTGTTTAATTAACGAAGAAACCCAGTATCTATTGCCAATTGTTTATGTTTTAAACCTATGATTATTACCTTAATGGTAGCTTGGATAGTTTTTATCATTCTCTGGAAATTAATTAAAACCACCATTAAAACCGCATTTATTTGCGGGGGAATTATCATTTTATTATACTTCGGCTTCAATATTACTCCCCAAGATATTTGGCATCAACTTACCCAAATTTTATCCCAAACACCACCGAGGAAGTAGATAGGGTTAGGTGACAATTTTCAATTTTAGATTTTAGATTTTCGATTTTCGATTTTAGACTTACGCAAAATAGAAGTAAAGTGGAGGTAATTCATGAATTACCCCTACGATAGAACCACGGTTGACGTTGATACTCTTTTTTTATGAATTTTCGTGATGAGTTTAAATTATTACTTCGCGCCCGTTACCCCCTAATTTATATTCCCACCTATGAAGAAGAACGGGTAGAAGCGGCCATTCGGGAAGAGGCGACCAATCAGGGTAGTCGTCCCGTGTATACTTGGGATTTTGTGGACGGTTATCAAGGAAATCCCAATGATGGGGGATTTGCTAAACGTAACCCCCTACAAGCTTTAGAATTTATTGAAAAATTACCGCCCACCGCACCAGCAGTATTGATTTTGCGGGATTATCATCGGTTTTTAGATGATGTGGCTATTTCTCGCAAACTCCGTAACTTAGCCCGACTGCTGAAGTCCCAACCCAAAAATATTGTTTTATTATCACCCCGCGTCGCCATTCCCGATGACTTAATGGAAGTGCTGACAGTGGTTGAGTTTCCCTTACCCAACGCCCCGGAAATCAAAACCGAAATCGAACGGTTGCTACAAGCCACCGGTAACCCACCAAGTGGTAAATTTTTAGATGATTTGGTGCGATCTTGTCAAGGGTTATCCTTAGAAAGAATCCGCCGGGTATTAGCAAGAGGAATCGCAACTCATGGACAATTACAACCAGAAGATGTAGATTTAGTTTTGTCCGAAAAGCGGCAAACTATCCGCCAAACCCAAATCCTCGACTTTTATCCCGCCACTGAAGAAATTACTGATATTGGGGGGTTAGATAATTTAAAAGATTGGTTAATCCGGCGCGGTGGTTCATTTAGCGAAAAAGCCCGACAATATGGTTTACCTTACCCCCGTGGCTTAATGTTAGTGGGAATTCAAGGAACTGGTAAATCCCTAACCGCCAAAGCGATCGCCCACCATTGGCATTTACCCCTATTACGTCTAGACGTAGGGCGCTTATTTGGTGGTTTAGTCGGTGAATCAGAATCCCGCACCCGGCAAATGATTCAAGTAGCAGAAGCCCTCGCTCCCTGTATACTCTGGATTGATGAAATTGATAAAGCTTTTTCTGGTTTGGGCAGTAAAGGAGATGCCGGCACTACTAGCCGGGTATTTGGCACTTTTATCACATGGTTAGCCGAAAAAACTTCCCCTGTATTTGTCGTTGCTACCGCCAACGATATTCAAGCCTTACCACCAGAAATGTTAAGAAAAGGGCGCTTTGATGAAATTTTCTTTGTCGGTTTACCCAGCCAAGAAGAAAGAAAAGCTATTTTTAATGTCCATTTATCCCGATTACGTCCCCATAATTTGAACAGCTATGACATTGACAGATTAGCCTACGAAACTCCTGATTTTTCTGGTGCTGAAATTGAGCAAACTTTAACTGAAGCCATGCACATCGGCTTTAGTCAAAACCGGGACTTCACAACAGATGATATTTTAGAAGCGGCTAGTCAAATTATCCCCTTAGCGCGAACCGCCGTCGAGCAAATTCAAAAACTCCAAGAATGGGCTGCATCTGGCAGAGCGCGTCTAGCATCTAAATATACACCCTTGAGTGAACGGATTCAACGTCAAGAAAGAAATTAAAAATTAAATGCTATATGTTGACAAACTTACTTAAATTTATACTTGGTGTTTTTTTAGCTCTTGTGGTTTTATTAGGTACTGGTTTGACAGTTGCCTTCTATTTTGTCAATCGTACCGCCGTATCTCCTCCCAAACCGCTCTTTGCCAATGATTATCCTTCCGTCCAACCCAAAAAGCCTAAAACCACTCCTCAACCTCAAAAATCAGCTACACCCACTCCCGAACCAACCCCAACACCCACACCCACACCAACACCCACACCAACACCAACACCAACTCCCACACCCACACCATTACCACCAAATGCCTACAAAGGAAATGTAATTTGGGCCGAAGGGTTAAGTATGCGATCAGAACCAGATGCCAACTCCCCCTCCGTCGGTGGCGTTAGAGCCAATAAAAAAGTAATTATTTTAGAAGAAAGTGACGATAAAAAATGGCAAAAAATTCGCATTCCTGATACAGATCAAGAAGGTTGGGTTAAAGCAGGAAATATTGAGCGTTCTGAATAATTTCTGGACACAATAAATCCCAGAAATCAGCGATCCGATACTTTCACCCTCCTGCCCCTGCCCTGGTGCCTCCTTAAATTACAAAAAACCACGTTTAATTTGTTCATTTTCAATAGCTGCAAACAAAGTCCGAAAATTAGCTTCTCCAAAACCTGGCGCGAGGGAACGACGTTCAATAAATTCAAAGAAAAAAGTTGGTTCTGGGAAAATTGGCTGAGTGAAAATTTGTAATAATAACTGTCCTAAAGGTGCATTTTCATGCCAATCTATGAGAATTCCTTGATGAGCAATAGCTTGTAATTCTTGTAATGAAAGTGGGAATTGATCACGCTGTTCTAACTGAGAATAATATTTTTCAGGCACAGATAGAAAAGATAAACCAGCAGACCGAAAGCGACTAATAGTATCAACAATATTCTCCGTAGCTAAAGCAATATGTTGAATACCCGCACCTCGATTTACCTCCAGAAATTCTTGAATCTGGGAATTAGGTGAAGCTGGTTCATTAATAGGTAATTGTACGTTGCCCTCACCAGATATCATTACCTGACTATGCAAACCAGAACGATCAGTCTTAATATTAAAAGTTTGCTGAGGTTGAAAATCAAATATATTTGCATACCAATTAATGGCATTTTCTAACTCACCCACACCCACATTTAAAACCAAATGATCAATAGCATTTATAGGAGAATTAAAGGTACTTTCCATATCTGCTATTTCTGTCTTTTCTCTAGTAATTAATGTATGGTGCAAACTACCCCAAGCAGCAAGTTTTGCATACTTGTAAGATCCCATATCTTCCACTGGATGGATAATTGTTGCACCATAGCTGATAGCCTTTACTGTCAATGCTTCCACATCCTCAACAACAAAAGCTATATCAGCCACACCGGGGGGATGTTGACGCAAAAATTCCGCTACAGGACTAGTAGGTAAAATTGCAGAAGAAAGCAAAAAGTAAACAGAGCCACTTTTCACCACTTCTGTGCAAGTATGCCAAGATTTTTGATGATGAAAAAGACTTGTCCAAATATCATCAGTTACAACTTGAAAGCCCAGACAATATACAAACCAATTTCGCCACTTGCGGGCATCTTCGACATAGAAATGAACGTGATCAATTCGCAGCATAATTTTTTCAGAATCCAGGATTAATGATCACAATTTATCTGTTATATAGTAAAAATTCAGGATACAGAAGACAGGATAAATCAGATTTTTCGAGTTATTCTTGATAATTGAGGGAAAAACAGACTTCTATAGATTATAGCTACCAATAAATATTCTGACTCAGTGACTCGGTGACTCCTGAATTCTTAGGTTAAATACTAGAAAAATAAGTGGCTATCCGGTTGAATATTAATTTCCATCGGTACGGCTTGAGGTTCGGCCGATAAAGCATAGAAAATCGCATTGGCGGCAGTTTCACAACTGAGCATTTTGTTCCGATCTACTTTTAAATTTACCTTGTCCCAAAAAGGCGAATCTATGCCCCCAAAATAAAAAAGCGTCATTTTCACACCAAAACGTTTTAATTCTTCTGCCATACATTTACTAAAGCCGACAACACCAAATTTAGAAGCAGAATAAGCCGCAGCCATAGGCATAGAATGTTTACCTAGAATACCCACCACATTACAAATATGGCCAGATTTACGTTTTTGCATCTCTTTAGCGGCTGCTTGAGTCGTGTAAAAACAGCCCTTTAAATTCAGATCCAGCATTTTTTCTAAATCTGCTGATTCAATATTGTTGTAGGCTTTGAGAATACCCGCTCCGGCGGCATTTACTAAGACATCAATCTGTCCAAACTGAGCTATAGTTCTTTGAATCAATGCTTCCACCTGTTGGGGTTGAGTGATATCTGTGGGAACTATTAGCCCATTTCCCCTAAATTGATTTGCTAATGCAGCCAAATTTTCCCCATTTCTGGCGGCAAGTACCAACCGCGCCCCAGTAGGTGCTAGTTGACGAGTTAAAGTTGCACCAATACCACCCGTAGCACCAACAATGACAATGACTTTATCTTGTAGCATCACAATATTTACATTTCTTTACAGACTATATTTATCATACAGTCAATCTTGGGTGTTCTGGGTATAAACATATTGGAGCTTGTTGGCGTAATCTATGAAGGGAAAATATAACTGGAGGTTTTAGTAGAGGGAGAAATAGCTATCCAAAAGATTGAAGAAACGAAAGTTGGACTGTCTGATGTTGGGCCTAAATAATGATCTTAGGATGGATATATAGGAGTCCTATTTGATTTTGAACGATTCTTAACGAACCACAGAGGCATTTTCCTGTACCCACGAAAAACAAATAAATAAAAATACATCTTCAGCACTTTATGGCAAATTTTGTTAAATCCAAGTCCCATCGTCGCCTTAAACGCCAACTACTGATCGTTATGTTGGTGATTTTTGGCTGGAGTGTAGCTATCGGCTGGATATTAGGATTAGCTACCAGCACCCACGCCGCAACGGCTGGGGACTCAGTAGGGACGGTTGACGTAGTACCTGCACAATACAAACTAGGACAGGAATTATATCTAGAAAACTGCTCAAGCTGCCATATAGCCTTACCGCCGGCTGTTTTCCCCACTCAAACTTGGCAAAATCTCCTAGAAGATTCCCAACACTACGGTGTACAAATCCAGCCCTTAGGCAAGATTCAACATCTTTTGGTCTCAAAATATCTTTTTACCTTTTCCCGTGTGCAACTACAAGAGGAAACCACACCCTATCGGTTCAAAGACTCCCGTTATTTTCGAGCTTTACATCCTGGTGTCAAATTACCCGATCCTATCAATATGGGTAGTTGTGTGAGTTGTCATATAGCGGCTGATAAGTATGATTTCCGTAGCCTTGGGCCAGAGTGGGAGTAGCAGGTAACCGTCAACCGTCATCAGTCACCTATTCCCTTGGCAAAATGATACGATGACACAGTTTCAATATTAAGATAATAGTTGAAACCAATCATTATAAGTAGGTTTGCAAAATAAAACCAAACTATGTAAGGAAAAGTAAACAAGCCTAAAACCCTTTTTCCTCCTGCCTGATTCCCAGGGTAATTTTTACCGCCAACCTGCCTATAAGAGTGGTTAGTTTGTTTTCATTCGGTTTTTGAGTCAATTCTCATTTTCCACCCATCCCTAGCCAAAACGGCCGGGTTAGATTAAACGTCTATAATCATATAGCCAAAGCTGAAATTTCCATTGCCCTCGATTTAACTCTATAAACTGCCATGCTAAAACTTTTGTTGGGCGATCCCAACGCTCGGAAACTGAAAAAATACGACCCTTACATTAAAGAAATTAATCTCTTAGAAGAAGACGTTAAACCGCTTTCAGATGAACAGTTAAAAGATAAGACCCTTGAGTTTAAACAACGACTGGCTAAGGGTGAAACTCTGGATGATATTTTGCCAGAGGCCTTTGCTGTGGTTCGAGAATCAGGACGGCGTGTATTAGGGTTGCGACATTTTGATGTACAACTATTAGGTGGTGTGATCCTCCATTCTGGGCAAATTGCCGAAATGAAAACCGGTGAAGGTAAAACTTTGGTAGCTACTTTACCGAGTTATTTAAATGCCCTCACTGGTAAAGGTGTTCACGTGATTACCGTTAACGATTACCTGGCACGTCGGGACGCGGAATGGATGGGACAGGTACATCGGTTCTTGGGCTTAAGTGTAGGGCTAATACAGTCTACTATGACCCCAACAGAAAGAAAGAAAAATTATGACTGTGATATTACTTATGTAACTAACAGTGAAATCGGTTTTGATTATCTCCGGGATAATATGGCTACTTCCATGGCTGAAGTGGTGCAACGGCCATTTAATTATTGTGTGATTGATGAGGTAGATTCGATTTTAGTGGATGAGGCCAGAACTCCCTTAATTATTTCTGGTCAGGTGGAAAGACCCACAGAAAAATACCTGCAAGCGGCGGAAATTGCCTTTACCCTGAAAAAGGATGAACATTACGAAGTCAATGAAAAGGATCGTAACGTTCTTTTGAGTGATGAGGGTTTTGCAGAAGCGGAAAACCTCTTGGGTGTGACAGATTTGTTTGACCCGGAAGACCCTTGGGCGCATTTTATGTTTAATGCGATTAAGGCTAAGGAATTGTTCCTCAAAGATGTGAATTATATTGTCCGTAATGATGAAGTTGTCATTGTGGATGAATTTACAGGTCGGGTATTGCCTGGACGGCGTTGGAGTGATGGTTTACACCAAGCTGTTGAGGCTAAGGAACACGTAGAAATTCAGCCAGAAACCCAAACTTTGGCAACTATCACCTATCAAAACCTGTTTTTGCTGTATCCCAAATTGGGAGGAATGACAGGAACAGCGAAGACTGAAGAGGTAGAATTTGAGAAGATTTATAAACGGGAAGTCACCATTATTCCTACCAACCGGATTAGAAAACGGGAAGACTTATCTGATATGGTGTTTAAAACCGAAGCAGGTAAGTGGCGAGCGATTGCTAGAGAATGTGCCGAAATGCACGAAAATGGTAGACCTGTGTTAGTGGGGACAACCAGCGTTGAAAAATCCGAATATCTGAGCGAATTGCTCAAACAAATGGAAATCCCCCACGAACTCCTCAACGCCCGACCGGAAAACGTAGAACGGGAAGCGGAAATTGTCGCCCAAGCTGGACGCAAGGGGGCGGTAACTATCGCCACTAATATGGCAGGAAGGGGTACGGATATCATCCTGGGTGGTAACTCCGAGTATATGGCACGGTTGAAACTACGGGAATACTTTATGCCCCGTATTGTCAGCCCTGAAGATGATGAATTTGCTGTACAAAGAGCTTCGGGACTACCTATGGGTGGTAGTGGTGGCGGACAAGGGTTTGTACCAGGGAAAAAGGTGAAAACTTGGCGAGCTTCCCCAGAAATTTTTCCCACTAATTTAACCAAAGAAACAGCACAGCTTTTGAAAGAGGCTGTAGATTTTGCTGTTAAGGCTTATGGTGACAGAAGTTTACCGGAGTTGGAAGCAGAAGAAAAAATCGCCGTAGCCGCGGAAAAAGCCCCTACTGACGACCCAGTAATTCAGAAATTACGGGAAGCTTACCAGCACATTAAGCATGAGTATGATGAGTTCACCAGCCGCGAACATGATGAGGTGGTAGAAAAAGGTGGTTTGCACGTCATTGGTACAGAACGTCATGAATCACGACGGATTGATAACCAGTTACGCGGACGAGCGGGTAGACAAGGCGACCCAGGTACAACCAGATTTTTCCTCAGTCTAGAGGATAACCTATTACGGATCTTTGGAGGCGATCGCGTTGCCGGCTTAATGAATGCTTTCCAAGTAGAGGAGGATATGCCCATTGAGTCGGGGATGTTAACTCGCAGTTTGGAAGGCGCACAGAAGAAGGTCGAGACTTATTATTACGACATCCGTAAACAGGTATTTGAGTATGACGAGGTAATGAATAACCAGCGTCGTGCTATCTATGCCGAACGTCGTCGGGTATTGGAAGGTCAAGACTTAAAGGAACAGGTAATTAAATATGCCGAAAAAACGATGGATGACATCGTTGATTATTACATCAACCCTGATTTACCTTCGGAAGAATGGGAATTAGACAAATTGGTGGATAAAGTCAAGGAGTTTGTTTACCTCTTGGCTGATATGCAGTCTAGCCAATTGGAAGATATGGGCATGGCGGAAATTAAAGCCTTTCTCCATGAACAAGCCCGTATAGCTTATGATATGAAGGAGGCACAAATTGACCAATTCCAACCCGGTTTGATGCGTCAAGCGGAACGGTTCTTTATTCTCCAACGCATAGACACTTTGTGGCGAGAACACCTGCAACAAATGGATGCTTTGCGCGAGTCCGTTGGTTTGCGTGGTTATGGGCAAAAAGATCCTCTGATTGAGTATAAGAGTGAGGGTTATGAGTTGTTCTTGGATATGATGGTGAATATCCGCCGTGATGTGGTTTATTCGTTGTTTATGTTCCAACCTCAGCCTCAACCAACGGTGCAGACTTCTGAGATGGTTTAGGTTTTTTCACGCTACAGACGCAGAGAGTCGTTTTCTGCGTCTTTTGTTTTAGGAGGAATCAACCACGAAGACACGAAGGACACGAAGGAAGAAGAGGAAGAAGAAAAGAGAAGGTTATTTATTCACCAAACATTTGTGCTAATCTCATGAAATCAAGTAATATCAAGTCCGAAAAGATCCCGTTACAAGCAAATTCTCTATAGGAATCCTATTTGATTTTTGAAAAAGATTAAGAGAAAATAGGTGTGAGGATATAAGTGTAAAAAGAGACAATGATAAAGCAGCATCTATCAAATGTATCATACCCAGCAAAAGTGGCAACTGCAATTGCCGAACTACAAGACTTCATAGCAGGTTGTCGTGATGCTCGTGAAGCCAGAAAAGCCTTGGCGGTGAAATTGGTTTACCAAGATTACTTATACGAAGAAATCCAGACAATTTTAG
>JACCEC011041300.1_pt1 | contig 10073 bp, 6 predicted proteins | sample 7450121 | NCBI WGS metagenome assembly JACCEC01 (sample SAMN15323455, study PRJNA562643) | freshwater metagenome | isolation source: river surface water | place: USA:Blue River Watershed | collected 2017-08-18 | reverse complement strand
GTTTTTTATTTTTTTGTTTAAATTGCTGATTAGTATTTTTCTTTTGTGGGAAAAACCTTCTTTTACTAAATTGAAAAAGCCTGCGCAGTTTCTACTTTTGAAATTTTTATTTGAAATATTGTCTATTAATACTATTGCTGAGTCCACTTTTGGAGCAGGAGAAAAATATTTTTTTTGAACAGTCATTATATATGAAGGGTTGCCGTATGATTTTACAGAAATAGACAAAACACTTTCTTTTTTGTCGCTTGCTACTATTCTCTGTGCGACTTCTTTTTGAACCAAGAGGGCCATTTTTTCTGGTTTGTTTTTTTCATCTAAAAATTTTTTGATAATTGCTCCTGTTATATTGTATGGAATGTTTGCAATTATTTTATATTTTTTTATTTTTGAAACATTAAACTCTAAGATGTCTTGATTTAAAAGGGTTAATTGCCCGCTTTGAATTTCTTTTTCAAACCTTGAGTTTAAAAAATCTAAAAGACGAGAATCTTTTTCTACAGCAATAACACGAGAACCTCTTTCTAATAATTTTTCAGTGAGAGCTCCTTTGCCTGGGCCAATTTCTAATATCGTGTCTTCTTTTGACAGATCACCAGCTTCACAAATAGAAAAAAGAGCTTTTTTTGATTTAAGAAAGTTTTGTCCTAGAGATTTCTTTTTTATGAAAGGTTGATCATAAAAATTTTCACTGAAGTCTTCTTTTTTTGTTTTAATATTTTTCATATTTTTGTTTTGCTGTTTTTGGAAATTAAAGGTATACAATCTTTTCTCCTCTTCCCCCAAATCGCGCTTGTTCGAAAGAGGTTAATTCTCCGGGTATATCATAAATAAATTCACTCGGGGTGTTTACTTGTTTCATTCCAAATATTGTTCTTAAAGAAGCATAGCACAAAAATAGTTTTTCACGAGCTCTTGTTACAGCCACATAAAAAAGTCTTCTTTCTTCTTCCTTGTCTTCTTTTTTTGAACCATCTTTTGAGTGTGGAAATAAATCTTGTTCCAAGCCTGTAACAAATACATATTTAAACTCAAGCCCTTTGGATGCATGGACTGTCATTAGGCGAACACCTTTACTTTTATGCATAAGAGAATCTTGATCGGACGATAAGGATGCGTCTTCTATTAGTTTTAGCATCCCATCTTCTGTATTGTCATATTTTATAGCCAAGCTCACCAATTCTTTCATATTTTCGAGTCTTTCTAAATCTTCTTGGTTGTTGGTTGAAAGTTCTTCTTTTAGTCCAGACTTCTCTATGACATATTTAATTGTTTCTGAAGGTTTGTTTTTTGTTGAAAAATCTAAAATATCATCTAGGATTTTATAAAAATTATTAATTTTTATTTTAGTAGACTCGTTTAAACTTTCTTTTTGACCTGCAAATAATTTTGTAATAGTTACTTTTCCCAATCCTCGAGAAGGTGTGTTTATTATTCTTTTTATGTCTGAAAGATTTTCTTTGTTGTAAGATGCTCTGATATAAGCGAGGACATCTTTGATTTCTTTTCTGTCAAAGAATTTTGTTCCGAGTACTTGATATGGAATTTGTCTAGCCAAAAATGCTTCTTCCAAAACTCTTGATTGAAAATTTGCTCGATATAAAACTGCTATTTCTTCCGCCTCAACATCTTTTAATATTTCATCAATTTTTTCTGCTACATAATCAGCTTCTCTCTGTTCATCAAAAGCTTCACATATTGTAATAGACTCCCCTTCTTTATTTTCAGTAAAAAGATTTTTTGGTACCCGATATTGATTTTTTTCGATGATAGCATTGGCCGCAGAAATTATATTTTTTGTAGATCTATAATTTTGTTCAAGCATAACTATCTTTGTGTTTGGAAAATCTTTTTCAAAATGAAGCATGTTTTTAATATTTGCTCCTCTCCAGCTGTAAATATTTTGATCGGTATCTCCCACAACACAAATATTCTCGTCTTTGTTTACAAGTAATTTTGTGAGCTCGTATTGAACCTCATTTGTGTCTTGGTACTCATCTACATGAATATATTTCCATTTTTCTTGATAACGATGTTTTATTTCTGGATATTTTTTGAGGATCAGAACAGATTCAAGAAGAAGGTCGTCGAAATCCAAAGCTTTTTCTTTTTTTAGTCGAGATTCATATTCTCTCCATATTCTAGAGACTATATCTTGAAAATAAGAAGCAGAATCTCTGGCAAAGGTTTCTGAAGTTATAAAATCACCTTTAGATTTTGAAATAATGGATTTTATTTTTCGTGGCTCGTTTTGTTTTATATCAATATCAAAATCTTTCATTATTTCTTTTATGATTTTTAAACAATCGTCTTCGTCTAGAATAGAGAAAAATTTATTTAATCCTATGAGGTGTGCATTTTCTTTAATAATAAAAACACCTAAAGAGTGAAATGTTGAAATAAATGGAATATTTGAGTGTAAGTCGGCAAACTCAAAACCATTCTCTTTGTTTTCAAGCATAGAAAGCGTCCTCTCCCTCATTTCTTTGGCCGCTTTGTTTGTAAATGTTATAGCAAGCACGGAAGAAGGATCAATGCCTTTGTGTATTAAATGAATAATTCTGTTTGTTATAGTTTTTGTTTTTCCAGCGCCTGCTCCAGCAACTATCAAAAGTGGTCCATCGGTATAGAGCACAGCTTCTTTTTGTTTCTCGTTTAAAGTTTCAAGGTAATTCATGTTTTCTATTATATGCGGAATCTACTCAAAAACAAAACCCTTTAAAAAGGGTTTTGTAAGGACCTCTCCAGCCACTCTAATATCTTCTGCTTCTTGGTTTAAGACATCGTTAAACCATCTATTTATTTTAATTATTTGTTAATTCTTTTTTTAAGATATTTGCTTCTTCTTTTATTATCTCGTCAAAATCTTGAACATTGTCCCTAAGGAATAAAAACAAATCTTCTTCTTTTCCGTTTTCTATAATTTCATCATATTTTGCCTGTTGTTCTTCTGTGAGGGTTGGTAAAACTCGAACTAAAACAGACTGAAATATTATTTTTGACATTCTATTTAAAAGCTCCTCTCCTTTTAATGGGTCCATTTTTTCTATTTCAAACAAATCAAACAATTCTTTTTTTGTATTATCCATGTTATTTATTTTTTAATTTATAATTTTTTTGCTTCGGCAGCTATTATTGTGGTGTAGCTACCATCAGTGTTTCTAATTGTTTTAAATTCTTTTATAGTTTCTGTGACTAAAAAGTTTTCTGTTTTACCATTGTTTAGATTTAAGAGTTCTTTTCTTGCAGATTCCAAGGCTTGGTTGTATGAGAGAGATTGGCTTTTTGATGTGTATTCCTTCACTACTCTATAGGCAGAATCATCACTCTTGTATTTTTCTGAAAAGTCTTTTTTAATATTATCTACTATTTTTGTGTTAGCTAAAGTTTCTCTGTTAAGAATTTCTGCTTCTTTTTGTTTGATGTCTTCATTTATTCTATTTTTGTAATCTTCTACGCTCTCGTTTTGTTTTGGATCATTATCTATTCCAAGACTTTCCGCCTTGTCTGAAATGTTTTTTATCTCGTCAGATCCAACCCATTCGTATTGTCTACTTTTTACTATTCCAAATAACCATGATTTGGTTTTGTCTTCTATTAATCCTGCTTTCAACAATTTGTCGATTTCTTCTTGTGGTAGGTTTTTGATTTCTTTTGAGTCCAAAACCATAGAAGCATTTTGTTTGTCTATAGAATTGTTTTTCTGTTCATTTGCTAGACTGTCTTCTTTTTTGTTATCAGTTGTATTTGCTGTGTTATTTTCTTTGTTGCCTACCCCGTTATTATTTTGGTTGCCTTCATTGTTTTCTTCTGTGTCCCTTTCTATTTTTTCTATTCTAGCAGACCCGTCTTTGTTGTAAGCTCTTTCTTTGTCAGAAATATCTTCTTTTGTATTATCTTTAGGTTCATTGCCTACATTGTTATTTTCTTGATTGTTGTTGTCTTCGTTGTTTGTGTTGTTGTCTTCATTTTGGTTTTCTAATGGGTTTTCATTTTTATTGGCGTCAAACATTTCACCATCAAATTTTTCTCCAGAAGAAAGGTTTATGTCCGTGCCATTTTCTCTATCTAAGACAACAGACCCTGTTTCTTTGTTGAAAATTATTTTGTCTCCCTCGAATAATTTTGCACTTTCTAGTTCTTCTTCTGGTGTATACATTCCATATTCTTGTGCTAGTTTGTGGGGGTCTGTTTCTAATATGTGTTTTATATTTTCTGGAATATTTTGGCTATCTTTGTATTCACCCTTCAATTTATCTTGAAGTTCTCTTATTGTTGAAATAGCACCCTGTCCTTTGTCTGCAACAGCTTCAATAGAATCTTCTGTTTTATTTTCTGTTACCACTGTTTCTTCTTTTGTTGGTGATATTCCCGTATTTTGATTTTCTGTTGTATTTTCTTGGATAGGTGTTTCTTTTTGTTGGTCAATAATTTCTGCTTGTTTTTCTGTTACGGGTGCTTCTTTTTCTGAATCAACAACCTCTGTTTTGTTTTCTGTTGTATTTTCTTGGATAGGTGTTTCTTTTTGTTGATCAACAACTTCCGTTTGTTTTTCAGGAACACTGTTGGTTTCGGTGTTTTGAGCATCTCTAACAGCCCCCATTGCTTCTAGAGACATAGTTGAGACTACTGAAGAAATAGTAAGTTTTCTAGCCCCATCAACAATCCTTCCCCAGATTCTTTGGTTTTCGTATTTTTTTAGAAGCTTTTGATATTCTCCCTCTATTTTTTTTAGTTTTTCTTCATCAAGAGTTTCTTTTGAATATTTATCAAAAAAATTTTCCTTAGCAAGTTCTTCTCTTATTTGTATTTTTTCAGAAGTAAATTTGTCTTTTATAAATTTTGAAGATATAAGACCAATGGCGCTCGCTACTCCAACAGCAGCTCCTCCTCCAGTACAAGTTGCAAGAGCTATTCCACCAAGACCAACTGTCCATGATAGTGCATTTTTTAGCTTGTTATTGTTTATTTTTTTGTTAACACCTTCAAAAAGGGTCATCATTCCTAGACCAACAGCCATTTTTCTTCCAATATAAGAAAAAGCACCACCTCCAAGAGCTGTGGCGCTCCCTATTCCTGCCTCTGCCATTTGTTCTACTGACACAGAAGATATTGCCCCTACCAAAGCAAGGTTGATAGCATTTTTTGTCATTCTTTTTATAAATCCTTTTGTTCCTTCTTCTTTGCCAAAATTTTCCCATTTATCCATAGCCTTTATTATCTTTCCTTTGAATGTTGATTTTTCAAGTTCAGATAATCGACGGTCTTCCTCAATTTTTCTGAGACTCTCTTCTAGGCTTTTTTCTTCTTTGTTTTCTTCTACTGCTTCTTCTTTGTTTTCCTCTGTATTATATTCTTCTTGTTTTTCTACTGTCACTTCTTCTTTATTTTCTTGTTCTTTGTTTTCTTCTGGTTTTTCTGTCTCGGAAGAATTATTAATAATTTCGGCTTCTTTTTCTGAGTGATCAAGGGCCTCAATTTTTTTATTAGTTTTCTTTTCTACTTCCTTAGCGAAACGACTACCGGAAGATTTTTTGAGAATCTTTTTTATTAATTCTTTTGAACCCACATTGTTTTGTTTTTCATTTATGGATTCTTCTTGGAGGTCTGTTTTAATTTTTTCCATGTTGTATTTTTTATTAATATATTTATATTAAATCAAATATTATAAAGTTTGTTTACTTATGTATATATTATAACACATAAATTATAATAATGTCAATATATTTGTTTATCTGTAACCCTTTTTTGACCTGTGTATAACTCGGTTGACTTTGGTCTTCATCTAGGCTACCCTTAATATAGCAATGGTTTGTAAAAGGCCTTGCCTTGTTCTGAAATTCAAAAAAGCTTTATTTTTCAAGCATTTCTGAAAGATTGTAACCTTTGATGAATATTATTTAACTAGTTTTTCGCATTTTGCGGTCGTTCTAGTTTCTTTTTAGGATAATATTCACAATATTTAAATTAGTTTATTAAACCCCAAAATACAAATTTACAAGAATCAATATTTGAAACTAGTCTTGTAAATAAAATATCTTTATTTTATAAGTCTTTGTCTATAAAGGCTTTTGTCTTATTGTTTGTTTTTTCTTTGGTTTTAGGTTTTCCTAAGCCCGCAAATGCTGATATTTTATCAGCTATTTTTGGTTCTTCTGCTACTGCTGAAGAAAATGCAACAAAAGAAGATTCTTCAAACCACAATTCTCAGACAATTCCCCTTTTGGAGACATCAACAAACCCAGATTTAAAAAATACTTCAGAAGAAAACTTGGTAATTGTTCAAGATGACTCTTTTATATACAACCATGGTTTGTCTTTTATGTCGGATTCTTTTGAAAAAAGTTCTATTTCAGACAAGATGTATGTTTATACTGTTAAAAAAGGAGATACTCTTTCTGAGATAGCCGAGCTATTTGATGTTTCTATAAATACAATAAAATGGGAAAACAATATTTCTGGACAAGGTATTTCTGTTGGTCAAAAATTAAACATTCTACCTGTTACTGGTGTTAGACATACAGTAAAATCGGGAGATACTATTTCAAAAATAGCAGACAAGTACGAAGCAGAAGAAGAAGATGTTTTTGTTTTCAATGGTATAGATAAGAATGAAAAATTAAAACAAGGAGATATTTTATTCGTTCCAAACGGTATTATCAAGCAAGTTGCCGTAAAAACAGGAACAAGTAAAAATCCATCTTCTGGTTCTAGGGTTGTAAATGTAAAAGTTCAAAGTGGCTATTATCTAAGACCTGTGGCTGGAATAGTGACTTCTCCTTATGGTGCTAGAAAGTCTGGTTATCACTATGGTGTTGATATTGGAAATAAGGTGGGCACTGCTGTTGTGGCTGCAGCCTCAGGAAATGTTATAAAAGTTGTTAGTGGTTGTAGAGAGGGTGTCATAAGTTGTGGCGGAAGATATGGAAATTATATTGTCATAGAACACTCTAATGGCACAAAAACAATTTATGCACACTTAAATTCTGTTGGAGTATCTGTGGGCGACAATGTTTCTCAGGGAGAGGTTATCGGAGGTCTTGGTAATACAGGAAGATCTTCTGGTCCGCACTTACACTTTGAAATAGAAAATGCTAGTGGTTCAAAAATGCGTCCTCCTTTTTAAAATAAATTAAAACACCCCCATCAGGGGTGTTTTAATTTTGACTAAGAAATTTCTCTTGGTCTGTATTGTAGGGCTTCAAGAATGTGGTTGGCTTTTATGTCTTTGCTTGCTTCAAGGTCGGCTATTGTTCGAGCTAGTTTTATTGTTCTATGATAGGCTCTTGCAGAGAGTTGTAATCTTTCGGCACTTTGATTTAATATTTTTCTAATGTCCTCGCTAAGAGGGGCATAAATATTTAAATCTTTAACATTCATCTCGCTGTTGGTTTTTATTTTTTTATTTGAATTTTTGAATCGCTCTTCTTGTATTTTTCTTGCTAGCATTACTCTATTTTTTATTTGATCACTTGTGTCGCCTTCTTTTTCTTCGTTTGAAAGTTTTTCATAATCAACATTTCCTACTGTAACCCAGATATCAATACGATCCATTATGGGACCAGAAACTTTTCTTTTGTATCTATCAAGGTCACTTTGTTTGCAGATGCATTGTTTTTGTTTGCTTCCTTTGTGTCCACAAGGGCAAGGATTCATAGCGGCAATTAAAATAAAGTTTGAAGGAAAGATTGCAGAACCTTTTGCTCTCGAAACAGATACAAAATTGTCTTCTAGTGGTTGTCTTAATGCCTCGAGAACTCTTTTTTCAAATTCAGGAAATTCATCTAGAAATAAAACTCCTTTATGGGCAAGTGTTACCTCTCCAGGCTTTATATTTGCACCTCCACCTATCATGGAAACATAGCTTGCTGTATGGTGTGGAGATCTAAAAGGTGGCTCTGTTACTATGTCTTCGGTGAGTATTCCTGTAATAGAGTGTATGCCTGTTATTTCAAGACAATCTTCATTGTTTAAGTCTGGTAATATTTGAGAAAAAGCTCTGGCCAACATTGTTTTTCCTGTACCAGGAGGTCCAGACATTGCAATGTTGTGCCCACCTGAAGCAGCAATTTCGAGGCCTCTTTTGGCCATTTCTTGTCCTTTAATGTCAGAAAAATCTAAAGAGTGATTTTTGTTTTTGTTTACTATTTGTGTTTTGGGATGTATTTTTATTTTTGGTTTTTCTTTTTCAATTTCTTTTCCAGATTTATCTTTCTTTTGTGTATGCAAATGGTCTAGAACTTCTTTTAAATTCTTTGCCCCATATATTTTTATTCCGTCTACAAGAGCTGCCTCTTTTGCATTTTCTAGGGGTAAAAATATTTCTTCAAAACCAAGCCTTTTTGCTTCTTCTGTTAAAGGCAGAGCTCCTTTTATGGGACGAAGGTCTCCATTTAATGAAAGCTCTCCTAAAAATATTCTTTTGTCTGGATTAAAATTAATTTCTCCGTCCGACACAAGGTATGCTAGAGCCATTGCTAAGTCAAAATAAGGTCCTTCTTTTTTTATATCAGCCGGCGATAAAGATATTACTATTTTTTGGTTTGAGTTTTTGGGAGAGCTAAAACCAGAATTTTTTATAGCAGAACTCATTCGGTCTTTTGATTCATCGACAGCCTTGTCTGGCAATCCGACAATTGTAAAATTGTGGAGTGTATTTTTTGTGATATCAACTTCAATAGTCACAATCATTCCCCGAAGAAGATATGTTTGAGCTGAGTATATTTTTGAAAAAGACATATATTTTTTAAAAATAAAACCACTCAAAATAAATTGAGTGGTTTTATTTTAGGATTTATTCATGCATTCTTTGCATGTTAGAGCTTCGACGTTTGCTTCTAACCTATCATTTTCTATTTCTTGTCCACAAACTTCACATTTCCCGAATGTTCCATTTGCTATTTTTTCAAGAGATTTTTTGATGTTTGTTATTCTATTCTCTAGGTCTCTAACTTCTATAGACCTTGTTTCAAAGTCTTCTGCCCTTTCAGCCATATCGGCTTCGTCTATCACTTCTTGGTTGACATCGCTAGATTCGGGTACTGCTTCCCAGTCACCATGAGAATCTTTTTTTGCTATCTTTGCAATATCTTCTTCTGTTATTTTTAGAATTTCTTCAAGTTTGTTTTTGTATAGTTCTGTGTTCATTTTTCTTTTTTTAAACTGATAAGTAAGTCAGTATTATTTTAGCAACTTAAAAATAAATTGGCAAACAATTTTTATTGCTTATTTTCGTTTAGGAATATTTGATACATTATTTCATTTAGGGCTTCTTTGTTTGTTGTAATTACCAATGTCTTTTTGTTTACAAAAGAGTAGAACAACAAACCTTCTCCATCTTGACCAGTCAAAATTCGAACATCTTTGTTGTTTATTATCATGTCTGTCCATTGTTTTTCAAAAAACGATTGGTCTGATTCGGGTATATTTATATTGAAAACAATAAAGAGGTCTTTTAACAATGTTTGCTCCCAGTCTAGCATTGTCGAATATGCTTGCCCATAATTGTTTATTTTGAAAATTAAGAAATATGAATTTTCCGCCTTTTCTTTGTTAACAATTTTTCCTAAAAGAAAATCTTTATCCATTGACCTTTTTAGTGATTCAGGAGTAGTTCCCTGTATTAACGACAAAAAATCATCCTTGTCTATTGTCTCTGTTTGATTTTGAGAATTTATTTTTGTGAGGAAAATTGCATTTACTCCATTGGTGTCGCCTTTGCTTCTTTCATTTATAGCACTTGCTAGAGAAAAAGAATCAAATATTTTTGAACGATCTATGAAGTGAGCATTGTCGTAATTTAAAAAAGTTTTTATAGATATCTTTTCAGAATTACCAATTTCAACTTTTTTATCTTTTGTGTTTTTTATAAAATAATAAACACCAAAAGAAGATCCAGCAATAATCAACAAACCCAAAAACAGAAACAAAAATCTAGAAAATTTTGTTCCTTTTGCTTTTTTGTAAAGTTCTTCTTGTTCGCGTCTTTCTTTTTCGGCAAGAGCTATCTTTATGACAGACATTTCATTTTCTCTTACAGCTTCTGCCATGTCCGAAGAAAATGTTCGAAGAAC
>JACCEC010308653.1_pt1 | contig 10074 bp, 7 predicted proteins | sample 7450121 | NCBI WGS metagenome assembly JACCEC01 (sample SAMN15323455, study PRJNA562643) | freshwater metagenome | isolation source: river surface water | place: USA:Blue River Watershed | collected 2017-08-18 | reverse complement strand
GCGGTGGAGGCCTCGCCATAGGTCATCCCGACATAGCCCCAGCGCTCCAGCAGCATCGCGGGATTGGGGGTGAACTCCAGGTAGGGCTCGGCCACACAGCCAAGGGTCGCGGTGACCCCCCGGGCCAGAAGCGGTCCCACCCAGTTTTCCGACGACGACCTCAGGTTGGCCGCGCTGAAGGAATGGAGATGGTAGGCGAAGGCTCCGGGCATGAATTCCACGTTCGCCCGGTAGAACGGGCCGGTGACCCCGCTGTCGTACCAACCCACGTAAAGGGCCACCTGACTCAGAGGGTATCCGACTCCGAGGGTCGCCGGCTGGTGGTCCACAAAGGTTTCGAAACCCAGCCGTTTGGCGGCCGTGGCGGCATTGGTGATCATCCAGTCACCCCACCGATAGGGGCCGTTGGTGATGGCCCTGAGGTCGATGTAGGCGTGTCCCCAGAGGCCGCGAGCCTCGGCCTCGAGCGCCTTGTCGACCAGACCGCGGGCGATCTCGGGCGTCGGTCCATCCAGCCGGGTCACCAGGAAGACCCCATTGGTCGGATGCAGGCGCGCCCCATTCGTCGCGCCGACGACCGGATTGGGCGCCACACCGATCGGATCGTCGAAACCCAGGCGGGGCAACAGCGCCAATTCGTCGTCGACCGAGGCGTCGTTGCGCTGGAGGTGGGGCGCGATGCCATTGGTGCTGCTGCGCATCGACGGATCCTGCGGGATGTACCACGGCACCCCATGACACAGGAGCAGGTAGCGGATCGACGAACGGGTCAGGCGCACGCGATCACCCGCCGGACCCGGGCGCCCGGAACCCCGCGGCCGAGGCTCGGCGACCCACTCGGCCAATCCCCGGGACATCAGATGGCGGCGCACGGGTTCCTGGATCCCGGAGACATACTCGGCCCGTGAGAGGGCCCCCTTCTCAGGGAGCGGAAGTCCCAGGAGCTGCGAGTCGGGCACCGCGCGTCGACGGGCGTAATGGCGGGCGACCGCCTCCGAATCGGACGACCGGGAATTGTAGATCACCAAGACCTCGTCACCGGCAGCCAGCGCTTCCCGAAGGCCGAGGACCGCCCAGCACCCGAGGAGAAGGAGAATCCTCAGCCACCCGAGACGGTTCGTGCGAGAGGTCGGGAGCATGCGGCTTCAACCCGCTTTCGGCGTCACCACCCGCGAGCCGAGCCGCTCCCGGACATGCCCCATGAAGACGGCGAACGTCTCGTCCGGCGTCTGACCGGTGTTGTTGATGCGGATGGAATCGAGAGCCGGGATCAGCGCGCCCTTCTTACGGTGGATGTCCATGCTGTCGCGCCAAGCGCCATCGGTCGACCCGCCTCGATCGGCGATGCGTCGCTGCCGTTCGGCGGCGTCGGCCTCAAGGAAGAATTTCACCGGAGCCAGAGGGAACACCTCGGTTCCGATGTCGCGCCCCTCCATGACCAGGGGGCCGAGCGCCGCACAATCCCGCTGCCGGGCCACCATCCAGTCGCGCACCTTGCCGATCTGAGCGACGACCGGAACGGCCTTCTCGACGACATCGGTGCGGATCTCGGTGGCCGGAAAATAGCCATCCACATGGATCCAGGCCTGACCCTCGATCACACGGAGCTCCCACTTCCAGTTCCGCAACTGACGGATGACCGCCTTCTCATCGGCCTCGGTCATGGGCTTCTCAAGACGGATGCCCCGCTGGAGACAATACCAGGCCAGGGTCCGGTACATGGCCCCGGAGTCCACGTAGATGTACCCCAGTTCGCGGGCCATCCTGCGGGAGAGCGTGCCCTTGCCGGAGGCGCTCGGACCATCGACGGCGATCACCTGGGGCAGCTTGAGTGTCTTGGCCTTCATTCAGCGTTGAGTTCGTTCTGGGGGAGCACACGACCGGTGGCGGCATCGAGGATGATCGCCCCGAGACCGAACGGGGGCGTCCCGGCCAGTTTCCGGAAGAAATTGGGGAAGGTCTTGCGCACGCATCGCGGATTGCGCAGGCGAATGCCGGGAATCTTCAGTCCCAGCATGGCGAAGCACATGGCCATGCGGTGATCGTCGTAGGTTTCGATCTCCGCCCCATGGAGGATCGACGGTCGGATCAACAGACTGTCGCCCGACTCGGCCACGCTCGCGCCGCACCGGGTCAATTCGGTGCGCAACGCCTCGACCCGTTCGCACTCCTGCACCCGCAACCGGCCGAGATCGGTGAACCGCACCGAATGGTCTTCGAGCGGCGCCAGTGTGATGGCCGTCATGATGCTGTCTCCCAGATCGCGCTCGCGGGAGACCTCGGAGGGCAGATCCAGGAAATCAGGGTACCGCGCATCGATCTGCCATCCGGAGTTGGGCCAACGGGCCACCTCGACGCGGTTCTTGCCGAAGAGGCGTGAGGCTCCCCAGAAATAGCTGCCACTCGAAGCGTCGGGCTCCACGCGGAACTCCCCGCCCGCATGCGGGAACACTTCGATCAAGCGGCGGGTCATCTCGACGTAGGGCAATTCGTCGGGATTGGCATCGGCCACGCCCACTTCCCAACCGGCCACCCGACCGGGCAGCAGCAGGGCCGAAGCGAATTGCGAACTCTCGGCCACGCTGACCTGACAACTTCCGGCCCGGGGACCCGAGCCATGGATCACCGCCGGCAGACGGTCTCCGGGAGCGTCGACCCTGTATCCCAAGGACCGGAGGGCCTGCAGCAGGGCCGCCTGGGGGCGCTGGTGCATGCGCGGCACTCCCGACAACCGGTAGCACCCCTGGCCCAGGCAAACCATGGCCGCCAGAAACCGGGCGGCCGTGCCCGCATTGCCCACATGCAACTCCAGGGGGGCCGCTTCGGTGCCGGCCCGGGGAATGCGCCCGCCTTGACCCTGCACTTGGATGACCCGATTGGCCTCCTCGGCCAGATCCGGAGCCACACCGACAGCGAAGCCCATCTGGCGCAGGCATTCGGTCATCACCTGCGTGTCCTCACTCCAGAGGGCTCCGGTCAGTGTGACCGTGCCCGACGACAAGGCCGCCAGGATGAGGGCGCGATTGGTGATGCTCTTGGATCCCGGCACCGTGATCGACACGAAGGCGGGAGGCGGCGGAGGAACGATCTCAATGAGGTCGGGCAGCGGCATCGGATCAGGCGTTTTTTTTGGACTCGGAATCAGGATAGCGGAGATCTCTCCGGGTTTTGGCCTGACGGAAAAAATCCTCGATGGACTTGGCCTCGCCCGCATCCAGGGCCAGCCGGAATTCGGAGAGGTCTTCGATGAAGACCCCCAGCACCCGCGACAGGTGACGCCGGTTGGCCAGGGCGATGTCGCGCCACAATTCCGGGGAACCCGAAGCGATGCGGGTCGTGTCGCGAAAGCCTCCCGCACACAAGTCGGCCTGCTCCTTGGGGTGGACCGGACTCAGGACGTAATTGGCCAACTCCGCGGCGACCACGTGGGGCAGATGGCTGGACCGGGCCACCAGGTCGTCGTGCAGCACCGGATTCATCTGAAGGACCCGGGAACCCACCGCCTCCCACAGCGAGCGGATCGTGAGCACGGCGTCCGGATCGGAGGCGGCGGTCGGCGTCACGACACAGACGGCTCCATCGAACAACTCGGCGCGTGCATGGGCCGGACCGCTTTTTTCGGCCCCCGCCATCGGATGGCTGCCCACGAAGCGCACCCCCGCGGCCTGGGCCATCGGCTCGATCTCGGCCACCAGGTCGGATTTCACGCTGCCCACATCGGTCACCAGGCAGCCCGGCGTCAGATGTCGGGACATCTCTTGGAACAGCTCGGGCATCTGGCCGACCGGAGAACACAAGACCACCAGATCGGCCTCGGTCACCGCCTCGACCAGGCTTCGGGAACAGCGGTCGACCACCCCCAGAGCCAGGCATTCGGCCACCGATGAGGCACGCCGGACGAAGCCCTGGACTTCATCCGCCAAGCCTCTGCGCCGGAGCGCCAGACCCAGCGAACCGCCCAGCAGGCCCACGCCCACCAACGTCACCTTTCGGAAATGCACACGCCCAACCTACCGAAGCCGGGAGGCGCGAGGGAAGCATTGAACCGCGGACCCACCGGCTGCGACGACTCGTCTCCGGCTCGCCCCTCCCTGCCTGCCACGAGGTGCCTCCGTAATCCGGGAGGAGGACCGGCGCCACCCGAATCGCACCGTCCGAACCCCCTCAGACGATCTCCATCGGGCACGGGGGAACCGACTCCAGGAAGGCCTTGCCGTAGCGCTTGGTGAGAACCCGATTGTCGAGAATCACCACAATCCCGGTGTCGGTCTTCGTGCGGATCAGGCGCCCCACCCCCTGCCGAAACTTGAGGATCGCCTCCGGCAGGCTGAAATCGCCGAAGGCGTTGCCTCCCTCCGCCTCGATCCGCTCGATCCGGGCTTCCACCAACGGGTGATCGGGCACCGCGAAGGGCAGGCGGGTGATGATGACATTGCTCAGGGCCTCGCCCGGCACATCGACCCCCTGCCAGAAACTGTCGGTGCCGAAGAGCACCGAATCGCGGTTCTCCCGGAATTTCTCCAGCATGGTCGACCGGGGCATCCCGGTGTTCTGCACATAGCATTCGACCCCCAGACGCGCGAAGAACGACTCCATGCGCCCGGCCACCTGGAGCATCAGGCGATGGCTGGTGAACAACACGAAGGCCTTGCCATGGGTGCGCGTGATGAAGTGCTCGATCCAGTGGACCAAGGCGTCTTCGTAGCCGGCGTCCCGCGGATCGGGCATCTTGCCGGCCACGAAGAGCGTCATCTGGCGGCGGTAGTCGAAGGGCGACCCCACCTGAAGTCCCTGAGCCTCTTCGCCCCCCACCCTTCCGGCCACATATCGGAGGGCCGGAATGGCACCGGCCCGCTGGAGGAACGATCCCGGCGCAGGCATGCCCCCCATCGCCGCCCTCGGAGACGGCTGGGGTGCGCCTGGCGTCGCCGAAGGCCCAGCCGTGCCCAAGGTGGCGCTGGTGAGGATCACCGAAGTTCCGGACTCGAAGAGCCGTTGGCGCAGGAACTCGGACACCTCGACCGGGGCCGCGTTCAGCGAGAGGTTCTTCTGGGTCTTGCCGGTGCGCTCCACCCAATAGACATGGTCGTCGGCGGTCTGGCTCAGGAACGTGGACACGGCCATCTTGAGATCGGCCAGACGCCGATTGCATTCCATGAGTTCCTCACCCGTCTCCTTGTCTTCGGAGGTCTGGATGAGTTCATGGATCTGCTCCCGCAAGCGTTGCAGCGGCAAAGTCAGGCTGTCCTGGACGAGGTCGGGTCTGCGGATCCGCAATTCCTTCCAGGCTCGGGCCGGAGCTTCGGCCGATACGGTCCGCTCCGATTCGGCCGGGGTCGCCGACCGGGCCAATTCCTGGCACGAATCCTCCACCCGCACGAAGAAGTCGTCGGTTTCCTTGAGCACATCGGCCACCAATCGCACGTTGGAGGCCGACCGCAGGGTGGAGAGCAGCCCTTTTTCGGTCCGCGGGTTCCACAGCCGTTGCAAGGCATAGCGCACCTGCCCACTGCTCACGCTGACGCCGATGTGACGGGCGGCGACCGATTCCACCGTGTGGGCCTCATCGAAGATCACGAAGTCGTTCTTGAAGAGGACGCCTCCCTCGGGATCGGCCTCCACCCCGTTGAGCAGGGTGAAAAACAACGTGTGGTTGAGGACGAGCACATCGGCCCCGAGGATCTTCTGACGGGCCCGCTGGAAGAAACACACCGGACCCATCTTGGCCTGATCACTCTGGAAACCGCATTTCTTGGGCGTGCACAATCCCCGCTCCGAACAAACGTGCTCCCAGACCTTGGGATCGGGCTCGATCGAGAAGTCGCTCAAGGAACCATCCTGGGTGGTGCGACTCCACTCTTCGATCCGGCGCAACTCGGCCGCCTCGGGCGACGTGAACAACGAATCACTCTGCTGCAGGGCTTTGCGCAGGCGTCGCGTGCACAGGTAGTTCGACCGTCCCTTGAGCATCGCGAAGCTGAACTCGGCCGGCAGCACCTGCTTGAGCACCGGAAGATCCTTCTCCACCAACTGCTCCTGCAGGTTGATGGTGTGGGTCGAGATCACGGCCTTCTTCTTGCGGGCCACCGCGAACAGGATCGCCGGTATGAGGTAGGCGAAGCTCTTGCCCACGCCGGTGCCCGCCTCGACCAGCAGGTGACGGCGATCCTGGAGGGCAGCCGCCACGGCCACGGCCATCTGCTGTTGCTCCGGGCGGTACTCGAAGTTGCTGGCCCGGGACAACAGCCCGCTCTCGGAGAAGATCTGACGGACCGGCTCCACCAGATCGGTGGGTTCCTGCCCTGCAGAGGTGTCGACGAGCGAAATCACCGGCAGACGCTACGACCCGCCCCCCGTTTGAGGAAGGAAGCTTTGCGCATCAATCGGGCATCGAGACCGCCACCGGGGTCTTGGCCTCATCGGCACCGGCCTGGAAGTCCTGGGCATTGAAGGCATGGACCAGGGTGCGCATGAACCGCTCGTTCTCCTGTTCCAACATTTCCAACTCGATGGTCACGCCCTTGATGTCGGCTCTCCTCAACTGGGTTTCGACCCGGGTGATGGCCACCGAAAGCCGCTCATCGCCCACCATCTGGATCGATCCGCTCAAGGCGTTGACCCGGATGGTCGCCGCCTGCCAGCGATCACGACTGATGGAGGAGCGCACGAAGGTGATCGACTCGCTGATGGCCCGCGAGAAGCCCGCCGACAATTCGAAGTAGGCCTTGTCGTCCAGGCAAAGCCGTTGCTGAGCCTTGAAGAGGGTCGACTCCTTGCTGCTGACCTCCTTGAGCGCGGCCTCGATGGCATCGTTCAGATCCTTGCGCTCGAGGGGCTTTCGGAGGAAGCGGTTGACCTTGAGGGTCGCGGCCTTGGTGACGTTGTCCTTGAAGGCATTGGCCGAGATCATCACCACCGGGGTGTTTGAAAAACGCGGCAGGTCGCGCAATCGGGTCACGAACTCCAAACCGTCCATGTTGGGCATCAGCACGTCGCAGATGATGATGTCGGGATAGGGCGGTTTCTCCATCAGACGCAGTGCCGCCTGGCCATCTTCGGCCTCCGAAAGCGTGATCTTGAGATCTTTGGGCAGCAGGGCGCGGATGAGCCGCCGGCTGGTGAGGTCGTCTTCGACCAACAGGATCCGCGTCGAATTGTCGCCCCCGTGGGCCTCCATGATCTCTTCGACCTGAGGTCGGGCCAGTTTGCGCCCCAGCGTATCGAGCATGGATTGCACGCCGTCGACCTCCTCCTTCGACAAGGTCAGCCCCACCTCCAATTGAGACCCTCCGGTCAGAGTGGTGGTCACCCGCTCACCAGCTTTGTCGATGACCGACCTCAACCCGTCGATGATGCCGGTGGGTTTCGGGCCCTCTTCGACCGCGGCCGCCGACTCGAGCTCACGCACCCGCTGCTCCAGCGAGACCGCACGATCTTGAAGCCGTTCGTTCTGAGTCTCGAGGATCTTGGTCTTCTCCTCGGCCGTGGCCAGGGCTTTGGAGGCCTCCTCCAGCGCCTTGACCTGGGCCTCGGCGGCATCGCCAGAAGGATTTTTCTCAAACTCGATCAACGCCGATCGGGCCAGCGAACCCAAGGCGATCTGAACCGGAATGGCGACCAGGGCGATCCACAGGCTCGAATATTTGCCAACCCCTTCGCCCAGCATCCACCGGACCGAGACGGCAAGCAGTGGGACTGCAGCCGCAGTGACGGTGAGGGTGAGAATCCGGGTGTGGACGGTTTTGATCTGCATGGTTCGGCAAGCCTGGAAGGCGCAGGAGCCGTGCAAAGGGGAACTCCCTGCACCCGAACCCGGCCTCGGAAGGATATCGCCGTTTGACTGAAAAACTTTAGGCCCGAAGACCCTACCCCCCTCCTGCCGTCCTGCCCCACGGGATCCCGGAACGGAATCACGGGGCTCAACCCTGCGATTGGGAAACCGGGGTCGCGGTTCCCGCAGAGGGTTCAGCCAGAAGCCTCCAGCGAAGGGGCCAACTGGCTGGTAGAACTCCCTGATTCACCCACATCTGGCAGCGGGGCCACATCAGGGCCGCAGTGAGCGACCCCACCATCAAGCCCGCCCCGACATCCGATGCGCGGTGGGCTCCCAAGTGGAACCGGGACCACGCCACGGCCACGGCATAGGTCGCACCGATCCAGCCGGCACGACGTCGCCAACCGAAGGCCATCAGGCCAAACCCGGCCGCGATGGAGGCGTGCCCCGAAGGAAAGGCCCCGTAGGCATGCTTCCCGATGATCCAATGCCCGTCCTTCCTGGGGCCGAACCACCCCTGCTCCACGCCCACCTCGGGTCGGGTCCTCCCGATCACCGAGCGCAGCGTCGTGCCGATGATTCCGGCCACCAGACCGGCCAACAAACAGACCATCAAAGCCCGGGCTGCCCGCCTATGTCCCTGTCGGACGAGCCCGAACACGGCCAATCCGACCGCAGGAATCAACAGGCCTCCGTTGGCCGAACCGCTCAGGATGTGGGCCCAAGCCTGCATGGCATCGGAGGCCATGAAGGCCCGCTGCGCCCGAAGCCAGTCGTCGCCCCACAAAAGAACTCCCAACAGGACCGATCCCATGAGAGCCCACCAACCCCATCCGCCGGGCAACGAACCACCGCCGCGCGTCCCGGTGACCGGTCCGGTCACTGGCGGTGGGCTGCTGAGCGAGGCCGTGGTGCGCTTGGAAAGCACCCCGTTATGATAAGCCAGAGCGTTTGCCGTCAAAACGAAACAAACAGGAAAAACCTTCAACCGTCGCCTTGCCAGAACCCCTCACCCTCGGACCCGAAGCACCTCTCGGCCTGGCCGGAGGCAGGCCGCGATCGTTGGCTTTCCGAAACCGCCGCGATTTGTCAGCGTCGGCCTCGATGGAAGGGGCGAACAGGGATCCGAAGACACACGACCGGCAGCCCGTTTGGGCTTGGGCCGTCTTCCTGTCGGTCTCGCTGGCCTTGTTCGCGGCCGGCATCGGATGGCTGCCCCTGATGGACCGCGACGAACCGCGCTTCGCCGAGGCTTCCCGCGAAATGCTCGAATCGGGCGACTGGGTCGTCCCGCACCTCAACGGACAATACCGCTTCGACAAACCCCCGTTGATCTACTGGCTCCAGGCCGGCTGCATCGTTCTGTTCGGACCGTCCGAACTGGCCGTGCGCCTGCCGTCGGTGCTGTGTGCGACGCTCACCGGGCTTCTCATCGCGCTGTGGGGGCGGCGACTGGCCGGAGATCGGGCCGGTTTGATGGCCGGAATCGTCTGGGTCACCTGCCCTCAGGCCTTCGTCCATGCCCATCTCGCCGTCGCCGACATGGCGATGGTCCTGGGATTCACCCTCACCAGTTGGGCCGGATGGGAGGTGCATCAGGCCGGACTCCAGGGCAAATCCGCCACCCGGTGGATCTGGACCTTTTTCGCCTCGCTGGCCCTGGGCTTTCTGGCCAAGGGGCCGGTGGCCGGGTTGGCGGCGCTGCCGGCCATCCTCCTGGCCTGTGGCAGACTCGCTTCCCCGAACGAAACTCCCAGCCTGTGGCGACGACCCCGGATCTGGTGGGCCGGCAGTCTGGGGGCCCTCGGTCTGGTGGCGATCTGGGGCCTCCCGGCCTTGTGGACGACCCGGGGCGACTACTTCGAGGTGGGCATCGGCAAGCATGTCGTGGCCCGATCGGTCGGAGTCCTCGAGGGGCACGGTCTCAAAGGGCTGAGGGGCTACCTCGGAAGCCTGCCCTTCTACGCCCTGACCTTGCTGGTGGGATTTCTTCCCTGGTCGCCCTGGTTGGTGAAGTCGCTCTGGCGACTCCGCTCGAGCGGTCCCAGGCCCACCCTCGACCGGTACCTCGCCGCCGGCATCGCCGGCGTCTTCGTGGTCTTCACGCTCATCCGCACCAAGCTCCCGCACTACACCCTGCCGGCCTTCCCGCTGATCGCCCTCTGGCTCGGCAAGACCCTCGCCGGCGATCCGCTGGCCCCCCGAGTCTTCCGGCGATGCGCCCTCGGTTCCGCTCTGGTCCTGCTGCTGGTGTCCCTGCCCGGCCTGGGCTGGTTCGGCGGCCAGTTGCCCGTGCCCCG